>Ga0208623_100175_pt1 | contig 79115 bp, 79 predicted proteins | sample HotLakConsUCCL28_FD_184737 | JGI IMG/M metagenome (GOLD analysis project Ga0208623, IMG submission 184737) | Hypersaline microbial mat communities from Hot Lake, Washington, USA - Hot Lake Consortium UCC-L28 (SPAdes) (version 2) ...
TCAACAGAACAAATCCAATCCATCGAAGCTAAAATCAATAACAGACCCGTTAGAAAGTTTAATTACCTTAGTCCAATCCAAAAACTCAAACAAAAATTAGGTGTTGCACTTATAAGTTGAACACGGCTTTTATAATAAGACAAAAATCAAACTAAACCCAAAGACTTTATGAAAATCTTCGAGAAAAATGACTTTTTGACAATCACTAAAATTCAATCCGATCCGGTGATTTCTATATATGTCAAAACTTCACGAAAAAGTACAAATGCCTACAAGGAAGATATTCTTGAATTAAAAAATCAAATCAAAGATATCAAAACCAATCTGGAGAATTCTTGGGAGTTGGATAGGCGTTAAATAGAAAGGCTAATGAAGCCTGCTGATGAACTCTTAGTCAATTTTGAGTTTTGGCAAAACAACTCCGATATGCTGGCACTTTTTCTTTATGATGAACAGTTAGAAATTATAAAACTGCCTCTTTTCATCGAAAAATCGTCCCACTTCATTGGTAATAGACCCTTAACTCTCCCTTTGATTCCCGCTATCAACCATAATGGTCATTTCTATATCCTGTTACTGAATTTGGATAAAATTCTACTTTATGAGGCCACCCGAAACGTCATTCAAGAGATAATTTTGGACCCCGAAGAGGTTGCATTGTCCTTTACGACAGAAGAAAGCCTGGTTGAAAATAAATCCCAACTTCAAGGACAAGGAGGAGTGGGAAATGCCGGTGCAATGTATCATGGACACGATGAAGGCTCCGATGAGGCGAAAAAAACAAAGATTTTAAATTATTTCCATCGAATGTCCTCCATGCTTGAGCCAAAATTAAATAAAAATCCGCTGCCTCTATTTTTAGCAGGAGTTGATTATTTAATCCCGCTTTACAGAAAGGCGAGCAAATACAAATTCCTCCAGAATGGACATGTGAGTGGGTCCTTTTCAGATAAAGATGAAATGACCCTCCATCAAAAAGCCTGGGAATTGGCAGAACCTTATTTCAAAGAAGAGCAGGAAAAGTTAGAAGCTGAGTATTCAGATAAAAAAGCGGCAAATCAGACGATTGACAATGATCCTGTGTCTTTGATCAAAAAAGCAATGACAGGAGCTGTTGAAACACTCTTCATCGACTTCAATCACACCCATCTATGGGGGAAGTATAATGCTGATGATCACAAAGTTGAATTATCTGACAAACCTGAAAAAGGCTTTCACTGCCTCATCGATCTGGCTGCTACAAAAGTAATCGAATCTGGAGGAAAAGTATTTATTGTGACTTCAGAGGATCTACCCAAGGATCAGTCATTTAAAGGAATACTTAGATATCCGATCTCATAAGAAAGAGCCCCAAGATCAAAAATCTTGGGGCTTTGTGGTTAAGGTTACTTTTTAATATCCAGCTTTGTTCTGAGCTCCTCAATATTCAGGAGTTTGGAAATTTCCTCCTGTTCGAGTCGCTTGAATCGCGCTAGCTGCACATCAATCTGCTCTGTCAATTCTGCTCTGACCTCCTCTGCCTGATCTGTAGGCTTGTAATCTCCATTGCCCGCGATTGAGTTCAAGTGAGCCAATTTATTATTCAGTCGAATCGGGAAATTCAATGGATCTTGACCGCTTCGATTTTTGGTTTGATATAAAGTCTCCTCTATCTCAGTCATCTCAGCTTGAATGGCATCCAAATTGGCAGGCTTCGTTTCCATACTATCCAACTCAGCACGATACTGACGAATCAGCTTGATGGTCTGATGAGTTTCCGTCAGTTTTCTATTGACATTCATCAGAAACTCAAACTGCTCCTCCAAATCTGCTTGGGTGGAAGGATATCTCGGATCTGCCAATACCTTGAATGGCTGAACTTGTGATTGTCCATCTAGAGTCATTTTGACTTTATATTCCCCTGGAGTCACTTTAGGCCCTCTCAAGCTAGCAGCCCACATAATTAGTCCATCAAATCCTTCCGCATCCTCTACTCGAAGATTCCAGTTGAACTCATTACTTCCTGCTTTTATTTTGAGTGTGTCACCATTGTAGCCTTTGGAAGAAAATGTTCTTAGGATATTGTCATTGCTATCCATAAACTCAATTCGAAGTTCATCCTTTGGTTCTTCCTTCATGAAGTAGTAAACCAAAACTCCTCCATCTCGATTTGTTCCGGCATAATTTGAGCTTCTGCTTGAGCCATCAATTCGATACGAATCCTGTGGTTTGAAAAGGTGTAAAGCTTTGTTTTCTATTCCTGGCTCAGCTTGATGAAGCACCGTCAAATCGTCAATGATCCAAAAAGAACGACCCTGAGTGGCAGCAATCAGATTATTTTCTTTAATGGCTAAATCTGTAATAGGAACCATCGGCAGGTTCATCTGAAGAGAGTGCCAAGAGGCTCCATCATCCTTGGAATAATACATGCCAGTCTCCGTACCTGCGTAAAGCATTCCACGCTTAGCGGGATCCGCTCTTACTACTCTGGTGAAGTGCTCCGGCTCAATTCCGGAAGTGATTTTGGTCCAAGTTTTCCCATAGTCTTTTGTTTTGTACAGATATGGCTCATAGTTGCCCATTTTGTAGCCGGTGGCAGCAAAATATGCCTCAGACGGGTCAAATGGGCTCGCTTCGATGCTATTGATCTGTAACCATTCCGGCATATCTCCCGGAGTGACATTTTGCCAAGTCTCCCCATTATCTGTGGTCACATGCACCAAACCGTCATCCGATCCAGCCCAAATCACACCTTGCTTTAAAGGAGACTCAGCGGCAGTGAAGATAGTCGCATAATATTCCACGGAGGTATTGTCCTTGGTGATCGGTCCTCCTGAAGGCCCTAGCTTGCTCTTATCGTTTCTCGTAAGATCCGGGGAAAACACCTCCCAGCTTTGTCCCTCATCTCTAGACCTGTGAAACTGATTACTCGTGGTATACAATAAATCTGAATCATGCGGAGAGAAGAAAATAGGGAAATTCCACTGGAATCTGTATTTCATGTCCTCAGCTCCATGACCCATGGGATTATCAGGCCACACGTTTACAGAGCGAGTGATTCCTTTGTCATGATCTACACGAGTCAAATATCCACCATAAGACCCTCCATAAACGATGTCGTTATTATCGGGATCTGGTGCAATCCAACCGGATTCCCCGCCTGCTGTTGGCTCCCAATCATCTTCGGTGATTCCTCCTCTTCCATCAACTCTATGTCTTATTCTTACCGTGGAGTTATCTTGCTGTGCTCCATAGATTCTATATGGGAAAGAGTTATCAGTGGTGACGCGGTAAAACTGAGAAGTTGGCTGATTCATGTAAGTTGACCAGCTTGCACCACCATCTTCAGAGATTTGGGCACCGCCGTCATCTGCGATAGCCATTCGCTGATTATTGTTTGGATCAATCCAAAGGTCGTGATGATCACCATGTGGAGCATTGGCTCCTTTGAAGGTTTTACCACCATCAGTTGATTTGTGATAGCTTACATTCAATACATAGACCGTTTCCTCATCCTGAGGGTCCGCGTAGATTCTTGAATAGTACCATGCACGCTGACGTAGACTTCGGTCTTCATTGGTGCGAGTCCAAGACTCACCTGCATCCATGGATACATATACACCACCGTTTTCATTTTCTATGATAGTATATAAGCGATCTGAATTCAGAGGAGAAACTGCAATCCCCATGATTCCGAGAGTTCCTTCTGGAAATCCTTCTTTTTGGGTTAGGTCTTCCCAGTTTTTACCTCCGTCTGTGGACTTGAACATTTTACTGCCTGGCCCTCCACTCTCAAGTGAATAGGGTGTACGCTTGATTTCCCAAGTAGTGGCATAGATGGTTTCAGGATCATTTGGATCCAAAACCAAATCCACCGCTCCCGCCACATCACTGACGTAGAGGACTTTTTCCCAATTGGCACCACCGTCGGTCGATTTATAGACTCCCCTAGTCTTATCAGGCTTAAAGATATCTCCCATCACAGCAGCATAAACTACATCAGGGTTTTCGGGATGGATTCGCAGTCTTGCCACAAATCGTGACTTATCAAGTCCGGCTCTCTCCCAACTTTTTCCGGCATCGGTACTTTTCCAAATACCATATCCAAAAGAGACATTTCCTCTTACGGTTTTTTCACCACCGCCTGCATAGACGACACTAGTATCACTTTCTGCAACGGCTACTGCTCCAATGGATCCACCGAAGTAGCCATCAGAAACGGATTTCCACGTTTTCCCGGAGTCTACTGTTTTCCAAACTCCTCCACCTGTACTTCCAAAATAATAAGTGTGGTCTGATCCACTTACCCCTGTAACGGCATCGGATCGCCCGCCCCTGAATGGTCCGACTAAGCGCCACTCCAGCGCTTTATACACCTGAGGGTCAGGGACATTTTGGGCTTTTGCTTCAAAGAGAAATAATGATGCTATGAAGAGCATCACTAATCCCAATTGCTTTGTTTTGTTCATAGATATTAAGGTTGGCAATTTTTTATGGTTAAAACTTACTTAATTTTTTCTATTAGGGAGGAATCTAGTGGGAGATTTATTACCAAAATCGATCAATCGGCTCTTTCATACTGCTTTTCCAGATGAGGAACACCTTCTATCATCCATTTAGGAGCAGGCTTATCCATAAGGTAATGATCAAAATAAGCCTTCATTCTTCTTTGAAAATCCTTTTGATTCGCTTCATTGGCCAAGTGATGCCCTTCCTTGGGGTAGGAAAGGAAAATCACCTCTTTACCATTTCTTCGAGCAGCATTGAACAACTCCAAGCCTTGAGACCAGTCTACAGCACCATCATCCGTTCCGTGAAGTATCATGAAAGGTGTCTTAATATTGGGTACATGATGCATGGGGTTCTCCCGCTGATAATCCTCCCGATGTGTCCAAGGAGTTACACCCCTACCCATTCTCACCTGACCAATTTCCATGATACCATGGTGGACTGTCCCGGAGCTGCCATAGATATTGTTATAAAAGCTCTCCAAGTTGGTCGGAGGAGCTCCCGTGACAATGCATCTAAACATATCTGTCTGAGTAAGGATGAAAGAAGTCTGATATCCACCCCAACTGTGACCTTGAAGCCCAATTCGGTCTGCATCGGCATATCCTAATTTGATTAATTCTCTGGCCGCAGAAGTGATGACATCCAAGGAACTGGTTCCGGGTCGTCCTTCATCAAAAACAATATCCGGCATGAATATTAAATAGCCATTGCTTGCGTAAGTAGAAAAGTGAGGCCGGTCATCGTAAACAGGCATGGAATACTGATGATGGCGATTGGACATTTTTTCATAAAAGTACATGACAGTTGGATAGGCTTTGCCCTCCTCATACCCTGCCGGAAGCGTCAATGTCCCTTGTAATCTATTTCCTCTGCTATCAGTAAAATCCACCAGCTTACGTTTGCCCCAAGCGTATTCAGCCTGTTGAGGGTTGGCATCGGTGATCCTTTCCTGACTCTTGAAAGCAGTATTGGAGACATAATAATCAGGAAAATTCTCGAAGGTCTGTTTGGTAAAGAAAACCCGATCAGATTCTTCGGCCTTCATAGGAGCTCCATAGCTCCAATCTTCATATACCAGTGGCTTTGGAGATTTACCCACCTCTAATTCATAAAATCCTTCCTTTTTAGTCCACTCTCCATAGGCTGATAAAAGTAGAGCTTGATCGGTATCCACCCACTCTTGGTTTGGATCAAGCTGTACTAGGCGGAATCTGATTTCCTCAGCATCTCCAATTTTGGTGATATTTTCCGCCGAGGAGCCATCCAAGGCAAGCTGCCAAAGGTCAAATTTGTGATTGACAATTACATGCTTACCATCCTTAGTCCAGCCAGCCACTCCATAGGGAGGCTTTTCATGCGGATAAGGATGCTCCAAATCCATAAATACTAGAGGAGCTTTCGAAGAAACATCTGTGATCTGCTCAGTATCAAAATCATAAACCATCAAGGCTGTATCTTTCTGATACAAATAATATCGACCGTCCGGCGAGAAGCCTAGAGGTCGCTTGACCTCTTTCACAATGAGTTTTTTATCACCGGAAGTAATATCGACTCGATAAAAATCAGCTGGAGAAACGCCCCAGTTCACATCACTGATATACGGGGTTTCATCTCTTCCCAATCGGTATTTTGGATGCTTAGAATCCAAAACCGTCCTCATTTCCTCATCCGCCAATTGCTTGAAATCGTCATTTTGGAAATGATAAACGGATTGATAGGTAAAGTTTTTATTCCTATTGGCTCTTACAATCTGTACTGACTGAATGTAGGGATCTTTCCAATGCCATACGTCCACATTAGCAATTGTATCCTTACTCATTTTGATTTTCTCCTCCTGCTCCTTAATTCCAAAAAAGATAGACTTACCATCTTCGGAAAAGGAAAGGGCTTCTTTATCACTGATGACAAAGTCTGCGGGAAAGCCAGATGATTTGGAGTCCAGCGTAGCCATCTTCGTTTCCATATCCAGATTATAAAAAACCAACAAATAATTGGGTTGCTGCCAAAGAGTATCCACTTTATCACCTCTTAAAACCGCAAGTTGGTTTCCTTTGTCTTCATACTCTTCCTTTTTGGCATTTTGGTCATCCCAAGTAAGGCTTTGATAGCTAGCCTTGGAAGCATCCAACAGATCAGTGGACTTTGAGCTCAATGACAACAGGTAAACACCGTTGCCAATTTGATCTTCCGCATCAACAAGGTAAGCCAAATGCGAACTCTTCTGATTAAAAGCGAATTCACTTACGTTTCCTATTGACATGGCCTGCTCCTTTTGGAGATCATAGAGAATTAGGTCTGCGCCTTTGGCACCCTCGGGCTTCTTCTTCAAAACTGCCCAAAACTTGCCATCATTTGAAAATGCCATTGAAGCTGCATTGGCAATTGAGTACTCTGTGTCTCGGGAAAGCTTACGCACATGGGCTTTTTGCTCGATCGGTTTTTTGGCCTTTTTGAGCTTTTCAGCTTCTTCTTCGAGAGGTCTGGTAAAATAGCCCACATAGTTCCCTTTTTTGGAAAATGCAGGCCTCGAACCGTTTGGAACGCGGATAATGGATCGATCCGCTACTGACATAATATGAAGCGTATCATCAGATCCATTTGGTCTAAGGGAATAGGCAAACCAGTCTCCAGTAGGAGATACTTCCGGCGAAATAACCCTAGACCACTTGGGATAGTCTTCTAATTGGAGTGTCTTCTGCTGAGCCTGAAGGTTCAGACAGGAAAATACAAACAGACAGATTAATGTAAATATTCTCATATGCAGTGGATTAAGCTATTTATAGACAATAGACAAGATTGACCACTGCAATTAAAAAACAAACACAAATTACATCTGAGGTAAAAATAAAATCATCGAGCACAAAAAAAGGGCGATCTATCGACCGCCCTTTTTTTTGAATTTATAAAACTTAAGCTTCAGCAGGAAGCACGTTTACGATTGACTTACCGTCAGCTTTCTTTACAAAAGCAACTTTACCGTCCGTCAATGCAAACAACGTGTGATCCTTACCCAATCCTACGTTTTCGCCAGGATGATGCTTAGTACCTCTTTGTCTCACGATGATGTTTCCGGCGATTACAGCCTCACCACCAAACTTTTTCACGCCCAATCTCTTGGAGTGGGACTCTCTACCGTTTTTGGAACTACCTACACCTTTTTTGTGTGCCATGGTTTAATACGTTTAATGTTTTCTAAAATGAAAACTTAGAGTGAAATATTTTCGATCAATAACTTAGTGAAATCCTGTCTGTGACCATTCTTCTTTTTGTAGCCTTTTCTACGCTTCTTTTTGAAGACGATCACTTTATCACCTTTAACATGATCCAGCACCTTGCCAGATACCTTTGCACCTTCTAGAAGTGGTGCGCCTATTGACACATTTCCGTCAGCTTCTGCCAACAGTACTTGGTCAAATTCCACGGAAGCGCCAGCCTCTGCGTCCAATTTAGGAGCGTAGATGGACTGATCTTTAGTTACTTTGAACTGCTTACCAGCGATGTTTACGATTGCGTACATATTGTGATTTTGATTCTTTATGAAAATCGGATTGCAAATATAGATAACTATCCGATAAGAAAAAAACATACACAAAAATTCGCTCTTGCTATTACCTTGATTTCAGATCAAGAACATCCAATTCGATAAATCGGTACCTTTATGATTCAAAAAATAATCAACATGAAAATCTAGGCCTTACAAAATAATATTTTTTACTTGAAGATATTTTCATATTCTATTGATTTTCAATGGCTTAATGTAAATCAAAAAATTGACCTTTGTTCAAGTTTTTGATTGAACAGGATTAAAAAAAAATTTTTCGAAATAATTGAAAAAACTTTTCACCCCCTGTAAATTGATAATTTTTTAAACCTTAACTTGATTTAAGACTTATTTAAATATTGATTTACAATCTATTATAGTGTTTTTGACCTTTGGTCAATTACTCGATTCAAGTTGCTCTTAAGGGGTTTTATTTATCCGATTTGGTTCACATATTTGTTCAGAGGCTGTTCTGAAAAGGCAGCCTTTTCTATCCCAGAGGAACAGATTCTTCGCCCAGCCAATTTTGAATCAGGAGTACAATTTTCCATAGAATAAATAAACAGAGAGAACGATGCAAGAGGAACCCATTTTAGTAGACAACAAGAATCGATTTGTTTTATTCCCCATTCAGCACCCTGATATTTGGCAGTATTATAAACAAGCTGAGGCAAGTTTTTGGACTGCCGAGGAAATTGATCTGAGCCAGGATTTGACAGATTGGAAAAGCCTTAATGACGGTGAGCGACATTTTATTTCGCACGTATTGGCTTTTTTCGCAGCGAGCGATGGTATAGTCAATGAGAACTTAGCAGAGCATTTTGTAGCGGAAGTGCAATACACAGAAGCGAAATTCTTCTATGGCTTTCAGATTGCCATGGAAAACATCCACTCTGAAACATACAGCTTACTAATCGACACCTACATAAAAGATGCAGTAGAGCGGGACAGACTTCTCAATGCGATCGAACATATTGACTGTGTAAAGAAAAAAGCCGATTGGGCTTTGAGATGGATCGACAACGGAAATTTCCAAGAGCGCTTGATAGCTTTTGCGGCAGTGGAAGGGATCTTTTTCTCGGGCTCTTTCTGTTCTATTTTCTGGATGAAGAAGCGAGGCTTGATGCCGGGACTGACTTTCTCCAATGAATTGATTTCCCGAGATGAAGGATTGCACTGTGATTTTGCTTGTCATCTTTACACCAAACATGTCGTCAACCCACTTCCAAAAAACACTGTCCGTGAAATCATTATGGATGCGGTAGCAATCGAGAAAGAATTCGTGACTGACGCACTCCCAGTAAGATTGATCGGAATGAATGCAGATTTGATGTGTCAATACATCGAGTTTGTAGCTGACCGATTGTTGATAGAGCTTGGATGTGATAAAGTCTGGAACAGCACCAATCCATTCGACTTTATGGACATGATTTCCCTTCAAGGAAAGACAAATTTCTTCGAAAAGAGAGTTGGAGATTATCAAAAGGCCGGGGTCATGAAATCCCAAGAAACTTCCAGCGCTTCTCGTTTTTCAGTCGAAGAAGATTTTTAAACAATACCCATAACCTATCCCACCACCTTAACCCAAATCGAAATGCTAGTAATCAAAAGAGACGGAAGACGCGAATCGGTCCGGTTTGACAAAATCACTGCCCGGATAGAAAACCTATGTGATGGATTGGATCCAAAATATATTCAGCCCATTGAAGTAGCCAAAAAGGTCATCGATGGTCTTTACGACGGAGTGAGTACTTCTGAGCTAGATAATCTTGCCGCGGAGGTCTGTGCATCCCTGACGGTCAAACATCCAGATTATGCCATCCTTGCAGCCCGTATTGCAATCTCCAATCTCCATAAGACGACTAGCCAGTCTTTTTCTAATACGATGAAAAGACTATACACTTATGTGAATCCAAAGACTGGAGAGAACGCTCAGCTTTTGGATACCGAAGTGTATGGAATTATCAAGAAAAATGCTGCTCGCTTAGACGAGGCAATCGATTATAAGCGTGACTTTGGTTATGATTTCTTTGGATTCAAAACACTAGAGAGAAGTTATCTGATCAAACTGGACTGGAAAGTGGTAGAGCGTCCCCAGCACATGCTGATGCGGGTTTCGGTGGGAATTCACAAGAATGATATTGATTCAGCAATAGAGACATACAATCTCCTTTCGGAAAAGTGGTTTACACATGCCACCCCTACCTTATTCAATGCAGGTACTCCAAAACCACAGCTTTCGTCCTGCTTCCTTTTGACAATGAAGGAAGATAGTATTGACGGTATCTATGATACTCTAAAACAATGTGCTAAAATATCGCAGTCAGCTGGTGGAATCGGCCTATCTGTACACCATGTGCGGGCAAAGGGATCCTATATCAAAGGAACCAATGGCGTATCAAACGGTATCGTTCCAATGCTTCGTAACTTCGACATGACTGCCCGATATGTAGATCAAGGAGGAGGAAAGCGCAAAGGATCATTTGCCATCTATCTAGAGCCATGGCATGCAGATATCAAAGACTTCTTGGAGCTAAAGCGAAATCACGGAAAAGAAGAGATGCGTGCAAGAGATCTATTCTACGCACTTTGGATTCCAGACTTATTCATGAAGCGAGTAGAAGCCAACGAAAGTTGGTCACTATTCTGTCCTAATGAGGCACCTGGACTTTCAGATTGTCACGGAGAGGAGTTTGAAAGACTGTATGAAAAGTACGAGCGGGAAGGAAGAGCTAGAGAGACGATCAAAGCCCAGGAGTTGTGGTTTGAAGTTCTTGAATCTCAAATCGAGACGGGAACTCCGTACATGCTATATAAAGACGCTGCAAATGGAAAGTCCAATCAGAAAAACCTTGGAACTATCAAGTCTTCCAACCTGTGTACTGAAATCATCGAGTACACCTCACCTGATGAGGTAGCTGTCTGTAACCTAGCTTCTATTGCCCTTCCAAAATATGTGGCAACAGGTCCTGATGGAAAGCGGTATTTCGACCATCAAAAACTCTATGAAATCACCAAAGTAGCTACTCGCAACCTCAATAAAGTAATTGATGTCAACTACTACCCCGTAGAGGAAGCTAGACGGTCTAACTTCCGTCACCGACCAATCGGATTGGGGGTTCAAGGATTGGCCGATGCTTTCATCATGCTCAGAATGCCTTTCGATTCGGAGGAAGCGAAAGGGTTGAATGAAGACATATTTGAAACCATCTACTATGCATCTGTAGAGACTTCCATGGAACTGGCGAAGGTAGAAGGTACTTATGAAACCTATGAAGGCTCTCCGGCCTCTCAGGGAATCCTTCAGTTTGATATGTGGGGTGTCACTCCTAAGTCTGGCAGATGGAATTGGAATGAGTTGAAAGATAAAGTGAAGAAGTTTGGACTTAGAAACTCCCTGCTAGTAGCTCCAATGCCAACGGCTTCGACTTCACAGATTTTGGGAAACAATGAGTGCTTTGAGCCTTATACCTCCAATATCTACACGAGAAGAACCCTATCTGGAGAATTCATTGTCGTGAATAAGCACTTGATGCATGATCTGATCAAGCTAGGCCTTTGGGATGATAAAATGCGTAACAGATTGATCTCTACCAATGGATCTGTTCAGGATATTCCAAATATTCCTCAAAATATCAAGGATCTCTATAAGACCGTTTGGGAAATCTCCCAAAAAGTCATCATCGATATGGCCGCTGACAGAGGTGCTTATATCTGCCAGTCTCAAAGTATGAACGTCTTCCTTCAGGATCCAAACTTTGGAAAACTTACATCCATGCACTTCTACGCTTGGAAGAAAGGCCTCAAGACCGGGATGTACTACTTGAGATCTCAAGCTGCGGCTGCTGCGATCAAGTTCACGCTTGATAAGAGTGCCTTGGTGGATCAGGAAGAAATCTCCACTCCTACTGCACAAGATATGCAAGACAAACAAGCTGCAATCACCTGCTCTCTGGACAATCCAGATGACTGTGAAATGTGCGGTAGTTAAAAATTTTAGAGTTCGTCAATTTGAAAAAGCGCCTAGTAGTTCTGGGCGCTTTTTTTAGCTTTGAAAAAACAATAACCATGACTTCTGTAGAAATAGCCGAAAAAATCCAAAACCTAAATTCCGAGCAAAAGCCGCTATTTGGGAGAATGAGTCCCCAACATATGCTTGAGCACCTGACCATCACCGTGAAACTTTCCACGGGAAGAATAAAAATCCCTGAATTCAGTCCTTCGGAAAAGCAGTTAGAAATGAAGCGTCTCCTGCTCGATACCGAGATGGATTTTCCCAAAGGGATCAAAGCTCCCAATGATATCGGTGACCTTCCTGAGCTTCGCCACCCAAACCTGGATATAGCCAAAGAAAAATTGGTGCAAAGCCTCGAAGAGTTTGAGGAAAAATACAAACAAAAACCTGACTTTAAGGCTATTCATCCTCGCTTTGGCTATTTGAATCAGGAAGAGTGGCTACGCTTTCATGCCAAGCATTTCAAGCATCATTTCAGTCAATTTGGGATTTGACATAAAAAAAGGGCAAAAAGCCCTTTTTAATCTTTTATCCATTTCCTCTCAGGATTTCCATCGGAGCTTGATTGATGATTTTTCGACCATTGAGCCAGCCTAGCACAATCGTAAGACCTGTAATCGCCAAATAGAGCACCAGGCCTGCGCCCCAAGCCGGTCTAAAGTTCATATCAAAAACGAACGCACTCAATAGCCAGGTTGCAGCAAAAGACAAGATAATACCAGAAAGCGACGCTAGACTACCTAGGAAGAAATACTCCAGCGTATTGATCTTACTTACCGTCCCAGAACCAGCACCAAGCGTCCTGAGAAGGATACTTTCCCGCATCCGTTGGTACTTGCTGATGATGAGGGAAGAAATCAAAACCAAGATCCCCGTAGCAATACTGAAAAATGCCATAAACTGGATCACAAAGCTGATTTTGTTCAAAATATCTTCCAGTGTTTCAACGATCACTCCCAAATTGACTACGGAAATATTGGGGAATTCCCGCACCACTTCAGATTGAATAGCCGCAGATTCCCGATCATTTTTGGTACGTGTGATGATTACATGAAACTTCGGTGCCTGATCCAGTACTCCTTCGGGGAATAAAACCACAAAATTGGTCGAAACCTGATTGAACTTAATATCTCTGAAGCTACCAATGTAAGTTTTGATCGGTCTGCCTTGCACATTAAATTCAATTTCATCGCCTATTTTCATTCGATCTCCGCCAAACCCATCGGATAAACTCACAAAGATAGAATCCCCTCGGGCTCCCATAGGGATCAATTCTCCCTCCACTAGCTTTTCTGTCTCGATTAGGGTATCGCGATAAGTCACCCGGTATTCCCGATTATACATCCAGCGAGAATAATTTTCCTCATCAGGAAGCTCCTCGTTCTCCCGTTTGTCGATACCATTGATTTCATTGAGCTGCATCGTCACAATAGGCACCTCCTGTAAGATTCTAAGGCCCCGCCCGGTCACTTTTTCCCTTACTTCATCGAGCTGTGGTGTCTGAATATCAAACATCAGCAGATTCGGCTGATCTTCCTTATCTGCAAACTTTGCTTCTTCGAGCAATTGATTTTGAAGAAAGAAAAGCGTACTAATCATCGCTGTACCCAAGCCGATGGTGGCAATCAATGAGATGGTTTGATTATTGGGTCGATAGAGGTTGGCTAAAGCCTGACGCACGGTATATCGGAGTGAAATGGGTAAAAACTTCCGAACCGACCACATGATCAATTGGCCAACTCCCCACAAAATACCAAAGGCAAAAACTACAAACCCAGTAAAGCCAAAAGCTAGCTGTGCTGATCCAAGAAGGTAATAGCTAAAGCCCCAAATGAAAATTAAAATCCCTGCAATCACTGCCCATCTGTAAGGATCCTTTAGTAATCTAGAGTCTGCCGTCTCAGGACGAAGCGTAGCCATCGGTGACACATTTCGAACTTTCAGTAATGGAAGCAAGGCAAATAATACCGAAACAAAAAGCCCCGTAATCACTCCAAAACCGACTGAAAGCCACGAAATTCCTACTGTCACTTCCACCGGCAAGAAATCTGCAAAAACCGCGGGAAGAATAAATTGTAACAATGTCCCGAGTATGGAACCTAAGATCGCCCCAAAAAGACCCATTACTAGAATCTCAAAAAGATAAATCAAAAGGACATCCCGAGAGGAAACTCCCAAGCAGCGCAATACCGCTACGGAAGCTAGTTTTTCCTTGACAAATACATTGACAGCAGAAGCGACACCTACACAGCCCAAGAGCAGCGCTATAAAAGCAACTAAGCTCAAGAAGTTGGACAGATTTTCAAATGACCTTCCGGTCGACCGCTTTCGATCTTCTACTGTATCTGCATCAATCCGTTCGATTTCCCATTCATCCTCGAAAGGCTCGATGAGTAAATCAATGTCTGTATTTTCGGCAAATACAAAATAGCGGTTGTACTCCACACGACTTCCGTATTGGACCAAGCCAGTTTCTTCCAGGTAAGCCATTGGAATATAGACAGCCGGAGCAACGGTGGCAGTGATTCCGGTTTGACCAGGCACAGACTGAAGTTCTCCGGCAATTTCAAATTCTACCTCTCCTACCTTGATGATGTCTCCCACCTGAGCATCAAACTGGGCCATCAAAATTTTCTCGACCAGAGCTTTTTTTCCTCCAGCTCGAAAATCTGCATCTCCCGAAGCTGGAATTGTCTCTAGATAACCGTAAAAAGGAAAATCGCCTTCCAAGGCACGAACCTGAGTCAATCGACTAGCCCCTGTGGCTGGAAAGGCGACCATGGATGCAAAATTGACCTCGGAAGCTGTATTTAAAGCCATCGAATCGATGGGCTGATCTCCAATAGGTTTGTTGTTTTCAAGAACCAAATCCGCCCCTAAAAGCTCTTTAGCCTGATTATCAATATCCGAAGTGAGGTTTTCACCAAAACTACTGATAGCTACCAAAGCGGCTATACCAACCACGATGGAACTGACAAAGAGGAGCAAACGAGAGATGTTTTTTCGGAAATCCCGAAGAGCCATCCTTAGAATCCAAGCAAAATCAGGCATGGGCATCCTCCTGTATTTTTCCTCCTTTGATGTGGATGATTCGCTGAGTCTTACCTGCTAATTCAGTATCGTGTGTGACCAAGACAAGCGTGGTCCCTTTTTCCTTATTCAAGTCGAAGATCAGCTTTTCAATCATTTCACCAGTCTCAGTATCTAGATTCCCTGTTGGCTCGTCCGCAAAAAGAATTTTGGGTTCATTGGCGAAAGCCCTTGCAATTGAAACCCGCTGCTGCTCTCCTCCTGAAAGTTGCGTAGGATAGTGAGTCGCCCGGTCGCCGAGCCCTACTTTTTCCAAAAGCTCTAAGGCCTTGGTTCTGGCATCTTTGCGCTTCTTAAGTTCCAGTGGGACCATGACATTTTCGAGGGCTGTGAGCGTTGGAAGCAATTGGAAATTCTGAAAAATAAATCCAACATCTTGATTTCTGACTGCTGCTCTTTGATCTTCACTTAGCTTTTCAAGTGCTTGACCATTTAAATGAACAGATCCGGTAGAAGCAGAGTCCAGACCTGCGCAAAGGCCTAATAGAGTGGTTTTACCACTACCTGAAGGTCCGACAATAGAGATAGTTTCTCCTGCCTGAATATCAAAATTCACCTGATCAAGAACAGTTAAACTACGACTACCACTTTTATAGGTTTTACTCAGGTCTTTTACTGAAAGAATATTCATCAAATGCTATTTCGTTACGGTTTGCGAATCAGACAGATCAAACCGATCTGCTTCATTTTTATGAAGAAAATATTTTTCTTGAGTGAATCTAAACCAATTATTGATCAAAATTGTAGAAGAAACTGTCAAACGGTCCAAATTGGTTCCTATTTGACTACTTATCAGAACATTTAACTACAGAAAGCGCTTTTGAAATAATGAACAAACTCCAAAACTCCTCTTCATACCTACTATTGTTGATTTTATTTTCGATGACCATATTTTCATCCTGTAGTGAAAATAAAACTTCGAAAACTCAAGCGCTTGAGAGCGTAGAGAATGAACCTGTCGAAAAAGAATCCAAAAAGACAATCCTTTTCTTTGGAAATAGTTTGACTGCTGGATATGGAATTGATAAGGAAGACTCTTTTGCCGGGCTTACCCAGCAGCGTTTGGATAGTCTGGGTTTAGATTACCGTGTGATCAATGGTGGTCTCAGCGGGGAGACTACGGCAGGTGGGTTTAGTCGATTGGATTGGTTTTTAGAAGAAGAGCCTTACATTTTTGTGCTGGAGCTCGGTGGCAATGATGGCCTGAGAGGCATCCAACTCAGCGAAACACGCAGCAATCTGGAGAAAATCATCGACGAGGTTAGAAATAAGTATCCTGAGACTCATATCATTTTGGCAGGAATGCAAATCCCGCCGAATATGGGTCAAGAATACACGGATGAATTCAAGTACATTTACCCAGAAGTGGCTGCTGAAAAGAACGTGACACTTATTCCCTTTCTCCTCGAAGGAGTTGCAGGAAATCCCGACTTGAACCTACCAGACGGAATCCATCCTACGGAAGAAGGGCATCAGATAGTTTTTGAAACGGTTTGGCCCTATATTGAATCTTTGGTTAAAGCCTAAAAAATCAGGCTAATCCCAAAGAAGATTTGGCAAATAAACCAGATTGATCTTTTTTAAAAAAGCCTGCTTTCATTATCTATTTTTTTGACCTATATTTTCGACTTCATTAAAATTTTTAAAAAATGAGCTTTCAAATCAAAGAGACTCCGGATACCTATGATGTGATTATTGTAGGCTCCGGTGCCGGAGGAGGCATGGCTTCCAAGGTTCTATCAGAGGCCGGACTTTCGGTAGCCGTAGTAGAAGCTGGTGGTGACTTTGATCCGGCCAAGGATGAAGACCGGACTCAACTCAGACCACCCTGGGAATCGCCTAGGAGAGGTGCAGGAACACGTATTCGGCCCTTTGGAGATTTTGATGCAGCTATCGGTGGATGGGATATCGAGGGTGAGCCTTACACCCGAAAAAACGGCACTCAATTCGACTGGTTTCGATCTCGTATGGTCGGAGGCCGAACAAATCACTGGGGAAGGATTTCCCTCCGGTTTGGGCCTAATGATTTCAAAAGAGCAAGCATTGACGGCATGGGTGATGACTGGCCGATTGGCTACGATGAATTAAAACCCTACTATGACCGTGTCGATAAATTAATTGGAGTATTTGGCACCAAAGAAGGTATTTACAACGAGCCTGATGGCTTTTTCCTTCCTCCACCAAAACCCAGACTTCATGAACTATTTATAAAGAAAGGAGCAGATCGTGCGGGAATCCCTATGATTCCATCACGCCTCTCCATGCTTACCCGCCCTATCAATAATGAGCGGGGAGTTTGCTTTTTCTGTAATCAATGTAATCGGGCCTGTCAGGTCTATGCGGATTTTTCTGCGGGGACCTGTCTGGTACATCCGGCTATGAAAAAAGGAAAGGTTGACCTCTTCACTTTTTCAATGGTACGAAAAGTAACGACCGATGATCAGGGTAAAGCAACCGGTGTTTCTTTTGTATCCAAAGTGGATATGAAAGAGTACAAACTCCGATCTCGGGTAGTCGTCCTTGGTGCTTCTGCTTGTGAATCAGCACGGATCATGATGAACTCCAAATCGAAGTCTCACCCAAATGGAATCGGTGGGGATTCAGGCGTTCTTGGAAGATATTTACATGATTCTACAGGAGCGGACCGAATGGGAATCATGCCCGACTTGATTGATCGAGAGCGATACAATGAAGACGGTGTGGGTGGGATGCACATGTACACACCATGGTGGCTGGACAATAAAAAACTGGATTTTGCACGTGGCTACCACATTGAATACTGGGGAGGTATGGGGCAACCTGCCTATGGTACCGGTATGAGCATGGATAGCATGCGAAAATATATCAAAGATGAATTTGGTAATCCAAGTCCAAATGGCGGCTATGGAGAAGGACTGAAAAAGGATATCCGAAGAATTTATGGCTCCACGCTGGGAATGTCAGGAAGAGGTGAAAGTATTCCTCGCTACGACAACTACTGTGAGATAGATCCGAATGTAGTCGACAAATATGGAATTCCTGTACTTCGATTTAATTATACTTGGTCTGATCAGGAAATCAAGCAGGCGAAACATATGCAGGATACCTTTGAGGAAATCCTGACCAATGCTGGGGCGATCTTGCTAGGCACCAAACCCGGACCTGAAAGTAAGTATGGACTAGCGGCACCTGGGCGAATCATTCACGAAGTCGGCACAACCCGAATGGGCAATGATGCCAAATCATCCGTGGTCAACTCCAATTGCCAAGCCCATGACTGCGACAATTTATTCGTGGTAGATGCAGGGCCTTTTGTCTCACAGGCAGACAAAAACCCAACTTGGACCATTCTTGCCTTGTCTTGGAGAACTTCCGATTACATTGTAGATCAGTTGAAACAAAAAAATATCTAAGCCATGAACAGAAGAGAAAACCTCAAATTGCTTTTCACAGGCTCTCTGGGAGCGGGCTTGATGCTGACAGGCTGCGAAACAGAAGAGCAAGCTGTCACTGGACAGATTTTCGAAGGCGGAACTCCGGGTGGTCGAACCGCTGAGGAAAAGGCAAGAGACGCTAAACTTTTGGCTGACTCCTTTTTCACAGAGGAGGAGCGCAAAAAACTGGATACCCTGGTAGATATCATTATGCCGGCTGATTCCGAGTCTCCGGCAGCTACTGAATTGAAAGTGACTGATTTCATGGACTTTATGATGCTGGACCAGCCAGGCTATCAGACTCCTATGCGGGGTGGTTTGATGTGGCTGGACTTTGAAGCTGACGAGAAATTTGGCAAGCCTTTCAATGAGCTTTCCAAAGATCAAGTGATTGAAATCGTCGAATTGGTAGCTTGGCCAGATAAGGCTGACCCTGCTTATGAAGGAGGGGTTCGCTGGTTCAATTTGCTCCGAAATCTAACCTGCACAGGCTATTTTACAACAGAGGCTGGCTGGAAGTACATGGGCTACAAAGGAAATACACCGAATGTATGGGACGGAATTCCACAGCAGGTTTTGGATAGACACGGACTTTCTAATCCCGAAAAATACACGGCATTTTACCTCAAACCTGAAGACCGGGGTAAAGTCGTCGAATGGGATGATGAGGGAAATATTATTGGTTAATTTCTTTAAAAAACCGTGGGTCGATTCCCACGGTTTTTTATTTAGTAGTATTTTCCAGTGAAAATCCAGACTATGAAAAACCCTATACTCAAATTCATTTTCCTACTGGGAATCCTAGCTTTCTCGGCAGGCTGCTCCAAAAATGTAACCATGACCCGACTAGTACCTGCTGCGGTCACAGTCTCTCCGGAAATTCAAAAAATAGTCATCATCGATCGGACCAAACCTCAAAATGAAATGGTGAGCGTGATCGAAGGATTGATCACCGGAGAATTGCCCTTTGAAGTAAGAAACTCCATCGAAGCCACACTTTCATCCCTGCAGCAAACCCTAAACACCAGCCCCCGATATGAGATCATTCGAGCCAACCAACGCTTGACAGGTGGCATGTTTGGACAGGTGTTCCCTAACCCACTGGACTGGTACACCATTGAGCGCCTTTGTGATGAATACCAAGCGGATGCTGTCCTTGCCTTAGAAAATTTCAATTAAGACTTTGTCACCACTGAAAAAGAACAACTGATCAAAAAAACTGTCGGAGAAGGAAAAAATGCCCGAACAGTCGAAGTTAATGGAATTTACATGGAAGGAGTAGCCAATGTCTCAGCCGGCTTCCGTCTCTACGATCCCTTTCAAAAAAGCATCATTGACCAGCAACGCTTCCAGAAAACCAATACCTGGTCAGCCGAGGCAGAGACCAAAACCCAGGCCTTAGCACTTTTGATAGCCAAAGCAGACGCAACCCGAATTGTAGGGGAATTGGCCGGTGCTGGATACGCTTCCAAAATCGCACCGATGTATGTTGATGTCAACCGGGGCTTTTTCCCAAAATCCAAAACCCATCCTGCCGTAGCCGAAGGTGCCCGCTATGCGGAAGTAGATCAATGGGAGCAGGCTATTCAAACCTGGGAGGCTGCTTTACCCACCGCTGATGAAAAGACGGGCGGGAAGTTACTATTTAACATTGCGGTTGGGTATGAGGTACTGGGCAGCTTAGACTTAGCCAAAGAATGGGCAGGTAGGGCATACACGGAATATGGATTAAAAAAAGCAAAAAATTACGTAAGAACTTTGGATCAAGAAATTCAAAATGCGAATTTGATAAACCAACAGATGACAGGAAATTAAGCTAAATACCTCCCTAATGAAGCATACTTTTTATTTCCTCATTTTGCTCATTCTATTTTCCTGCGGAAATGAAAAGAACAATGAATCTGTTCAAAACCCCAATTCTGAAGGAAGCTTGGAGCTCCAGAAAGTAGACTCAGTAGACTACAAGCTTCTGGGGGATCCAATATTGGCTGATGTGAGTGATGATAGAAGCCGAATGCTGATCTACGATTATGCCTCAAGCGAAATAATTACAATCGATGAGGACGGCATGCTCTTGGGAAAATTTTCGAAAACGGAAGATACCCCTGACGCATATGGCTTCATGATGGAATTACCCGGATTTCTAGGAAACGACCAAGTTGTGGTGAATGGGATGCGAGGTGTTTTTATTTATGATTTGGAAGGAAATCAGATCAAAAAAATTGATCATCCTGAATCAGTCGGTGGAGCTGCATTCATGCCGCAAGTCGGCAAATCCGTCGAAACCTTCACTCTTCAAAATCAGGAATTCATCTTATCAAAATCGGTTAGACCCAGAGATACCTACCCGGGAGAACAAGCTTTTTATGATCGCTTCAGAGCTTTGGAGTGGATCAATGTAGCTTCAGGTGAATCCACTGAAATCATCCCTTTTGAAACAGGTAGTATTTTTAAAAGCGGGAAAGGCTACATCGAGAGTGACTATACCCCCTCTTTTGAATGGATAAATAGCAAACTATACATCAGCTTAGGCGGAGAACCTATCTTGAGAGTGTATGACTTGGCAGATGATACTACCCAATTGGACACTACGATTAACTTGACTATTCCAGAATTTAAGGAGCTACCGGTTCGTGAAAGAAATGAGTTCTCGGAGGGATCTGTTGCCTTAGATGGAAGCACTGCCTCTATCCGGAATATTCATCGAGTAGGTGACAAATTGATCCTTCATTATTATGCGGGCATGGACCCCGAGAAAGTAAAAGAAGCTGGAGAGCTTTGGCAGTCCGGAAATGAAGAGGAAGCGGGGTTACTGTTTGATAAATTGGAAGCGGAAGTACCCAAGGGCTTTTTGGTTTTTGATCTGGAAACACTCCAGCTGGTAGATAGCGTAGATCTGCCCAAAGGAGTGAATATGGGAGGTTTTTTAGCTGCTGGTAATTCCCTCTGGTTTCAAAAAGCCCCTTCTGAGGAAGTAGAAGAAGATTTTGTAAGGATTTATGAATACAAGTTGAATTGACTTAGTTTTTTGTTCGGACTGAATAAATCTTTGACAGAATAAGCTTATTTTTAAAGTATTAATTAGAGCACAAATGAGATTTAAGATTATCCTTTTTTCAACCCTCTTAGGATTTTTGGCCGCATGCGGTGAAGCCGAAAGCGAAAAACCAAAAGCTCCTTTAAGCGAACAGCAATTAAAATTCGAAATCTACGATTCCTTGGTCGTGGATTATTTGGGAAATCTTTTGCTGATGGACATCAGTCCAGATGGTGAAAATCACCTAATGATCGATCAAAATACGGACACTATTTTTGTTACCAATCCTCAGGGGGAAATCAAGCATCAATATTACCGAAATGGAGATGATCCCGAAGCTATTCCCGGAAACCGCTCAGGTTTGGGCAAGTTTTTGGATAATCAGACAATCCTTATTCCCGGAAGTCAAGGCATGGCTTCCTATGAATTAGCTGGTAATCTTAAAGAAATATTTAAGCCTGATTTCAGAGGTATGGCCAATCTAGTAGTTCCTTTCAATGAAGTACATGAAGTAGTTGGAGAAAAAGTATTCTTTTACTTGCCAGGAAGGTACAGTGATCTAGGACAACAAGGACTGGACTTCCAAAAAGCTTCCAAAAGATTAGAAGTCTTGGATTTAAATACTAGGGAATTCTCATCCGTAATACCTTTCCCAAAATCCTCTAAATTTAGCAGTGAAACACAAGAATTCGGAGGACTCGACTTCTATCCTACGTTCAAAATATTAGGCGATTCCTTGTACATGGTATATCGAAATGAACCCAAAATTTTCACTTATCACTTATCAAACCTAGAAACACCAGCCAGTGTCAAGACCATTCCCTACCCTGAGTTTATTGAGCGAAAAACCGATAGTAAACCAGCCAATGGAGGCTTTAATTTCAGGGATTTCTTTCTTGGGTTTAACCTTTCCATATTTCCCACAGAAACTGGAGACTTTCTACTACAGTACCTTTCTGGCCTAACAGACGAAGAAGCAAATGAAGTCACTTCAGCGGCAGGGACAGATTTTGATAAAATGTTTGAAGATGCAGAGAAATACAATGGCGGCGGCTTTGTCCTTTTTGACGGATCCCAACTCAGCCCCATTATCGAAAAACCGGAAATTCTCGGCAACTTAAACAACTATGTCTCCAAGGATGAAATCTGGTTTTCACTCAATTTTTCAGAGGCTGAAAATGACTATTCAGTGATTTATAAAACCAGGCTGGTCAACCAATAAAAACCACTTATCTCATTCCATATCCATTTGCGGGCATTTCCATTCGGTTTTGCCCGCTTATGCTTATATTCCATCCTGATCTAATCAAAACGCATGAAAAAATCATCTACCTACCTGATTTTAGCCGCAGCCGGAATGCTGCTGTTCGGCAGCACTACTGCACAGGAAATCAAACCCACCACCGAAAAAGAACTGGTCGAGGCGGTCGAAAAACACCGTCATTTATTTGCCGCCACTCCATTCAAGGAATTTAAAGCCCGCAACATCGGCCCGACCAATATGTCCGGGCGGATCGTGGACCTCGAAGTTGCACAAAATCCCAACACCTTCTACATCGCCGCAGCTTCGGGCGGAGTTTGGAAAACAGAAGACAATGGTCAATCCTTCGTTCCGATCTTTGACCATCAAAGTGCTTTAGGAATCGGAGATATAGCACTCTCTCCTTCTGACAATAATATCCTGTGGGTAGGAACAGGTGAGGACAATTCCAGTCGCTCCACTTATGCGGGATCAGGTGTCTATAAATCCACCGATGCAGGAAAAACCTGGCAATTCATGGGGCTCCCTCATTCACAGCATATCGGCTCGGTTCAGATTCACCCCACCAATCCCGACATTGTCTGGGTAGGTTCAATGGGCGGACTCTATTCCCAAAATAAAGAACGCGGACTTTATATGACCACAGACGGTGGTGCTTCTTGGAAAAAAGTCCTCTACATCGATGATAATACCGGAATCATTGACATCAAAGTACATCCCAACAATCCAGATATCCTGCTTGCTGCCTCTTGGGAGCGTTTTAGACAGGCTCATGACTTCATCGGCAATGGAAAAGGATCAGCAATCTGGCGGTCAGAGGATGGTGGAAAAACCTGGAAAAAAGCCATAGATGGATTCCCCCAAAACGAATTTGTAGGTAGAATTGGTTTTGATTTTGCCCAGAGTAACCCTGATGTAGTTTATGCTTTGCATGACAATCAGGGCCCTTCGGACAAAGAACAAGAGGAGCCAAGAAGGCGAAGAAATCAAGAAGAAAACCCTTTGGAATTTGAGGACTTTAAGACTATGTCGGTGGAAGATGCCATGGGTATGGAAGATAATCGTTTAAATTCTTTCCTTCGAAGAAATCAATTTGCTTCCAAATACACCGCCAGTGAAATCAAACGGCAGCTCCGTACTGGAAAAATCACCACAGCGCAGATCGCCGAATACAATGGAAATGCAAATGATGCCAACGCGGCACTATTTTCAGCCCCAATCATCGGTGCTGAGGTCTTTCGCTCTGAAGATGCCGGTAAATCCTGGAAAAAAGTTTCGGAATCTGATCTAAGTCGATTGTATAATACTTATGGATACTACTTTGGCGAAATCCGGGTAGGCACCGAAAACGAAGACGAAGTATTCGTGCTCGGCGTGCCCCTTTTGGTTTCTCGGGACGGTGGCAAAAACTTTTCTCGTACTGACTCCATTGGTCGGCCGCACTCGGATCATCAATCCATGTGGATCAACCCAAAAGACGGGAAGCATATATTACTTGGAAATGACGGCGGACTCTACCGTAGCTATGGAGGTGGTGCACGTTGGGATCACTTGAATACCCAGATGCCTATTTCACAATTTTACTCCATCATGACTGATGATGCCACACCATACAATGTATATGGAGGAATGCAGGACAACGGGGTGTGGTTTGGTAGTTCTAAAAATGATCCTTCAGAGCGGTGGGAATCCTTGATGGGAGGAGATGGTATGGTCGTGGCCGTAGATAGCAGAGACAATGACATCGTCTACACGGGGTTTCAGTTTGGTAATTACTTCCGAATCGACAAATCAAGTGGGGACAGAAAGCGAATCACCCCAGGTCATGATATCGGCAATGAACCAAATCGCTGGAATTGGCGGACACCTGCCCGATTGAGTCATCACAATCAGGACATCATTTACATGGGTTCCCAGTATGTGTACCAAAGTTTGGATCAGGGTAGTACCTGGACGACCATCTCTCCCGACCTGACCAAAAATGAAAAAAGCGGAAATGTTCCGTTTGCTTCTTTGACGGTGGTGGAAGAATCCCCATTTGAATTTGGAACGCTCTATGCTGGATCCGATGACGGAAATGTCTGGATCACTCGTAATATTGGCGGCAACTGGGAGTCACTCAATGAAGGCCTTCCCCAAGACCGATGGGTGAGTTCAATCGCACCTTCCAAGCATCAGGAAGGACTGGTTTACATCACCCTGAATGGCTATCGCTATGATGAATTCAAAACCTATGTTTTCAAAAGCACCGATTATGGCAAGAACTGGACTTCCATCAAAGGAAACCTTCCGGATGAGTCTTCCAATATCATCGTAGAAGATCACACTAACCCGAATATCCTTTATTTGGGAACTGATCATGGATTGTATGTCAGCATGGATGGAGGAAACTATTGGAACCTTTTCCAAGGAGAACTACCAAATGTAGCCATCTATGACCTGGTCATTCAGGAAAGAGAAAATGATCTCGTCATCGGTACGCATGGCCGAAGTGTGTACATTATTGAGCTGGAAGAAATCCAAAAACTAGCCCAGCCTGATCAAAAAGTTATGCAATAGAAAAAAGATTAAAAACAGTAAGCCCGGTAATTTTCACATTTACCGGGCTTTTTTTTGAAAGTGAAAGTCTTTAGAAAATTTTGAACCCAACAGAAAGAATCCACTGATTAAGCCGATTATCCGTTTCAAAACCAGCGATTTGGCCTGTCACTTTACTCAGACCTCCTTCATATTTGGCATCTATGAAAAGATTGCCAATATCCAATCCCAAACCGGCTTGATAGCCTAAAGTAGCCTGTTTGAAATCAACATCAGTGACTGTCCCTATCGAATTTTCTAAATTGGAGTTCACATTAATAGAAGCCACCGGCCCAGCTTGTAGACGGATGAGTTTAAACATTTTCACCCCAAACATCAATGGGATATCTAGGCGGTTAAAATTAGCATTAAAGCGTTCAGAACCATTACTTCCTAAGTCATTTGACACAAATTCACCCCCAGTTTGAGTAAATAGTAACTCCGGCTGTATCAATAATCCTCCCAAGTCTAGACGAGCGAAAATTCCAACATGGTACCCTGTGTAGGAATGCCAAGTAAAGAACTCCTCTGTTTCAAATTTTATATCAGAATTATTAACTCCAGCTTTAATCCCGAATCCTGAGTTTTGACTGAAGGCAGGTAGACTGAACCCTGCCAATAAAATAATGACAAATAGCTTTTTCATAATGGCATTGAGGTTTAATGATCAAACGAAAAGACTTGATCAACCTTACAATTCCATTGCCAAAAAATCAATTTAAGCCACGAAGTGCCTTTTCCTTAGCGATATGATGAAGGTCCGAAAAATTCAAAGGTTTGGGGACAAGAGAATCAAATGGAATGGAAGATATCTTACGGTAATAACCCACATCTCCTGAGGTAAAGCCTACAACAGGTATCTTATTCGTCCGACCGTTTTCCTTTACTTTTGCCAAGAGCTCTACCCCATCCATTTCCGGCATTTGGATATCTGTGAGGATGACATGAAAATCCGGATTCTCACTCAAAATCTCAAGGGCCTCTTTACCGTTATGGGCGGTCACGACGATATCTTGCGAAGTTTCAAAGATTCGCTTTAAGATTAAAAGATGCATCAAATCATCATCGACAAGCAGGACCCGTATTTTTTTATATTTGAAATAATTATTCAATATTATAAAATAATCGTTCCAAACTTTTACTCCAGCTTAATTTTTTTGAAAAATAAAAAAAGCTGCCTTGTGAAAGACAGCTTTTCAATAGTATGATTTAATAAGATTTTTAGGCAGCCTGAGGGGCTCCAAATAATCCTACCATGTTCAGGATTAGGAGAATAATTACAACGGGACAAACCCATTTGATAAAGAAAATCCAGCCTGTGCGATAGACTCCCTTGAAGGCTGGAGCACCTAATGCTAATTCATCCGCAAACTTGCCAATCTTTTGAGCCCATCCGGTGTAAAGGGCCAACATCAAACAGATAACAATTACTGCAAACGTACCAAAGATGAAGTCCATGGCTCCGAAAAACCCTTGAATCGGATTGCTCAAGAAGTTAAATCGAATCTCAGCGAAGAAATTGCCCTCAATTGAAGATAGTGCAGAAGGGATAGACATCAACATGGCTGCGATACCTACAATCCAAGTAGCTTTGGTACGGTTCCACTTTCTATCATCAATAAGGTAGGAAACAGGAACCTCTAGCATTGAGATCGTAGAAGTCAAGGCCGCTACCATCAGCAATAAAAAGAATAGTGCACCAATGATATTTCCACCCGGCATGGCATCAAATACCCTTGGCAAAACATCAAATACCAGCGCAGGTCCCGCAGCTGGATCTTTTCCTGGAAGTAAGGCAAACAAAGCAGGAAATACCATCAAACCACCCAAAAGTGCTACCGCGGTATCCATTCCGGCTATCCATCTAGAAGACTGGATGATGTTGGACTCTTTTGGTAAGTAAGAACCGAAAGTAATCATCAATCCCCAACCCACAGACATGGAGAAAAAGGCCTGTCCTAATGCCTGAAGAATAACTGTCCCGTTAATTTTGGAAAAATCAGGATTAAGGTAGTATTGAATACCCGCTTCAGCACCTTCTAGAGTAACCGATCTTCCGGCGATGAAAATGATGATTATGAAAAGAACCGGCATAAGAAACTTAGCCGCTTTCTCAATTCCACCAGATACACCACCAAGTACAATTAAAATGGTGAGTAAAATAAACAAGAAGGTCAGCGGAATTACATAGATAGGAGTCTGTACAAAGTCTTCAAAATTTACCGGAATATTGATAATCTCAGTGACAATATATCCAACAGTCCAGCCCGCAATCACTGAATAATAGCTAAAAACAAAAAAGCAGACCAACACGCAAAGTACGCCTGCTAATTGCCAGAATTTATTTCCTCCTGTATCACGAATGGCTCCGATGGGGTTTTTACCTGATCTTCTGCCTAGTGCGATTTCATTAAATAGAAGGGGTAAACCTATGAAGAGCACACAGATGAGATAAACAAAAACAAAGGCTCCGCCTCCGTTTTCACCTGTCAAATAGGGGAATCTCCAAATGTTCCCAAGGCCGACTGCAGACCCTGCTGCTGCCATGATAAACCCTAAGCTAGAACCAAATTGTCCCCTCGATTCGGGGTTTGCACTTACTGCCATAGATGATGCGAATGTTAAATTTTTGGGAAATAACGCTTTTTAAGAGCGGGCTAAGATAATTTGTTTTGCCAAAATACCAATTGCCGCTCGGAAAGTTTTCGGCTCGTATCCAAGCTCTTTTTGGGCTTTTTCGATGACAAATCCTGTTTTTAATGGGCGTTTGGCTGGCTGGGTAAACTTCGTGCTGTCCGTTTCCTGAATCAAGCCTTGATCCAAATCAAAATAGCCGGCCACTTCTAGCGCCATTTGATAAGGCGTGAGTAGATCAGGACCGGAAATATTAAATACCCCTTTCGACCCCTTTTGAGCAATCAAGAAACAGCCCATCGCCAGATCTTCTGCCAAAGTAGGTGTACGAAACTGATCATTGACTACCTGAATGGTCTTCCCTTGCTCCAAACTTTCCTTCACCCACAGCACAATATTACTTCTACTCAAACCAGGGGAAATTCCAAAGACCAAAACCGTTCGCGCTATTGCCCAATTTAGGCCCGATTTTTTTACGAGCTCCTCTGCTTCCAGCTTGGTCTGACCATAATAATTGACCGGAGATGCTTCCTCTTCTTCGGTCAATAATTCTTTCTCTCCGGAAAAAATAAAATCTGTCGATACGAAAATAAAATGCGGGCTAAAAGATTGGGAAGCATCAAGAAGATATTTTGTCGCCAGAACATTAGCGCTATAGCAAGCCTCCTGATTTTGCTCACAAATATCGACATGGGTCATGGCAGCACCATGAATAATGATGTCAGGACGAATTTCTTCAAGGGTTTTGGTGACAGCTTCCTTGTCTTCCAAATCGCAGGAAACATACTTTACCGGTCTATCCCCAAGTCGGGATGCTCCTCTTCCTGATGCAATGAGCTCATAGCCCTGATGATTACCCAGCAAGTCTATCAGCTTCTGACCCAGAAGACCATTCGCGCCCGTTAAAAATATCCGCTTCTTATTTTTCATTTTGATAGACATAACCAAACTCCCGCTCGATTTGAGATCGGGACATGGATTCGACTTTTACGGTCATATACACCGGATTCATAGGCCTATCTCTAGATGCTCTCGGCTCCTGAGAAATCTTATCGGCAACATCGATTCCTGAAATCACCTCACCGAATACTGTGTATTCTCCATCCAAATGTGGCGTTCCTCCCACGGTGGTATAGGCTTGAATTTGCTCAGCTGACATTTCCTTGGTCAATTTCATATTGAGCGACTGCTCAATCTCGTCCCGCTTTGATAAAATCACCTGAGTAAGTGAATCAAAAGCCTCCTGCTCATAAAGTTGATTGTATAGCATGCGTAGGGAATCCTGACTTTGAAGTTGCACATACTGCATGAAAGCTGCCTGAAGCTTAGGCATATCTGTCGTGAGTTCTAATTCGGTATATTCCTCGCCGAGGACAATGTAAAACTGAGAACCACTGGACCGCTTCTCGGGATTGATATTATTCCCTTGTCTCGCTGCAGCGATCATCCCTTTTCTGTGAAAATGATGGGGTAAAATCTCAGCCGGAAGGGTCGGCCACTCCTCAGCGGGCATTTTTTCTTTGCTAAAAACATCCCCACCCTGCACCATGAAATCAGGAATTACCCGATGAAATTCGGTGGAATCAAAGCGTCCCGCTTCGGCCAATTCAAGAAAATTGGACTTATGAACCGGAGTATCATCAAATAGCACAGCTACGATTTCCCCATACCTCGTGTCTATTCGGATGACTTGTTCCTTCTGTCCTGCACAGCCAAGCATTGCGAATACACTCAACGCAATGCCAAGAAATGATTTATAACTCATTGATTTAAATTGGATTTTATCTTTTCTAAAATTTCTTTTCCTCCTGCTTGAAAAACTTTCTCGGCGAGCTGTTCTCCAAGACCCTCAGGATCAGTGACCGCACCTTCTACTTCGAAGAATATTCTTTTTTGTCCATCCAAGCTGACAATCCCTCCTTTGAGCTTTAAGCCATTATTTCCTTTTGCCGCCAAAGCAAAAACAGGAATGCTACAACCCCCTTCTAAAACCCTCAAATAAGCTCTTTCTGCTCTCAACTTTTGGGATGTCTCAGGATGATCACAAGTGGCGATTATTTTTTCCTTTAGAAATGGATCCAGATTAGTAGATGCTTCGATCGCGACGGAGCCCTGCCCTACCGCCGGAATGAATTTATCCAGGGACAAATTCTCAGCAATCATCTCATCATATCCCATCCGGTGTACTCCGGCGTAGGCTAAAAGCAGGGCATCACATAATCCCTCTTCCATCTTTCGAATGCGGGTTTGGAGATTGCCTCTTACTTCCACCGTTTCGACGTGGGGATAAAAATGCTTCAAAGTAGCCACTCGGCGAGTAGATGATGTACCCAGAAGGAGCGGCTTGGATGAATCCTCCAGGTCAATGGTTTTCTTGTGGGAAAGAATCACATCATGGGGAAGTTCTCGCTCGGTAAAGGCGATGATTTCAAAACCATCCGGAAGAGAAGATTGCATATCCTTAGCCGAATGGACAGCGATATCTATCCGCCCATCTTGTAGCTGATCTTCAAGCTCTTGGGTAAAAACCCCCTTACTTCCGATTTTTGAAATGGAGACATCTAATATCTGATCCCCTTTGGTATCGATGATGATGATCTCCGCTTCTAGCCCCCCTTTTTCCAACAAATCCTGTACATGATACGCCTGCCAAAGCGCCAGTTTACTCCCTCTCGTACCTATTTTTATTTTCGTCATTGATCTGCACTGCGTTTTGGAGAATTTTTCTGTACCCCTTCTTCTATAAATTTGATAATTGCGCCAGCCACATCCACACCCGTCGCCTTTTCGATACCTTCTAGTCCGGGAGAACTATTCACTTCCAAAATCAAGGGACCTCGATCGGACTGAAGCATATCGACTCCTGCGACATCCAGCCCAAGGGCTTTGGCTGCACCGAGAGCTGCTTGTCTCTCCGTTCGGGAAAGTTTGATCACGGTGGCTTTTCCTCCCCTATGCAGGTTAGACCGAAATTCTCCCTCTGCTCCTTGTCGCTTCATGGCCCCGACGACTTTTCCGTTGACTACAAAAGCCCGAATGTCGGCTCCTTTTGCTTCTTTGATAAACTCCTGAACAATGATCCTAGCCTTGAGTCCATGAAAAGCCTCGATTACAGATTGTCCAGCCTTTTTGGTTTCAGCCAAAACTACACCGAGACCTTGGGTACCTTCCAAGAGCTTGATGATCAATGGGGCTCCTCCGACGTGTTCTATCAACTGCTTTTCACCACCTTTGGAAAAATTAGTAAATGCCGTCTTTGGCATGCCTAAACCCGCTCTTGAAAGAATCTGTAAGCTTCGCAACTTATCTCTGCTTCGGACAATCGCCTGGGAGTTATTTGCTGAAAATGCCCCCATCAGCTCAAATTGACGAACCACGGCTGTACCATAAAAAGTGACCGAAGCGCCAATCCTCGGAATAATAGCATCAATATCAGTAAGACTTTGACCTTTGAAAATAATCGAAGGGCCTTCCTGCTCGATGATCAGATCACAAATACTATGATCGACTACGACCACCTCATGGCCTGCAGCCTTGACGGCCTCTACAAGTCTGCGGGTAGAATACAAGTTACTGTTTCGGGATAGGACTGCGATCTTCATGAATTAATTGATTTTTGGTTTTTGGAATGATTGATGGAGTCTACATCGACCAAAAATCTCCCTTTTAGAATTTTACGCCCGAGTAAGATGGCGTTTTTCATTTTGGACCGATCTGTCAAGGTAAACTCCGCCTGGAACTTCTTTCCTCCAAGCTCCAATTCGGTCTCGATCAAATATCGGATTTCTGCCTGACCGAATGAATTTTTAACTTTTTTTTCTCTAAAGTTTTCAAAAACGACTTCCTCTCCCGTGAATTTTTTATGTCCGGGCATCAAGACCTGAAAGACGAGAACCACTTTTCCGGCTTTCTCTTCCAATCGAATATGCTCCGCATGTAGTGCGCTAGTATAGGCACCAGTATCGACTTTAGCCCAGACAGAGTTTAGTCTCAGGCCGGGCAGGCTGATACGCTCTTTCCTTCCGATGATGGTTTTAGGCTGCTTTGGCATTGCGATACATTAGGAGCAGGACCTGCAAAGAGAGATCAGTAAATATCAACTTCGCATTTCCATTTCTAGTTAGATGATAGATTGCAGTATTAAACTTCTCATACAAGATTGCTGCTGAATCCGCATCAATCACAGATGCACTGATCTTTTGGATAAAATCCCGGTCTTCACCTTGGGTACGCAGAAGTTTTTCGGCATTGGCATTTTGAAGCAAAATCTCCCGCACGACATTCAGGCCTGTTTGTAACAAGGACATTTGATAGTCAAGGTTGGATTTACTGAATTCATCAGCTCGCTGAAATAAAGCGGCAAACTTTCGTGTCATACAAAGCCTAAACCAGTCCCGAATCCAAATCACCTGCTTATCTTCCACCTGATCGACCATTCGCACAGCTGTACGAATATTGCCATCGGCTATCATTGCCACTTGACGTGCTACCTCTTCGCTACAACCTTGCGAGGCGATCAAATAATCCTGTATCTCCTGATCGGTGAAAGAGCGAATGTTAATTTTTTGGGTTCTAGATAAAATAGTCGTCAACAACTGATCCGGCTGGGAAGTAATTAGCATAAAAAACGTCCCAGGTTGCGGTTCCTCCAAGATCTTCAATAAAGCATTGGAAGCCTCTGTATTGAGATGCTCCACAGCCCAGATCATCATAATCTTATAGCTCCCCTCAAAAGAAGAAAGTGAGAGGGATTGGATGACTTCTCTTGCAGCGGCTACTGAGATATTGAGCTTTTTCTTTTCAAATTTATTCAGCTGAATAAAGTCGTGAATATTCGCATAGGGCGTTTTTGATGCAAACTCTCTAAAATTGGCTAAGAGTTGAGCATTGATCTGATCTGCTCTTTTCTGCTCCTCTTTGGTCAGTGCTACTCGAGGGAAAACGAAATTAAAGTCAGGAAGAACCAATCGAGCCATTCGCTGACAGTTGGAGCAAGTGCCACAGGAATCGGTTTCTGTTGGATTCTCGCAGTACAGGTAAGTGGCAAGAGCCAATGGCATAGTCAGTGATGCCGAGCCTTCCGGCCCATGGAAAAGCAAGGCATGTGCCAGATGGTTGTTTTTAACCGCCTGTACAAGCCTGGTTTTGGTATCTTCTAGTCCGGGAATTTGAGCAAACTGCATGCAAATGAGGTATTATATTATTTTTCCCAAATTCTGTAGTTCTTGCTGAAATCAAAAACTTTCTGAAGCATTTCTTGGTCTTTTTCCCCCAGTTCGACTTTTCTACGCCGCATGACGGCTTGGGCAGTTTGGATGAATTTCGGAAACTGGAAGGTAGAAAAACCTGCCGCCCCACCCCAGGCGAAGGAAGGGATGAAATTTCTCGGAAAACCATCTCCAAAGATATTGGCTCCGACCCCCACTACAGTTCCCGTATTAAACATGGTATTGATTCCGCACTTGGAATGATCTCCCATCATCAAGCCACAAAACTGAAGTCCCGTATTGGTAAAACCACCCCGGATATAGTCCCATAGTTTGACTGGAGCGTAGTTGTTTTTCAAGTTGCTTGTATTCGTATCCGCTCCTAGGTTACACCACTCACCGATGACCGAATTCCCCAAAAAGCCCTCGTGGCCTTTATTGGAATAGCCGAAAATCACCGAATTGGAAACTTCTCCTCCTACTTTGGAGAACGGGCCTACGGTTGTATCTCCCCGAAGTTTTGCACCCATATTCACCGTTGATCCTTCACAAAGGGCAAAAGGTCCGCGAATCAGAGAACCTTCTTGGATTTCTGTGTTTTTTCCGATGTAGATCGGTCCTCCTTCTGCATTCAAAATAGATGCTCGAACGAAAGCCCCTTCTTCGATGAAAATATTTTCTGGAGAATAGACTTTCGTGTAGGGGTCTGTGATGGCCTGACTTTTTCGGTCTTTGGTTAAAAGCTCAAAATCTCGTCGAATTTCTCTGCCATTAAACTGGAAAATCTCCCAACTCTTTTGAATCATGACAGGCTCAAAATCAAGCTGGACGGCTTGCTTTTTTGACACCAGACCTAGATTTTTTTCAGTTTCACCGATATAGCTAGCAACAAGGGTTTTGCGAAAATACAGCACCTGTCCTTCCCTTAATTTCTCTAATTCCCTCCATAGTTCCGGAGTGGGAATAAGCGCTCCGTTTACGGCCAAATGAGCACCAGCTTGACGAGGAAAAAGGTCCTGTAGATAGTCTTGGGTCAAAAAAGAAGGGGTAGAACCCGAGAACTTTGCCCACTTTTCGGATATTTTCAATATGCCGACTCTAATATCAGCGATGGGACGAGTAAAAGTGAAAGGCAGTAGCTCGCCACGAATCGAAGCGTCATCAAACAAAAGGATATTTTCCATGAGGCAAAAATAAAAAAGTCTCCCAGAAACTTTGCTCTGGAAGACTTTTTGAATTTTGTAATAAACTCGACCTTATTTCTTCGCGTATCTTCTGTTGAATTTCTCTACTCGACCGGCAGTATCCAAAAGCATCTTCTTTCCAGTGTAGAAAGGGTGAGACTGAGAACTTACCTCTATTTTGTATAGGGGATATTCATTGCCATCTTCCCATACGATGGTCTCGCTGGTTTCGATAGTGGACTGGGTCAAGAATTTAAACTCAGAGGAAGTGTCATAGAAGACTACCGGTCTGTAGTTTGGATGAATATCTTTCTTCATATTTTTAGTGTTTTTGTCGGAGCTTGCTCAAATGAGGCACAAAGTTACCCTTTTTGTAAAAAGAGACAAAATCTTTGCTAAAAATAATCTGATCATCAGACTTTTTTTAGCAGAAATTGCCCTCACGGCAACTGAGTAGAATACAAAACTACTATTTTTCGATTTAAACAGCCCATAAAGGGCTCGCTATTTAAATTTCAGCCCTACATGAAGCAGCTCTTTACTTGGGATAAATCTACATCAACTCTAATCTTCGTCCTTTTCTTTAGTGCTTTCGCTTTGGATAGCTTGGCTCAGGGAAGTTACATCCCTTTTGAGCGGGACTATTATCACCGATTTGAGCGCTACGAAATCCTCCAAGGGTACAACAATCCCTTTTTCCAGACAGGCTATAAACCCATACGCAGGGATAAACTGGCCCTATATTTAGACAGCCTCGCTCAGGACCCGGTCATCCAAACTGCTTCAGACCGATTCAACCTCTCTTACCTTGCTCAGGATAACTGGGAATTTGTAAATCAAGAAACTCCTGATTCCAAGAAACCTTTTCTCAAAAAGCTTTACCGACGACCCGGAGACTTTGCCCATTCCTACTCAGAGGATTTTGATATCCATCTCAGCCCCGTTATTTATTTGGCCGGAGGCATGGAAAATGACTACGAAGACCGCCCAGCTCAACTCAGCAGGGGTTTTGTCGTGCGGGGAGCTATCGATAAAAAAGTGAGCTTTTTCACCTACCTCACGACCACCGAACTGTTTTTCCCAAGTTGGGTAAAAGACTACGCTAAATACCGAGGAGCCGTCCCCGGCGAAGGTTTTTGGAAAGAGTACAATTCGAGCGGATACAGCTTTTTCTCGGCTAGAGGACATGTCAATTTTCACTTGACCAAAAGTATTCAGGCGCAGGTAGGCCATGATCGCAATTTCATCGGTGAGGGATACCGTTCCTTTTTGCTTTCTGATTTTTCAAACCCCTACATGTTTGTCAAAATCAATACACGGTTTGGGAGATTTCAGCTGACCAATCTCTGGACTCAGATGACCGCAGATGTGTTTTTTGACAGAGGCAGGCCCACAGACGGACGCTATCCCCAAAAGTATTTCTCCATGCATCGATTGGGGGTGGATATCGGTAAAAAGCTCAACCTGGGTTTCTTTGAATCAATCATGACCGACAAAGTCAATTTCAACTACTTCAACCCCGTCGTCTTCTTCCGATGGGTGGAACAGCAACTCGGAACTCCCGACAAGGTCATGCTGGGGATGGATGCCAAATGGAATTTCCGACCTGGAATGCAACTTTACGGACAGTTTGCGCTGGATGAGTTTGTATTTAATGAATTCTTTGGAATCGATGGCCAAGGCTCAAAGAGAAATAAATACGGAATACAAGCAGGCTATAAGTACATAAATGTGCTGGGCCTATCCAATCTCGATCTTCAATTGGAATTCAATACGGCTAGACCTTACACTTTCCAAGAAAAATTTGACTACCAATCTTTCTCCAACTGGCGAACTCCGCTGACTCACCCACTAGGGGCCAATTTCAAGGAGTTTTTGGGGATTTTCCGATATCAACCCATCCCAAAGCTACAGCTGACCTTACTCGGCAACTATCAATGGTACGGCACCGATCCTGATCCTGAGACAAACTGGGGAGGCGACATTCTAAAAAATAGACTCGAAGGAAGTCCTACTGGCCTTTTTGGGAATGTTACTGGACAGGGAATCGAGAATAAGGTAATTCAAACGAATCTGGTGGCCAGCTACATGCTCAAGCACAATCTCTTTGTGGATGCCACACACATATTCCGGAGACGAACAGCACAAGACCTTGATGTGCCGGACAATTCCCAAGTCATTCAGTTGGGCCTGCGATGGAATTTCATCCGTCCCGAATATAACTTTTAAGCTTGCAGAGCTTTACCGGAATCGTGAATCTGAGCGTACAGGTGAAAAGCTCCTCACTAAATTTGCGTAACTTGCAGGCCAAAATTGGCTTGTTTACTTCATGAAGACCTATCTAAGGATTCTGTCCTATGCCAGACCCTACGGCAAGTTCGTTCCTGCTTATATTCTTTACACTTTGCTGTCCATTATTTTTGGCTTGGTCAATTTCACCCTTCTCAAGCCACTTTTTGATGTGATATTTGATCAAGTTTCGGCAGATAAGCTTGATCAGTTTCGCCAAGCACCTTCCTTCGAATTAAGTCTTTCCTATTTCTCTGGGCTGTTTAATCATTACTTTATTCAGGCTCAGGAAAGCTATGGCAAAGTGGGAACGCTGGCCTTTGTCTGCATAGTCATTGTATTTTCTGTCTTTTTGGCCAACCTTTTCACATACCTCTCCGGAGTAGTATTGGCCAAAGTTCGTGCAAAAGTCATCAAGGGAATGCGCACCGATATTTTCCAGAGAGTCAGTGGGCTTCACTTGGGTTATTTTTCTGATGAGCGAAAGGGTGATCTGATGTCCAAAATGACCAACGACGTGCAGGAAGTTGAAAACACCATTGTACAGTCTCTTCGGGTCGTTTTTCGGGAGCCTGCCACGATCATTCTCTATTTTGCGGTTCTATTTTTCATGTCTGTGAAATTGACCATTTTCACCATCTTGTTGATCCCAATCTCGGGGGCAATCATCGGAGGCATCACCAGAAGGCTGAAAAAACGGGCCGTGGAAAGTCAGCAGAGTTTAGGACGAATCGTCAATATTTTGGATGAAACACTGGGCGGCATGCGGGTCATCAAAGCCTTCAATGCGGAGCGTTTTATGTTTGGGAAATTTGACGAAGAAACCGATCAATATGCGGCAGTCAATATTAACATGGCTCGTAAAAACGAGCTTGCTTCTCCCATTTCTCAATTTTTGGGAGTGACCGTAGTGGCAGGCATACTGGTCTATGGAGGAAGTCTGGTTCTCAGTGGTGAATCCAGCCTGGATGCAGCAGAATTTATCACGTACATTATCATTTTCACGCAAGTACTCAATCCGGCAAAGGAAATTTCCCGGGCTGTTTCAAGCATACAGCGAGGTATTGCTTCGGCAGAGCGGATATTCGAAGTAGTGGATACACAGCCAAAAATCCAATCCAAAGCAAAAGCCGAGAAACTTCAGGGCTTTCAGGACAGAATTTCTTTTCAGCATGTCAGCTTTTCCTATGGGGATAAGCGAGTGCTAAGGGATATAGATTTTGATTTAGAAAAAGGAAAGACCATCGCATTAGTCGGTCCTTCAGGAGGAGGTAAATCAACCTTGGCTGACTTGGTTCCTAGATTCTACGATCCAAGTGAGGGAAAAATCCTGATCGATGGAGTCAATCTCCAAGACCTCGACCTCCAATCCCTTCGAAGACAAATGGGCATCGTCACGCAGGAATCCATACTTTTCAACGACACGGTATTTAACAATATCGCCTTTGGAATGGAAGGGGTGACAGAAGAAGCCGTCATTGAAGCTGCCAAAATTGCCAATGCCCATGATTTTATCCTAAAAATGGAAAATGGCTATCAAAGTAGCATAGGCGAGCGTGGCGGCAAACTTTCCGGAGGACAGCGACAACGCCTCAGCATTGCCCGAGCAGTCCTCAAAAACCCACCTATTTTGATTCTGGATGAGGCTACTTCAGCTTTGGATTCCGAATCCGAAAAACTGGTTCAGGAGGCCCTAACCCATTTAATGAAAAACCGGACTACTTTGGTCATTGCACATCGGCTGAGCACAATTCAGCATGCCGATGAAATTTTGGTCATTGAGCAAGGAAAAATCATACAGCGAGGAAGCCACCAAGACTTGATTCAGGAGCAGGGCTTGTACCAAAAGCTTTCCAGTATTCAGTCCGTTTAGTATATTCGAATGATTTAATATTTATACCCATGCAAAAATTTCACAGGATTCTTCAGATTATTCTACTTATCTATTTTGTAGGCATTTTGATCTTTTTCATTGCATTTGACACCATGGGAAGCCTCGTGGGTATTGCAGAGGTCACTTCCAATTCGGTCGTCAAAATCATGCTCACTGGCTTGGTCCTTTTCTTGATTTCCTGGCTTATAGGAAAAGCTGTAAAATCCTCCCTAAATGGAAAAATCAAAAAAATGGAGTCTGAAATGAATTCCTTAAAAGCCAAAATTTACGATTTTGAGCATCCAAAATCAGTGGAAAAACCCAGCAAAGGTGTCAATCCCAAACCCGGCGAAGGTGATTCGGGAGCACATCCTCCAAGACAAAATTTCACCGAAGATTGACGGTTTAAATCCGAAACCTGTATATTAAGGAAACCAAAATCGGTTTCCTTTTTTATTATGGTAGCAAAAACTTTTGGGAGTGCGGTGTCTGGAGTAGATGCCAATCTTATCACAATAGAGGTCAATGTAGGTCAAGGAACGAGCTTCTACATGGTCGGTCTTCCTGACTCGGCCGTAAAGGAGTCCCAACAGCGGGTAGAATCTGCCCTGAAATACTTTGGCTTTCGAATGCCGAGACAGAAGGTGGTCATCAATTTAGCCCCCGCCGATATTCGCAAAGAAGGCTCAGCCTACGACTTGCCCATCGCCATGGGCATTTTGCAAGCTTCAGAGCAGGTAGAATTCCCCGAACTCGACCGCTATGTCATCATGGGCGAGCTCTCACTTGATGGAAAGCTCAGACCGATCAAAGGAGTATTACCCATTGCCATTGAAGCAAGAAAGCGGGGCTTTAAGGGCTTTATTCTTCCTCTGGAAAATGCCAAGGAAGCCTCCATTGTCAACAGTCTGGATATCATCGGAGTAGAAACGCTACAGCAGGCCGCTGATTTTTTGATGGGGGATTTGGAGATCGAACCGCTGGTCACCGATACCCGAGAAATTTTCTATCATTCTCTTGATGATGTGGAATTTGACTTCGCCGATGTACAAGGTCAGGAAAATATCAAGCGAGCCATGGAAATCGCCGCAGCAGGTGGCCATAATGTCATCATGATCGGCCCTCCCGGAGCCGGAAAAACCATGCTTGCTAAACGACTTCCTTCTATTCTTCCTCCGCTTTCTCTTCAGGAAGCTCTGGAAGCGACAAAAATCCACTCTGTCGCCGGAAAGCTAGGGAAAAACGCATCCCTGCTTGCCAATCGCCCTTTCAGAAGTCCCCATCATACCATTTCTGATGTCGCTTTGGTCGGTGGCGGAGGCAATCCCCAACCCGGAGAAATCTCCCTAGCGCACAACGGCGTGCTCTTTCTGGATGAACTACCGGAATTCAAAAGGACTGTCCTCGAAGTCATGCGACAGCCCCTCGAAGAGCGAAAAGTCACCATCTCCCGAGCCAAAGTCTCCGTGGACTATCCGGCCAACTTTATGCTCATCGCCAGTATGAATCCCTGCCCTTGTGGCTACTACAATCATCCCGAAAAAGAGTGCGTCTGCGGCCCCGGCATCGTGCAGCGATACCTGAACAAAGTCAGTGGCCCCCTACTCGACCGAATCGATTTGCATGTGGAAGTGACCCCGGTGAAGTTTGACGAGATGACTTCCACCCGCAAAGCTGAATCCAGCAAGGCCATCCGCGAGCGGGTGATTCAAGGTCGGGAAAGACAAAAAGAACGCTTCCAAAACAATCCCGAAGTCTATTGCAATGCCATGATGCCATCACACATGGTCAAGGAAGTCTGCCAGATCAACGAAGCCGGAAAAGCCCTGCTAAAAACTGCCATGGAGCGGTTGGGACTATCTGCCCGTGCCTATGACCGCATCCTGAAAGTTGCCCGAACCATCGCCGATATTGCCGACAGCAAGGACATCAAAGTAGAACACCTAGCCGAGGCCATTCAATACCGAAGCTTAGATCGTGAAGGTTGGGCAGGGTAAATAATGATGAATTAAAAATTAAAATGAGAAAAAGAAAAAATCAGGCTGAGTTTGTCCAATGGTTCGGCCCATTATTGGATGCTCTTAGGGAACTTGGATATTCTGGTAAACCCCGCGAAGTATCGGAAAGAATCGCCAAAAACCTCAATTTGGATGATGATTTTTTGGACGAAACACTCAAGTCTGGAGGAAACAGATTTCACAATCAAGTTGCTTGGGCAAGACAATATCTTATTTGGGAAGGGCTATTGGACTCTTCGGAAAGAGGAACTTGGAAGCTTACCGAAAAAGGCAAAAACACATATCTAACGCCTGATGAGTCGCGTAATATATTTTTAAAATGGGTGGAGATCAATCAAAAAATCAGAAAAGAAAAAACCAAAAAGGAAATTATTGAAGACCAAGAAGAAGAAGAACCTGAAACAGTAGAAGTAACCGCTGAAAATAACCTTCTTTCTGTCCTAAAGTCCCTCTCCCCTTCTGGTTTTGAAAATGTTTGTAAAGAACTCTTGAGAGAACATGGATTTGAAAACGTCGAAGTCACAGGGAAATCTCATGACGGTGGAATTGATGGATTTGGGATTTTAGAATTAAATCCGTTTGTAAGTTTTAAAGTGATTTTTCAATGTAAGCGATACGAGGGATCAGTTTCGAGAGCACAAGTGGGAGATTTCCGAAATGCTATGTTGGGACGTGCTGAGAAGGGAATTATACTTACAACAGGAACATTTTCCCGAGATGCCGAAAAAGAAGCTTCCCGCGATGGTGCCCCTCCAATTGAATTGGTTGATGGAAAAAAGCTTATTCAAATGTTTGAAATGGTAAAATTGGGTCTTAAACCCAAAACGGTTTATGATGTTGACCTAAACTATTTTCAAAAATTCAAGGAATAAATACTCGAATAGCATGAAAAAAATAACAAAAAGAGAAATTATCGCATTTATCCTTGGCCTATTTTCTTTTATAGTCTTGGATGCTGCATTGAACTGGGAGGAAGCCAAGGAAGCCATGCGAAAAGGATACGAGGACGGGCGTAATCGTGGTTTGGAATCCACTAAATAAAGAAAAAATGCCCCATTCCAACGAATTTTTTTCCAAGGAATTTGTCCTAAAACTTCACCGAGAGCTTCGGGATGCAGATACGGAAACCAAAGTACAGTTCACGTTGGATTATATTGATTCTGTCAAAGCAGACTATCCCTTTAAGCTAGTCGAGTACATGACAAAGACTCAACTTGCAAATATCTATTTTGACCAAGAGGAGTATAAAAAGGCTCTACCCCTCCTAGAAGAAATCAATGCTCAGGATGCCCCAAAGGATACCGCAGGAAAACACCTTTACATCCTGCTACTTATCCGGACAAATCGGCTACTTGGGAATTTAAACACGGCATTCTCTCACTTGGAGCAAAATCTCCTGCCTGAAAAAAACCAAGAAGAGGGTTTTGATACTTTAAACTTATTAAAAGAGTATGCAGAGCTTTGCCATGATGCAGATTGGGAATTTGATCCGAGATTTCAGGATAAAATTGATTTTGTCGTGGAAAGTTTGGGATTTGAAGACAAGGACCTCAAACCTCTTGAAATGATTGACTTTTTAGCCAAAACAAATCTAGAGTGGAATTTTCGATTGAGTAAGACACTTCAAAAAAGGGATATTTCAGGAGAAGAAAAGATTGAACTTCAAGAAACTTTCATTCGAGAATGCCCCATTGAATGGTATCGGGCATACAGTAGAAAGTTAATTCAGCAATTGAAGAGCTAGGCTCCCCCTAACCCCGAATCGATCCGCTCATTTTTTTCACGACAAAGCGCTTCAAAAAGGCAAGAATAATAAAACCAATACCAGCCAAAACTGCCTGAAGTCCTAGGAATACGCTGACACCAATGGCTCCCTTACCCATATCAAAAACTATCATCACCCCACCAATGACCGCCAGTACCCCTAGGCCAAAGATCACCCAACCGACTCGAAGCGCCTCTCGTAAACTCCATCCCTGAATAGCCAAATAAAGACCAGTGGAAAGCATCCAGAGACCGAAAACGATCGTGATCAACTTCATGGTAGCCAGCAAATTACTGAGCATCACAATCCCTAATAGAGAAGTAAGGACACTCCATATGAGGGATTGATTTTCGCGCGCCTCCTTGGAGACAGAAAAATACCCTAACAAACCTACCACTCCACCAGCTAGCGTCAGAATCCCCAGCCAAAAAGAGAGACCTGCCAACATTTCTGCAGGATGATTCATGACATAGATTCCTAAGATGATAAAAACCACACCTTGGATTAAAATCACCCACCATTTTTTAAAGATTGACTGTACCATGGAGATAAATTTGGTTGAAAATCAAAAGACAAATCCCTACCCCTCAAAACACTCTTTCAAATAACTAAAAGAAATCTAGGAATTTATGAGTGAAAAAAGAAATCGATAGATCACTGTTTCAAAAAAACTTGTATCTCTTTCACCAAAACGAAGTGATTGGGAAAATCAACAAACTTTTACCCATTTACTTGGCCTTCCTCCAATTCACCCAAATCGACATCCCAAATGCCAAAAGTGTGAAAGTTAAAGTACCCATATCCACCCATTTCTGACCTGGATTCCATCCCAGGAGTCTGTCCAGCAGGTAGCTGATATAGGAATTGGGCAGATCCTCGGTCCCGAGCTTTTCCAATACTTGCCAATGCCAATCGGTCAAGGGACAATAGCCCCATCCATACCAAATTCCCAAAAAAAACCAAGACAGCAGTGTCAGGCTGATCGTGAGGAGGTGGACTTTTCTGGTTTTTTTCCATATCCAACCAAAAAGATTAAAAAGGATAAGTGCAGCGTGAAAAATGACAAAAAACCAATCAGCAAGCCAAAGTTCAATATGTAGAATAATCAAGTTCAATCTATCCAGAAAGCTTTTTCCCAAGAAAGATAAGCCATCACTTCTAACAAAAAAAGCGGGTTAAGCATAGCATAGTTTTCTGTAGATGGAGTTGCTAATCCCTCAAAAAGGCCAAGGATCCTGGATTTTGGCGCCTTTTTCTAGAAGGTCTAGCTCTCTTTCTGTCATGAGGCATGAAGTTAATTCAAAGGTGATTTTCCCCACCTCAGGATACTGCCCGATCAAGACGAGTTCATTCATCCGATCACCAAATCGCTTATCCCATCTGGACTCGATCGATTTTTGATTGTCCAAATAAGAGGCATAACGAATCCGCTGCTGAAAAGGCATGGATGCCCACCAGACTCCCGCAGGCTCGGCCTTCAGACTTCCTCCGGCTTGAGACCAGGAAATCGCTTCATTCATCCGCGAACCGATATAAAACAGTCCTTTGCTTCGAATAATCGAAGCCGGCCAATCCGACTGAATGTAATTCCAAAAGCGCTGAGGGTGAAAGGGCCTTTTATCTCGAAAAACAAAACTGCTGATCCCATATTCTTCTGTTTCAGGTGTATGCTCTTTCTCCAACTCTTCCATCCATGCGTCTGAAGCGGACTCCAAATCCTCATCGTAAAGACCTGTATTCAGGATTTTATTCAACGGAGCCCTTCCCTTCTCCGTTCGGATGACTTGAGCCCGAGGGTTGAGCTTTCGAAGAATGGCTTCCAACTCCTCCGCCTGAGCAGGTGGCACTAGATCACATTTATTCAGCAAAATCACATTGGCAAACTCAATTTGATCCGTGAGTAGATTGACAATGGATCGGGTGTCCTCCGGATCGTCATTCATCTTTCGGGTCCAGACGGTATCTCCACTGCCAAAATCCTTCGGAAAATTATAAGCATCGACCACAGTCACTAAGGTGTCCAACTGACTGACTTCTCCCAAAATTGATTTTCCGTTTTCGTCCACGAAAGTAAAAGTCTGGGCTACCGGAAGTGGCTCGGAAATACCCGAGCTTTCGATTAATAGGTAATCAAACCTTCCCTCACGGGCCAGCTTGCCTACCTCTTCCATCAAGTCCTCCCGAAGCGTACAGCAGATGCAGCCATTACTCATCTCCACGAGTTTTTCTTCTGTTCGGGACAGCGTATTCCCTTGCTGAATCACATGGGCATCCACATTGATTTCTCCCATATCATTGACGATTACGGCGACTTTCATACCTTCTTTATTGTGAAGCACATGATTGAGAAGTGTGGTTTTACCAGCTCCCAAAAAGCCACTCAAAACAGTTACAGGAAGTTTTTTCATAGTTAATTAATTAATTTTGCATCTCGGATTATAAAAGTCATTTCCTCCACATCACTTTCATTCAAGTCCAGAATCCCACGGACTCCCACGATTTGGTCCACTTTCATGCGGGGAGGTATAGATTGCAGATAAACTACAGCTACTGATTCAGGGCCTGCTGCTCCGCAGAAAAAACACTCGGCCATAGGGTACTTCGATAAAACCAGCATTTGACTTGAGTAGAGTTCAAGTGGAATATAAAAGCCTTTCAATACCACTTCTTTCCCCTTCAAGACCTTAAGCTCCTCGGTAAATTCTGGATAGAAAAAATACATCCCAAAGTCCCTGTTCAGTTTTTCCTTAAAAGGAACTTGCTGAAAAAGAGACCAAAGATTTTGTTCAGAATTACTTTGTGCATTTGTCTCAAGACTCCCACTAAATAGAAGCCAGAAAACTAGAATGCTTGATGTGAACTTCATAGCTATTTTTGCAACAAAGTTGCTATTTTATTTCAACACATTCCATTTGTTTAAGATTTTTTTGCAACTTTATTGCAAATTCACTCATTCATACATCATTTATGCTTGAAATTCAAGGAGTAACCAAAACATTTAAGCAGCAAACCGCTGTAGATCAGCTTTCCCTTTCTGTATCGGAAGGAGAGGTATTTGCCCTTCTTGGACCGAATGGTGCAGGGAAAACAACGACCCTAAATATGATTTTGGGTTTTGAAAAAGCCGATAGTGGAACTATCAAAGTAGACGGATTTGATGTCTCCAAAGACCTTCCTGAGGTACGAAAGCGGCTGGCTTTTATCCCTGAAAATGTGCAGCTCTACCCCCATCTCACAGGAAAAGAAAACCTGGCCTACTTCTCCCAATTGGCGGGAATTTCCTATTCCCCGGAGCAACTGAGCAGCTTGCTCCTAGAAGCCGGCTTACAGGAAAAAGCCCATGACTCCCCGGTATCCACCTACTCCAAAGGTATGCGGCAAAAGGTGGGAGTGGCCATCGCTTACTCCAAGAAAGCCAAACTGCTCCTTTTGGACGAGCCGGCAAGTGGCTTGGACCCGCTTTCCAGCGCGGAATTGTCCCAATTGGTGCGAAAAGTGGCCGCGCAGGGAGCTACTGTTTTGATGGTGTCCCATGATCTTTTCCGGGTAAAAGAGACCGCAGATCGAGTAGGTATCTTTAAAAATGGAGAATTAAAAAAAATCGTAAAAGCCAGCGAGGTCACTGCCAATGACCTGGAGCTCATCTATCAAGGAATAGTTGAATAGCCATGAAATCGAGCCTGCCTGAGGCAGACAGGCATGTTGAAAGCCAAAAACACTGGTATGCCCCGATGTATCGAGGAAACCAAGCGACCTGCCTGCAGCAGGCAGGGATTCCATCCCGACCGACGGTACGGGACAGGTTATGGCATTTAAAAACAAATTATAAACACATGAAATCGATCTTAATTACCGAATGGAAAAACCTGCTCCGAACACCGGGCATGCTTATAGCACTTGTGGTACTTTTAGGCGCGCTTGGATTCACTGCTTGGGCAGGCCTTGAAGAATACCGAGTCATTTCCAAACTCGAGGGTGAAGCCAAAGCCCATCTCCGTCAGCAATGGGAATCCATGGGGCCAAACAACCCTCACTCTGCTGCTCATTATGGAACCTACGTTTTCAAGAAAAATCACGCGCTTACGGCCTTTGACGAAGGTGTAAATGGCTATGTGGGACGCACGCTTTATTTGGAAGGTCACCGTCAAAACGAACTGGTGCAAAGCGATGCAGCCCAGGGGGACTTGCTTTCCCGATTTGGCAAACTCCGACCCGCACTGATTCTCCAGATCATCCTACCGCTTTTGCTTTTGCTTTTTGCCTTCCAATCCGTCCGAGGCGAACGGGATGCGGACAGGGTCAGGCTTTTGCTGGTGCAGGGAGTCTCCTATTCCAAGATTCTCTACGGAAAACTTTGGAGTCTGTGGATTCCGGGGATGCTGTTTGTTCTGCTCACTTTGGGAATTCAAATGGGTTTACTGGGCTTTTCAGCCTCGCTTCTGGGAAGAGCGGTTTTATTGGTTGTTGGATATGGCTTGTTTTATTGGATTGTCATCGCCCTGGCACTTTGGCTGAGTTCCAAGACGGAAAAATCCTACACGGCCCTTTCTTGGCTGCTTGGAATCTGGATTGTATGGGTGGTTTTCTATCCAAAAGTCACCTACTCAGTCGCTGCCATGCTGTATCCTTTGCCAGATCGTGTGGAATTTTCAGCGGGGATGAAGGAAGACCGAAGTGCGCTCTTGGACGGGCATAATCCTGAAGAGGAAGCTCTGAAATCACTGGAAGACAGTGTCCTCCAAGCCTACGGAGTCGCCACAAAAGAAGAACTCCCTATCAATTTTGACGGACTGCTGATGCAGGCCGATGAGGAGTTTGGCAACCGGGTCTGGGACGAGCATTTTGGCGAACTCTACCAGCAGATGCAAAAGCAAAAAAGTCTGGTACAGTGGGCCTCCCTTCCCAATCCCTTCGGCAATCTCCAAAGCCTGAGTATGGGGGCTTCCGGCACGGATAATTTTCATCAGGTAGATTTTTTGCAAGAAGCCGAGTCCTATCGTAGAGTTTTCATCCGCACCCTCAATGAACGACATGCTTACGGAGGTTCACGTACTGGGGACTGGGGATATAAAGAAGATCAGGAGTTTTTCAATTCCATCGCTGACTTTCAATATGCTGAGCCCCCTTTCTTTTCCCTTGTCAGGCAGCAGACACGTTCCTTGCTCCTATTGCTAGCTTGGATAGGAATACTCGGAATCGGACTGGCGAAAGTAGAACCTAAAACTTCTGCACAATGAAGCTGAATCAAGCAATCCGATGGGAATGGAAAAGCATTCTCTCCTCCCCTTTTCTGAAAAGTATCATCCTAGTATTTTTCTTAGCCTCAGTCTATGGCTTGTACAAAGGAAAACAGGTTTACTCCCATCAAAAGGAAATTCTGGAGCGTCTGCATGACGAGTCAGAAACCCAAATTGCAGAGGCATTAGAACTGTATCAAGCCGGAAAAGTGAGCCCGGATGATCGTCCGTGGCTGAATATCCGGACTCCCTATTATGCCTATTTGATATATTTGCAACCCTTGGCCGGATTGAGTCCCAGCCCGCTGATGGTGTTTTCTGTAGGACAGGCTGAGTCTTTCCCGTTTTTCAAAAAGGTGTCAGTGTTCAGTTCGCCCTACGACCATGATCTAGCCCCCGAAATCAGCAACCCCGAACGGATTTCCTTAGGTAGTCTGGACTTTGGCCTGATGTGGATTTACCTCCTTCCTTTGGTACTCATTGCCTGTGCCATGCGAATTGGGAGCTTTGAGCGGGAAGTTCAACTTCACAAACTAATTGGCACGCTAGGAAGTGAAAAAAGATGGAAAATCCAGCGATTTGCTGCATTGGCTATTTTCTTTTTTGTCCTACTTAGTCTCCTGCTTGTGATCGGCTGGATGATGGGAGAAATGCAAGCTTCGATCTCAGAGTTGGCCGTTTTGGGCTTTTGGGCCCTGCTTTATCTGGTATTCTGGCTGGTTTTGCTGTCTTTCCTTTCCGAATTGAAACTCTATCAAACCGGACAAGCTTTAATTTTCTTTCTGGCTTGGATCCTATTCGCCCTGATTATCCCCGGCGCAGTGCAGCTGGCTGTTGCATTGCAGTTTCCTAATACGCTTTCACTGGAAATGATCGATGCCAAACGGACAGGCCGAACAGAAATCTATGAGCAGGAATTTGAACCGACCAAAAAGGAGATTTTACAAAAACATCCCGAGCTAGACCGAAGCCTGCCAGATAGTCTCCGAACAGAAAGAGCCTTGGAAGGAATCTATAGGATGGCCTATCGCGAATACCTCAGCGATGTAACCCATAAGCTTGATTCTGTCCAATTGGAGAAAGTATCCCGCTCCAGAGCCTGGTTTCCAGTCAATCCGGTCTCTTTCTTCCACCATCGTCTCAGTCACCTTGCAGGTACGGATTACGATGCCTATCAGCAATTCAAAGATCAAATCACGCAAAAAGCTGAGCAACTTCATTATCAGATTTTCTTTCAGGAGTGGGAAGGAACAGTCGTAGATGAGAAGATTTTTCTGGAAACCAAGAAAGCTCTGGAATGAAAAACCTACAATTTCATTTTGCATCAGTTGTTTCATTGATTTTAGCCGCGGTCAGGGGTAAACTCGCATAGAATGCGGAAAATTTTCCGTCTCTGGAGGTAGGTTCATTGCAAGTCCTGTCGATATTCAATCTCGGATTTCCAAATTCAGTTGCCTGTAACTGTTTTGATTTCTTCTGACTTCAAAATGTAAAACAATTCAAAAAAAGTCTCTGATTTACTTTATTGTAAAGCTATTTACAGCTCAAGTCACTCCAATATCAGACCGTCAATTGCAGTAGCTCACATAGTTAAACAGACTGGCGATCTCGAAATTTGAATTCCTACAAGCTGCTCCATGGGTCAAGGGTGATGTTTTTTTTGGAAATTCATAATTCAGGCGAAAGGCTCAACTGCCTAAAACGACTTAGTCCAAGTAAGTATACAGGCCCAGATGACAATTAAACTTTGTATCTTTAGACAGGTTGATCATTTGGAAGAAAATGAATCATCAAACCTCACCTTAAACACGAAATTGAAATGATAAAGAAAGCTTTCACACTGTTTTTAATAGTTTTTTCATTTTATGCACAAGGTCAAGACATCGTCAAAACTGATCGATCCCAAGTAGAAATCAATCCAATTTTACATGGTTCGTTGGCTCTAGAATATAATGATTTGACCATCTTCGTTGACCCTTATGGTGGAGCGGAGCGATTTGAGTCTTTCGGTCCCGCTGATCTGGTATTGATCACAGACATCCATGGAGATCACCTCAATCAGGAAACCCTGGATGGTCTGGATCTATCTCAAGCTACCATGGTTGTTCCGCAGGCAGTAGCGGAGAAACTTCCTGCTGAGAAATATAAAAGTATCGTAGTGATCGGGAATGGAGAGATGAAAAGCATTTTGGGACATAATGTGGAAGCTATTCCCATGTACAATCTACCAGAGACAGCAGACAGCCGTCATCCAAAGGGAAGAGGGAATGGCTATATTGTAGAGCTAGGTGGTAAAAAATTCTATTTCTCAGGAGATACAGAGGATATTCCCGAAATGAGAGCTTTGGAAGGGATCGATGTTGCCTTTGTATGCATGAACCTTCCTTACACCATGGATGTGGATCAGGCTGCTAGTGCCGTATCGGACTTTAAGCCCAAGGTCGTTTATCCTTACCATTATAGAGGCGCGGAAGGTCTGGCAGATGTTGAGAAGTTTAGATCCCTTGTGATGTCCGCTGCCCCTGAGGTAGATGTAAGGTTGAGAAATTGGTATCCAGAGAATTGATAGTATTCTAAGCAAGATCTGATGGAAATTCTTCTTCGCTATCTTCACTTCATCTCTGTCATCACGCTTTCGGGAACTTTGATCGCCGAGTTTTTTCTTTTGAAGAGTTCTTTAGAAAAGAAAGAGATTCGTCTCTTAGGTAGAATCGATGCAGTTTATGGTATCTCTGCCCTGGTTCTGCTAGGTGTAGGTCTGACGCTTTGGCTTGGCGGATATGGAAAACCAACTGATTTTTACAGCGAAAACCCTACCTTCCACCTTAAGCTTGGCCTTTTTGTATTGATCGGCCTAATTTCAATATACCCGACAGTTTTTTTCATCAAAAATGCAAAAGGGGAAGCCAACGAAATCGTAAAAATCCCATCCTCGGTTCATTGGTCTTTGAGGGCAGAGCTGATTCTGCTGGCATTAATTCCACTTTTGGCAGGGCTAATGGCTAAAGGGATCAGATTATTCTAATCCCCAAAACACATCCCCATTCCTTTGGCGGCCTGAACCAAGGTCCCGGAAGGATCTACCACATTGTAGGTGCTTATGGCTTCTTTGATAGGAACCGAAGAAAAATCATTGTTTCGAAGCACCACCAATTGACCAAATTTCCCATCCAAGACCAATTCCATCGCTTTTACACCAAAAACAGAGGCAATTACCCGATCAAAAGCGACCGGAGTACCTCCACGTTGAATATGTCCTAGAATTGTCTCCCGGATATCTGCTTCTAAGCCCGCATCTTTGAGTTGCTGACTGAGTGTAAGAGCTACCCCTCCCAATTTGACCGCTTGACGCCCCTCTTCACCCTTCGTGGAAGTAATCGTCCCATCTTTGGCATGTGCGCCTTCTGCGATGACAATATTGACAAAGCCACGTCCATCATCATACCGGGATCTGATTCGGTCTATCACCTTTTCCAAGTCATACGGAATCTCCGGTATCAGGCAAATTTCAGCCCCGCCTGACAGTGCTGTGTAGAGGGCAATCCAACCGGCATTTCGACCCATCACTTCCATAATCATCACCCGATGATGACTCGCAGCCGTGGTAACTAAGCGATCCAAAGAATCCGAGGCTACCTGTACAGCTGTCTGAAAACCAAAAGTAAAATCCGTGGAAGACAGATCATTATCAATCGTCTTTGGCACACCTACTACTGATATGCCTAGCTCAAATAGCGCTTGGGAAATTTCCTGCGATCCATCTCCTCCAATATTGATCACCGCATCAAACCCTTGATTCTTAATTTTCTGAATTAATAAAAGAAGGCGATTTTCCATCTCAACCGTCCCATCTGCTTTTTTTACCGGAAATCGTATGGGATTTCCTTTATTAGTAGTGCCGATTATGGTACCACCTTGCACATGGATTCCTGCGGTATTGGATTCATTCAACTGTATCAACCTTGGCGGATCCTCCATCAGCCCGTTGAAAGCCTCAAAACTCCCCCAAACCTGCCATTCCCCGGTCTTCGCTGCTCTTTTGGTGATTCCTCGGATCACTGCATTCAATCCCGGACAGTCTCCGCCACCGGTCGTAATCAATACCTTTTTCATGTTTCTGTGGTAATAGGTTTCGCTTGCAAAAAGAAGAAATCAGGAGTAAAAACCAACTTATTGCTCAATCAATCCGGCACAAAATTCTCAAGTTCCAAAAATATACTCAGCACCCTCCCGACACATTTCGACCGAAAAATCGAGAACCTTTCCTGCCAGCCTTTCAGCAAGTATCTCATCCAATCGGGAGTCTGTATTGTTGGGTTCATGATGAAAAATCCCTAAATGCTTCACTTTACACATGTTTGCAAACTCAATGGTATCCTGAATAGCACTATGCCCCCAACCGGTTTTCTCCTCATATTCAGCTAAGGTGTAGGCACCGTCATGAAGCAACAAATCGGCTTTTTTGGCGATTTCAAAGCCGCTTGTCCATTCGGGGTCATTCGGAAAATCACTTGACCCCAAGCGAACTTCATGGTCGGGAATGTAAGCTAGGACCGTATTCCCATCACTAATTCTAAAACCTAATGTAGGTCCTGGATGACATACAAATTCTGAATGGATAGTAAAATTCCCAATTTGGATCTGGTCATCTGAAAGCTCATGAATAATGGGATGATTCGGCAAATCCCCCAATCTCACCGGAAAAAGCGGCGGTGAAAAGTATTTTCGAAGTCTTTGAAGAAGTGGCGTATCAAAAGTACTTGGCCCCCATAAATGCACCTCCACATTTGGGTTGTACAAGGGCCGGAAGAAACCCAGCCCCATGGTATGATCGATATGTAAATGCGTAAGAAAAATGTGAATCTGGCGAACATCCTTATCTAAAAACCGCCCCAAACGCTGAATTCCTGATCCTGCATCCAAAATCAAGCAAGTCTCTCCATCCGAAACCTGCACACAAGATGTATTCCCCCCGTAAAAATTATTCTCTGGACCTGGCGCAGGAAGGGATCCACGACAACCCCAGATTTTGACTTTTATCATTTTTCAAGGGTCCAAAAGATTGCCATTGCTCCTAGAAAGCGGTCAGGTCTTGCGATAATGGGAAATGCTGTGACTTGAATATGTTCATCATTCCCCTGCATATTCTTAATAAAGAAGCTACCAGAAGTCGGTTTTCTCGTTTGAAGTGTTTGCACAAGCGGAAGACCTTCAGGCGATATGAGTTCTCCTTTTTCATTGTATGGAGTAAAAATCGTTGCCCATTCTTCTACCCGCATTCCTCCTGTCTCACCAAATTTCAACCCAAAAACAGTCTCGGCAGATTCATTGTAAAACAGTAAATTCCCCTCCGTATCAACAAGAAAAGCAGGTAAGGAAATCGTATCAATGAATTGTCGACCCAAAATCAACTCCAAAGGTTGTGCTGGCATATCAGGAAAATATTGCTTAAAATCAATTAAAAGTTAAGAAAATTCTTGAAATAATTATTTTATAATATAAAAACTCTATGAATTAGATTAAGTCGATTCAATTTATTTTAGAAAAAGCCTGATCCAAATCCTCCAAAAGGTCGTCAGTATGTTCAAGCCCTACCGAAACTCGAATCAGATTCGGAGGTGTGAGTGTATCAGGTCCCTCCACAGCTGATCTTCGTTCGATAAGACTCTCTATTCCACCTAAGCTTGTCGCATTTGCAAAGAGTTTCAACTCGGAAATCAATTTATCCGCAGCCTCAGCACCTCCTTTGACCTGAAAGGAAACTACCCCTCCAAAACCGCTCATTTGAGAAGCAGCTATCTCATGTCCGAGGTGACTTTTGAGACCTGGATAGAAAACTTTTTCCACTTTCGGATTTACCAAAAAGTAGTCCGCCAATACCATTGCATGCTCGGCATGTCCTTTCATCCGGTAAGCCAATGATCGAATACTCCGAGCCAACCAATAGCAGTCACTGGCAGAAGGCACAGCCCCTCCTACTCGTTGAATGGTTCTGATTTTTGTCCAAAAATCATTTTGCTCTTTGGTCACCAAAACTCCTCCAAGGATATCACTATGCCCTCCAAAATACTTGGTACTACTATGCATGACAATATCTGCTCCAAGCAAAAGTGGATTTTGGAAAACGGGAGTCGCAAAAGTATTATCACAAGCCAAAATCGCTTGGTGTTCATGAGCGATTTCTGCAATTTTTCGGATATCACTGATCTTCAACAGTGGATTGGAAGGAGTTTCCACCCAAATAAGCCTCGTATTTGGTTGCAGTGCAGCTTTGATTGCTTCGAGATCGCTCATATCTACAAAACTGACCGTGTGAATTCCCTTGAAAAGCTTAGTCATGGAATTATGTAGCCCATGATACATATCATCCGGTGCGATGATATGTGAGCCAGGCTCGATTGCCTGAAATACGGCAGTTCCGGCAGCATTTCCTGAGGAAAAAGCCGCAGCATCAGCACCCTGCTCTAGGGAGGCAATCAATTCTTCAAGGGAGATCCTATTGGGGTTACCAGCTCTGGTGTAGAGTAAACCGGCTTCATTGCCATGCTCAAAAGTGGTACTAAGGGTAATCGGCTGTACCACGGATCCAGAATTATCAGTCACATGGTTACCTTTATGGATGGCGCGAGTTTCGAATTTCATGAGGCTTTTTGAATTTTGCCATCAAGTTATCAAAACCAACCAAAAAACAACCTGAGAAAAGTCACACAAAAATTAAACGCCCAATTCTTTTGAAAACTGGGCATCTATTTTTTATCTAATCCGATCAACCGACCGAACCAAAGCTTCATCTTTTCGGATAAAACGATTAGCCAGCATATTGAAAACCATCGCTGCCAAGACCACCCAAAAGCCCAGCTGATAAGTTCCGGATGAGGTAGCATTGATGGCACTGTTTATTCCATTGGTAGTCAAGAAAACAGCTACAACCAGGCCGACCATCACTAGGCTATTGATCATATTAAAAAACATCTGACGGGCACGGTTTTTATACTGAAAAATGGAAATTAAAGCCATCAGACCTGCAAAAGCAGCCAAGGTCGCAATGTACCACTTGGAAGATTCCTGAATAACCTCACCTGAGGAGTCAAGATTGCTGAGCATAAATGCAGACAATTGCCAGGAATCATCAGTCCCTGAACCCGTCTCTGTCTGCACCCAAAGGGTCGAACCGATGGTGATACCCATACAAATGACTACTAGGAAAAGAAATATGGTTTGAACGCGTTGGATCATATTATCAATTTTTTGGCAAAGAAAAGGCCAATTCCCCGCTTTCACAAGGATTGAATAAATCTGATATCAGGAATCCTTTCGGAATTGTATCTTTGCAGGGTATGAGTCAAAACAAGCGTTTTTTTCTGGAATTAAGCTATCACGGCAAACCCTTCCATGGCTGGCAGATACAGAAAAATGCCTTTTCCGTTCAGGAATCCATCGAATCGGCACTTTCGACTTTCTTTCAAAAGCCCGTGACGATCATGGGTAGCGGGAGAACAGACACTGGAGTGCATGCAAGTCATCAAGTCTGTCATTTTGACTGCGATATGGAGTTTGATCAGGATAGAATACTGAAAGCCCTGAATGGAATTTTGCCAAAGGAAATAGCCATCAAGCGGATTCGTGAAGTGAAAAAAGATGCCAATGCCCGTTTTGATGCATTCGAGCGCTCGTATTTCTACCGAATTATTTTCCTTAAAAGTCCTTTTCAGGATGAGTTGGCCTGGACGCTTTTTGCCAATCCGAATGTAGAAAAAATGAATCAAGCTGCCGGATTTCTTTTGGGAGAGCAAGATTTCGAGGCTTTTAGTAAGGTTCATACAGAAGTCAATCACTTCCGCTGTCAAATAAAGAAGGCCTATTGGGAACAAAAAGACGGGGAATTGTTATTCCATATAACCGCTAATCGATTTTTGCGTGGGATGGTACGGGCAATTGTCGGAACTTTGGTGGATATTGGGCTCGGAAAGCGACTTCCAGAGGATATGCCAAAAATCATCGCATCCAAGGACAGAGCACAGGCGGGAAAGGCTGCGCCCGCAAAAGGTTTGTTTTTGTGCAGAGTCACCTATCCTGAGAGCATTTACTTAGATTAAGAAATCTTGAGCTTAGAAAAAGAAAAAATTTCTTCCGGTGAAATTCTGGACACCAAAGTCCTGAAGCAACTGTACCGCTACGTACAGCCCTACAAGTTTCAGTTCTACTTGTTGGTGTTTTTGACCATTTCTTTGGCTTTGCTGGCACCTACCCGACCTTATTTCATCCAAGTAGCCATTGATGATTATGTAGCTATCGGGGACAGCGCCGGTCTGGTTCGGATGATCTATATCCTGGTAGGCCTGATGATTTTGCAGGCGGTCGTGCAATGGGCCCACACTTTCTATTCGGGCTGGATCGGTCAGGTAATTATCCGAGACCTACGGGTCAAACTATTCAATCACTTACTGAAGCTTAAACTGAAATTTTTTGACAATACCCCCATCGGAAGGCTAGTCACCCGAAACGTCTCCGATATCGAAACCTTGGCAGATGTTTTCAGCGAAGGCCTTGCCGCGATTATCGGTGACTTATTGCAGCTTGTCACCATCCTAGCAGTGATGTTTTACATTGACTGGAAGCTTACCTTGGTCAGTTTGTGTACTTTACCACTGATGATAATCTCGACATACATCTTTAAGGAGAAAATCAAAGTCACCTTCAACGATGTCCGAAATGCCGTATCAAACCTCAACTCCTTCCTTCAGGAGCATATCACCGGGATGAATATTGTACAAATTTTCAACCGCGAGGAGCGGGAGTTTGACAAATTCAAAGAAATCAATCGGGAGCACCGGACCGCACATATTCGCTCAGTGTTGTATTATTCCATTTATTTCCCGGTAGCTGAGATCATTCAGGCCATGGGGATAGGTTTGGTGGTGTGGTATGGAGCTGTGGGAGTTTTAGGGATGGAATTGCAGGTAGGAGTATTGATCTCCTTTATCATGTACCTTCAGCTTTTCTTCCGCCCCATTCGGATGATTGCGGATCGATTCAACACCCTACAAATGGGAGTGGTCAGTTCATCTAGAATATTTAAGCTGTTGGACAGTGACGAGTATATTGCCAATGAAGGTGATTTCAAGCCAGAAAAAGTCAAGGGAAATATCCAATTTCAGAACCTTTGGTTTGCCTATGTGGATGAAGACTACGTTTTGAAAAACATCAATTTTGAGGTAAAAAGCGGACAAACTGTTGCCTTGGTTGGTGCCACAGGCGCTGGAAAGTCTTCCATCATCAATTTGCTTTCACGCTTCTATGAAATCAATAAAGGAGCCATTACCATCGATGGGACTGATATCCGGGATTTTGAATTGGGCACCCTTCGCAAGCACATTGGGGTGGTACTACAGGACGTTTTCCTTTTTTCGAATACCATTTACTACAATATCACCCTTGGCAATCCAAAGATCACCCGTGAACAGGTAATGGAAGCAGCTGAGATGGTTGGTGCACGAAAGTTTATTGAGAGACTTCCCGGAGGGCTGGATTACAATGTGATGGAACGTGGAGCAACCCTCTCGGTGGGTCAGCGCCAATTAATCTCCTTCGTAAGAGCCATGGTGTACAATCCTGAGATACTTATCTTGGATGAGGCGACTAGCTCAGTTGATACCGAAACCGAAGAATTGATTCAGGAATCCATCGAAAAAATGATGAAAGGCAGAACCTCCATCGTAATCGCTCACCGACTATCCACCATCCAAAAAGCTGATCAAATTATTGTTTTGCACAAAGGAGAGATCATGGAGCAAGGTCGACATGACGAACTCCTGGAAAAAGGAGGATACTACACCCAATTGCATCAAATGCAACTTAAAAGCATGGCAATCTAGCCTGGAATTTGCTTGAATCATCAAAACCAAAATTCACCCATTGTGAGAAACAAATTACTATTGCTTCTTTTTATGCTCCCATTTGCCTCTCTAGCCCAAGAAAGGGGAGCTGGTATCAGACTTGGGGAACCTTTTTCACTTACCTACAAAGATTTCTTTGACGACTATTGGTCTTGGGAAGTCATGCTTGGAAGTGGTGGAGTGAATGGCCCGAGCTACTATCAGCGGGATTTTGAAAATAATCCACCCAACTCAAATGCTTTCTACATCGGGCATTCCACCCGGAAAGGCGCCTCTATCCATGGTCGGGTAGCCTATCACGAAGATATCACCGACGCCTTTGACATCACCCAAGGCTATTTACTAGGATATGGAGGAGCGGGAGTTCAGATACGTACCACTCAAGTCAATTATACCTACAATGTGGGAGATGGAAACGGCAACATATTCTCAGAAGACAGAAGCAATATCGATTTTGGCCCTGAGATTTTTGGAGGAGCCGAATACTACCTAGATGAATTACCGATTTCAGTTTTTGGTGAGGTAGGCCTTTTTGTAGAGCTACTGGACCGTGTCGGCCACATCAAATTCCAAGGCGGGATCGGGGTCCGTTATTTATTCTGATCCATGCAAAAGAGACTAGCTATCTTGGCTGTGGTGATATTTCTCCTCATCGTAGGAGGATATATTGCATTCACATCTTTGGGAGGAAAGACGCCTATCGAGGTCAGCCTAGTAAATCGATCTCCAGAACCGCTTTCGGGGATTTACTATGTGGGCACTCCACAGAATCCGGAACTGCAGGAGGCTTTCAAAAAAATTGAAGGTGAAAAATCCCTTAGACCGGGAAGTTTTCTCCATACAATTTATGAAGTAGAGCCTGCAGGCAAATTGGACACGATGCGAGTTTTTGTGGGACTGAATCAGCTGCTTTCAGGAGATGATATCCAAGAACGAATATTCCCTGAAAAGAGCTATTTACTAGCCAAAATCAAAGCCAATAAATGGGTGATGCCAGGTCCGGAAAAAGTCAAAGAAAAACTTTGGGCTTTTGCCGACTCAGCAAATTTCGAACTATCAGAATTTTTTATCGATAAGATAGTCTCTGAAAATGAGGTACATGTAATTGCCCCGATTAAGAATAACTAGGTATTTACATTTATTAACAAAACCTATTTTCAAAATTTTCGTGACAAAATCTAAGAACTAAACCAAATAAAATTTTATCAAATCACGGATTACGTCTGTTTCATTACAATAATCTAAGCTGCTACAAGATTTGATAATAGAACAAAAACCACACTAAAAATGAAAAGACTACTAGCAATCTTTGGCATCGCAAGCATTTTTGCGTTCCAAGCCTGTGAAGGTCCTATGGGCCCTCCAGGACCTCCCGGATTAGATGGCCTCGATGGTGTAAACATTGTCGGCGAGGCTTTCGAAGTAGAAGTTGACTTTACGGAAGCAAACGATTATAGAGAAATCTTTGAATTTGATCCGGAAATTTTCGAAAGTGATGTAGTACTTGCCTACGTTCTATGGGAGACGGATAATGGGAATCCTATTTGGCGCCCACTTCCGCAAAATATATTCTTTCAAGAAGGTGTACTGATTTACAATTATGACTTCTCCCAATTCGACTTCAGTGTATTCTTAGATGGTCCGATAGATTACAGCCTACTCGCTGATGATTGGACACAAAATCAAATATTCAGAATCATTGTAGTACCAGCTGATTTTGCAGGATCGAGAATTGACTTTAGTGATTACGAAGCCGTGACCAAGCTATTGGAAATTGAGGAAAGTGACTTTATTAAGCTTTCTCCCAAACCCAAGCAATAATATTTACTAAACCAAACCTACCACAAACAGGATTGAAGCCATGCGCTGATCCTGTTTTTTTTATGTCCAAAATTTTTAAGCCAAAACGCATTTGCTTCCTATCTTTGCCCCATGCAATTTCAAAATGATCTGCTGCTCCGGGCAGCCAAAGGCGAAAAAGTAGAACGAACACCCGTATGGTTGATGCGACAGGCAGGAAGAATCCTTCCTGAGTATCGAGCAGTACGAGAATCTGTTTCAGGTTTTATCGAATTGGCTCAGACGCCTGAGTTGGCGGCAGAGGTCACCATTCAGCCTGTAGATCTCCTTGGCGTAGACGCGGCGATTATTTTTTCAGATATTTTGGTGATTCCAGAGGCTATGGGTTTGCCATACGAGATGGTGGAAAAAAGAGGCCCTTGGTTCCCAAATACCGTAAGCTCAGCTGCAGACTTAAAAAATCTCCGGGTAGCTGATGGAGCTAATGACCTCAGCTACGTGATCAAGGCTATCGAAATCACCAAAAAAGAATTGAATGGACGAGTTCCGCTTATCGGATTTGCCGGAGCACCATGGACCATTTTTGCTTACATGGTGGAAGGCAGCGGAAGCAAAACTTTCTCCAAGGCTCGGGCCATGCTGTACCGAGAGCCGAAGCTTTCCCACCAATTACTTCAGATGATCACGGACAGCACCATCAATTACTTGAAAGCTCAAATCAAAGCGGGTGCTGACCTCGTACAGATTTTTGATAGCTGGGCCGGGATCTTGGGACCTGATCAATACCAGGAATTTTCTCTCCAATACATCGCCCAAATCTGTGACACGATACAAGAAGTTCCCAAAACTGTCTTTGCAAAAGGCGCATTTTTTGCTCGGGAAGCCATGGGCAAGTTGAACTGTGACACAATCGGCTTGGACTGGAATATGGGAATCGATGAATCCAGAAAAATGATCGGTGCGGACAAAACGCTTCAGGGAAATCTTGACCCGGCGGCACTTTACGGAAATCCTGATCAGGTACGAAAGGCCACCCAAAGCATGATGGAGCAATTCCGAGGAAGCAGACACATTGCCAATTTAGGACACGGAGTCTATCCGGACATAGATCCTGAAATGGTCAAGGTCTTCATCCAAAGCGTCAAGGATTTCCAATAAACTTCTTTCACCTATCTAATATCAAACTGTGATTTTTTAATCAGAGCTGGGATTTCTATGCTTTTTCCATCTCGGATATCCCTACTTACTATTTCTCTTATTCCCAATTTACAGGCAGCTTCATTGTGCTTTCCCTAATAAACTCTAGGTATATTTGAAAAAATCTTAACAAAAAGATTGATTTTTTAATTTATGATATATTTTTGAACCAATTATCCTCATTTAATTAATCTAAAATTAAAATAAGGGTAAAACTCAAACCTATTTTCAAACAAAACCTATTAAATCATGAAAAATCAGTTTAAAATTGAACTGAGAGTACTCTGTATTCTTTTGACAGGATTCTCATTTCTCACCATCTCTAACTCTGCCTTGGCGCAAGAAGAGAAAGAATTCAATTTCAGCGCTACGCTAAATTCCGATCAGTTTTTTGGGTTTTATCCCACCTTTGCGGGTTCTTATGGATTTTCAGAAAAGGCTAGCTTTACCTTCTATGGAATCCTTTGGTCTGGAGGTACTGGCGGAGGCTGGGGCAATTGGACGGAGTTTGGGGTTGGAGCCAATTTCAAAGCAGCTGAAGGACTAAACATCAACCCTCAGATCGGTATTTTGGGAGGAAACTTGCTGAGTTCCGGTACCGCCGGCCCGGGAGTATTTGGCGATGGAATCGTCCCAAATTTGACTGTTAATCTCAATAAAGCTAAAACAGAGGGGCAGTTATATTTTGGCTATTATGCGCCACTTCGGGATGAAACCTTCGCCGATGGCACGACGCTGGCCTACATTCACTATTGGGTGAACTTTGGGTTCAAAGCCAGTGACTTCTTCTCCATCGGTGCTCACTACGAGCATCTGATCAATTCGGGCGGCTCCAATGTTGCTTCCTCCACGGATGTCTATCAATGGCTAGGTCCATACGTGCAATTCGCTGATCCCAAAGGCGGGCCCTTTGCGCGCTTTTCATTCGGAACAGACCTAGTCGAAGGCAATGACTCCTTCTTTAAGTTGACAACCGGATTTTCATTCTAAGAATCATTAAGTAAAACCAAATCAAGAGTCGATCAACCTTGGTCGGCTCTTACTTTTTCACCTCAATTCGATCCCCTACGCGGACCACTCCCCCGCCTAGCGCTACCATATTTTGACCAAAAAGCACCTTATTGCCTACCGTACGGTAGCTGGCCAAAGTTTTTAAAGGCTCCTTGCTAGTTTCGGCAGTATTCTGATTGACGGTTGTCATCACGCAGCGTGCACAAGGCTTGACTAGTTGGAAAGCCACGTCCCCGATTTGGATTTTTTGAAGGGAATCTTCCACGAAAGCCTCTCCCCCGGAAAAAACAATATTTGGCCTAAATCTATCCATGGGCACAGGTTGTTCCAATCGTCCATTCAAGTCTTCCAAAGAGGCCTGCCCGATCAATAAATAAGGCATTCCGTCCGCAAAACTGACCGCTTCTGCATTGACAGCATATTTGGGACTTACTGCTCGCCTGGTAGATTCAGGCATGATTACTAGCCTAACTTCTTTATCTAAAAATTCCGAAAACCATTGATCATATTGCTCAGCAAGCAACCTAGCTTTCATCGTATCATCCCAGACTACCACAGAAACTTCTTCCCCCGGCGCCAAAGTATAGGGAATAAGAATGGAGTCATGTTGACGCTTCTTTTGATAGACCAAAAGTCCCTCAGGGGTGAGTTCAACTCCAAGTAGAGCAAGCTTAGGATAGGTTCTTTGCGATACAAAAAGTCCTTCTGAATCAATCAGCATCCACCTCCGGTCATATTTAAACCCCTTTTCTTCCACCTCAGCTTGATCCAAGCGGATACCACCCAAGGACTTGATCGGATAGATGAAAATATCTTGCACTACCATAGAACTCTAGCTATTTATTCCTACCCTGAAAGATAGCGGGAAGTTTGGAGAAACTTCAATAAAACTACTGGAAGAGAAACAAGACAAGACCAGTCCTGTAAACCAAGCTAAAACCCAATAGTACAAAGACAATCAAAAACCACCGAAGCCTATCCTGATTATTTTTATTATCAAAAAAACCTCTCATGACCAATAGATGCAGTCTAGATCATCAAAGTTGCATCGAAGGAAGAAAAATCTGTCAGCAAAATCCCGCCACTGTGCCAATATGCAGGAAAAGTCAGGAATCCACCCACATAAAATCTGACATTGTGACACAAAAATCTCAAAAACCGGGGATGGCATACGCATTGATTCAATGGAAATAAATCAAAAAAGCAACTAAATAAAATTTATAATCATGGGAAAAATTATAGGCATTGACTTGGGTACCACCAACTCCTGCGTAGCCGTGATGGAGGGAAATGAACCTGTAGTCATCCAAAACAGTGAAGGAAGAAGAACCACACCATCTATTGTGGCCTTTCTTGATAATGGAAATGGAGAACGAAAAGTAGGTGATCCTGCCAAACGTCAGGCTATTACCAACCCTGCCAATACGATTTCATCTGTGAAGCGATTCATGGGTAAAAAGTTTTCTGAAGTTTCTGAAGAAAAAAAGCACGCCTCATACAAAGTAGAACAAGGCTCAAATGACACGGTAGCCATCAAAATCGGTGACCGTTCTTATACTCCACAGGAACTTTCAGCGATGATTCTTCAAAAAATGAAGAGCACTGCGGAAGATTTCTTGGGTCAAGAAGTGACGGAGGCTGTCATTACTGTACCGGCTTATTTCAATGATTCCGAGCGTCAAGCAACAAAAGAAGCTGGACAAATTGCCGGATTGGAAGTGAAGCGTATCATCAACGAGCCTACTGCAGCAGCATTGGCATACGGAATGGACAAGAAAAATCAGGATATGAAAATCGCTGTGTATGACCTCGGTGGTGGTACATTTGATATTTCTATCCTTGAGCTGGGTGATGGTGTATTTGAAGTGAAGTCTACCAATGGTGATGTACACCTTGGTGGTGATGACTTTGATCAAGTTATTATCAACTGGCTAGCTGACGAATTCAAAGCAGAGGAGCAAATTGACTTGAGACAAGATCCAATGGCTCTTCAAAGACTGAAAGAGGCTGCGGAGAAAGCTAAAATCGAACTATCGAGTTCCTCTTCCACCGAGATCAACTTGCCTTACATCACTGCGACTCAGACTGGTCCAAAACACTTGGTACGCAATCTTTCGAGAGCAAAGTTCGAGCAGCTATCTGAAGATCTGGTAAGAAGAAGCATGGAGCCTTGTCAGAAGGCGCTCAAAGATGCGGGAATGAATGCCGCTGATATCGATGAAGTAATCCTCGTGGGTGGCTCTACACGTATCCCTAAAATCCAGGAAGAAGTAGAAAAATTCTTCGGCAAGAAGCCATCTAAAGGTGTAAACCCTGATGAGGTAGTAGCTATCGGAGCAGCTATCCAAGGTGGTGTCTTGACAGGTGAAGTGAAAGACGTACTTCTATTGGATGTCACTCCGCTATCACTTGGTATTGAAACCATGGGTGGAGTGATGACCAAGCTTATCGAAGCTAATACGACTATCCCTACCAAAAAATCTGAAGTATTCTCAACTGCTGCTGATAATCAGCCCGCAGTAGATATCCATGTGCTACAAGGTGAAAGACCGCTAGCGAAGGACAACCGTACTATCGGCAGATTCCAACTAGCAGATATTCCACCAGCACCACGTGGTGTACCTCAGATCGAAGTGACCTTTGATATCGATGCCAACGGTATCCTGAATGTATCTGCCAAGGACAAAGGGACCGGCAAAGAGCAAAAAATCAAAATCGAGGCATCTTCTGGACTATCTCAGGAAGATATCGACCGAATGAAGAAAGAAGCAGAAGCCAACGCAGCTACAGATAAAGCAGAAAAAGAAAAAATCGAAAAGCTGAATCAGGCAGACAGCTTAGTGTTCCAGACAGAAAAGCAGTTGAAGGAATACGGAGACAAGCTTTCCGAAGGTAACAAAACAGCTATCTCCGGAGCTTTGGATCAGTTGAAAGCAGCACATCAAGCTCAGGATTTGGGAGCGATCGACTCTGGAATGGAAGCTCTCAATAAAGCTTGGGAAGCAGCTTCTCAGGAAATCTATAACGCAACTCAAGGTGCCGGTGCACAGCCAGGAGCTGATGCAGGTGCCGGAGCCTCTGCCGAAAGTGGAGATGGAGTTTCTGACGTAGATTACGAAGAGGTGAGCGAAGACAAAAAATAATCAAAGCTAAACCAATAAAAGATGGCATCTGTATACAGTACAGGTGCCTCTTTTTTTGATTCAAACACCGATCTTGTATGCAACTGACAGCCGACAATAAATTGAAAAAACTAATAGTGGTGGGAGACCGGGTTCTGATCCGCCTCAAAAAGCCCAATGAAAAAACCTCTTCGGGACTCTACCTTCCTCCCGGTGTGCACGAGAAACAAAAGGTACAGCAAGGCTACATCATCAAAACCGGTCCGGGATATCCGATTCCGATGCCTGTAGACGATCACGAGCCTTGGATGGACAGTGATGAAAAGGTGAAGTATGTGCCGCTTCAAGCAAAAGAAGGCGACTTAGCCATCTTTCTACTCTCAGGAGCACATGAGGTAATCTACGAGGGAGAAAAATACTACATTGTTTCGCAAGGGGCTATTTTGATGCTAGAGCGAGAGCAAGACTTATAAAAAAAAAGAGGCTTTTGAGCCTCTTTTTTGTTTTTATTTAAGAGAAGCAAATTCTTTGGCAAAGTAGGTCAATATGATTTTGGCCCCTGCACGCTTGATAGATGTCAGAACTTCTAGCATAGCTCGTTCTCCATCTATCCAGCCTTTTTCTGCTGAGGCCTTGATCATGCTATATTCACCGGAGACATTATAGGCAGCTATTGGCAGCGGGAAGTTGTCTTGAAGCAGTTTAATAATGTCCAAATAACTCAAGGCAGGCTTCACCATCAAAAAATCAGCACCTTCCTCCATATCCAAATCCGCCTCAATTAAGGCTTCTTGACTATTTGCGGGATTCATTTGATAGGTCTTCTTATCTCCAAACTTCGGAGCGGAATCCAAGGCATCCCGAAACGGTCCGTAAAAAGCACTTGCATACTTAGCCGTGTAAGACATGATAGAAACATCCGTGAACCCGTGACTGTCCAACTCTTCCCGGATATAGCCTACACGACCATCCATCATATCAGAAGGCCCCAAAATATCCACTCCAGCATCAGCCTGAGCCAAGGACATTTTGGCTAAAATCTCCAAAGTCTCGTCATTCAGGATTTTTCCATTCTGCACGATCCCATCATGACCGTCAGAGCTATACGGATCCATGGCAACATCCGACATCAAACAGACTTCAGGAAACTCCTTTTTGATCGCACGAAGGCCTTGAAGGTAAAATGTCTCCGGATTGTAGCTTTCCTTTGCAAATGGGTCTTTTAATGACTCCGGATAAGCCGGAAAAACATCAAATGCCTGAATTCCCAGTTTCAGACAGGACTCTATCTCTAAAAGCATCTCATCAATCGAGAATCGATAAATTCCCGGCATGGAGTCCACCTCGATTTTCTTCTTCTGACCATCAATCAGGAAAAGAGGAAAGATCAAGTCCTTAGTGCTCAAAGATGTTTCTTCCACTAGTTCACGAACTGATGCGGATTTTCGGTTTCTTCTCGGTCTACGGTATTGCATATTTATAGCGAATGAATTGCTTCAAATGACAGTTGGGAATAATTTTCAATATATAAATCACATGGTGGCAACTCACTTTTTTTATGAGATGAAAGTACCCCAACCACTTTCATTCCTGCATTTTTTGCTGCCATGACTCCTGAAAAGGAATCTTCAAAAACCACGCATCTTTCGGCATCCACCTCAAGTTTTGATGCGCTCTTTAAATATACCTCGGGATCAGGCTTGTGTTTAATCACATGCTCACTGGCAAAAGTAGATTCGAAGTGAGGGTACAGATTCAATTTCCCCGCAATCAATTCCAAGTTGAGGAAAGGAGCAGAAGTAGCCACCCCAGTTTTCAAATTATTGGATTTCAGAATTTTCAAAAATTCCAAAAACCCCGGTATTGGGTCTACATGATGCTGATAAATATCTCTGAAAAGCCCCTCTTTTTCCTCTTCCAATTCCAAAAGCTCTTGTCCCTCTATTTTCCTACCTAAAAAGTGGCTTAAAATGTAGGAGTTGTTTTTCCCATACATATGCTGAGCAAATTCCTCCTCGGTGGGGTATACATTTCTTTTCTCGAAAAAAATCCTAAACGCTTTAGAATGGTATGGATTGGTATGACATATAACCCCATCCATATCGAAAATCACTGCTTGATTCATACTATTTTAAAAGAAAGGCCGCCATTCTTATCGAACAAAGCGGCCTTAGTATTTGATCTATTATTCAATTAATTAAACTCGGCTATCACTCGCTCGATAATATCACAGCATTCGTGCAGCTGCTCCTCGGTCATGACAAGTGGTGGAGCAAATCGGATGATATTACCATGGGTCGGCTTGGCAAGCAAACCGTTTTCAGCCAGCTTCATACAGATATCCCAAGCAGTAGAACTATCCTCTGAGTCGTTGATGACAACGGCATTGAGTAGTCCTTTGCCTCTTACCAGCTTAGCGATGGGAAATTTATCCACCATTTTCTGCATTCGATCTCGGAAAATCTGTCCCAGTTTTCGAGCATTTTGAGCTAGCTTCTCATCTCTCACCACTTCCAAGGCCGCCATAGCTACTTTAGTTCCAAGAGGATTTCCTCCAAAGGTAGATCCATGCTGCCCTGGCTTGATGACATCCATGACATCTCGATCTGCCAATACTGCAGATACGGGATAAAAACCTCCCGAGATAGCTTTCCCTAGAATCAACATGTCTGGTTTGGTGTACGTGGACTGACGCTCACAGTGAGCTTCACAGCTACAATTCCCACAGACCGCCAATAAGGAACCTGTACGGGCTATACCAGTTTGGATTTCATCAGCTATGAATAGTACGTTTTTCTCTTCGCAGGCTGCTTTGGACTTTCGGATGAAATCTTCCGAAGGAGTATATACTCCAGCTTCCCCTTGAATGGGCTCCACCAAAAATGCTACTACTTCTGGATCCTGAAGTGCCTCTTTCAGGGCATCGACATCATCATAAGGTATTTTTATAAAGCCTGCCGTGTACGGACCAAAGTTCTTTCGCGCATTGGCGTCATTAGAGAATGAAATGATGGTAGTCGTCCGGCCATGGAAGTTGTTTTCTGCAACAATAATTTTGGCTCGGTTTTCATCAACTCCTTTTCGCTCGTAGCCCCACTTTCGAGCAATTTTGATAGCGGTCTCCACGCCTTCAGCCCCCGTATTCATCGGTAGGACTTTTTCAAAGCCGAAGTACTCGGTGATATACTTTTCAAACGGCCCTAATACATCATTATAGAATGCTCTAGAAGTAAGCGTCAAAGTACCCGCTTGCTCGATTAGAGCATCCTTGATCCTAGGATGACAGTGTCCTTGATTGACCGCCGAATAAGCGGATAGAAAATCATAATATCTCTTTCCTTCTACATCCCAAAGAAAAACACCTTCCCCCTTTGTCAATACTACGGGCAGTGGATGATAATTATGAGCACCGTATTGGTCTTCAAGTTGGATTGCCTGCTTACTGGAAGTGATGGTCTGCATATCTTTTAGTAATTTCGGGATTATATTAGAACAATAAAGTTCAAATATACAAAATGCCCTATTGCCTACGGAATGAAACCTGAAAAGAAAGCAAGCAATCCTCCTTCTTTAGAACCCGGAGATTATTATTTCAATAAGCAGGGTTTGATGGTTTTTACAGAAAAATACCATCTCAGGCGGGGCTATTGTTGCGGAAGCGGGTGTAAGCACTGTCCTTTTCCAAAAAGCTGAGGATTTAACCAGAATATTTTCAGGGGCTTTATTGCTTATTCGTAAAAAGTTCCGATATTTGCAGACCAATTACAGAAACGCACATCCATTACGATACTGAATCATGGCAAAAGTTTGCGACATTACCGGAAAAAGACCTCAAGTGGGTAACAATGTGTCCCATGCTAATAACAAGACCAAGCGTAGATTTTATCCAAATCTGCACAAGAAGACCTTCTACGTTCCAGAAGAAGATGCTTGGATCACATTGAAAGTTAGCTCCAAGGCACTGAAGACGATCAACAAAAAAGGTATCTCTGCAGTATTGAAAGAAGCTCAGGATAAAGGAATGATCGTTATCAAATAATCATATCTCAGCGATAAACATTAAGAAAGATGGCTAAGAAAGGAAATAGAGTTCAGGTGATTATGGAGTGCACAGAGCACAAGACCTCCGGAATGCCGGGCACTTCCCGATATATCACGACTAAGAACAGAAAGAATACAACAGAGCGATTGGAATTGAAAAAATTCAATCCTATTCTTAAGCGTGTGACCGTACACAAAGAAATTAAGTAATTCACCAGGAGCAATCCCTAACCCCTATTCATCATGGCAAAGAAAGTAGTAGCAACCCTGAAAAAAGAAGGTGGTGTGACTTACGCCAAAGTAATCCGTGCTGTCAAGTCTGACAAAACCGGTGCTTATACCTTTAAAGAAGAAATGGTTCCTAGCACACTCGTGCAGGATACGTTGAAAAAATAAGTTGCCATCTGGCATATTTCATAGCAAAGTCCCTCTGTACTTCGGTCAGTAGGGACTTTTTTAGTATTTTTCAATTCATACAATCGAATCAACATGGGAATCTTTGGTTTTTTCTCAAAAGAAAAAAAAGAAAGCTTAGATCAAGGACTTCAAAAGTCGAGTCAATCCATCTTTTCAAAACTCAGTAAGGCAGTCGTGGGAAAATCCAAGGTGGACGAGGAGATCCTTGACGAACTCGAAGAGGTATTGATCACTTCCGATGTGGGAGTGGATACGACCATCAAAATCATTGAGCGGATCGAAGAACGGGTAGCTCGTGACAAATATGTCAATACGGAGGAACTCGACATCATTCTCCGAGAAGAAATCATTGGGCTTTTGGAAGAAAATCAATCCCAAGACTTTTTAGATTTTGACATTCCTCAAGATAAAAAGCCCTACGTCATCATGGTGGTCGGAGTCAATGGTGTTGGAAAAACTACTACAATCGGAAAATTAGCCAGCCTATTCAAAAATGCCGGAAAATCAGTGGTTTTAGGCGCAGCCGATACTTTCCGTGCCGCTGCAGTGGACCAATTGATTCTATGGGGAAACCGAGTAGGTGTACCGGTAGTTTCTCATGGCATGAATACGGATCCTGCTTCCGTAGCTTTTGATACGGTCAAAAAAGGAAAAGAAGAAAATGCAGACGTAATCATCATTGATACCGCAGGAAGACTACATACCAAGTTGAACCTGATGAATGAGCTCACGAAAATCAAGCGGGTGATGCAAAAATTTATCCCTGATGCTCCTCATGAGATACTATTGGTGCTCGATGGATCAACAGGTCAAAATGCATTTATCCAAGCAAAGGAGTTTACCAAAGCTACCGAAGTCACTTCTCTTGCCATCACCAAACTAGACGGCACAGCAAAAGGTGGCGTAGTCATCGGGATTTCTGATCAATTTAAAATCCCAGTAAAATATATCGGTGTAGGAGAAAAAGTAACTGATTTACAACTATTTAATAGAAAGGAGTTTGTAGATTCTCTTTTCTCGAAGAAGTAATTTAGCCCTTCAGACAAATTATAGATCCCCGTTTTGGGGATTTTTTTTTGCCAAAATTTGAACCTTAATTTTTTTTAGCGTAATTCAATGTGATATCAATTTAATATCATACTGAAATGGAAAAAATAACGAAACCCATCACTGGCTATTTGATCATCTTAATTGATCTTTTGATGATCCCGGCTGCAGTTTTCTCATTCCTCAATGAAATGCCGATTCTCGGAGTAATCTGCATTTTTCTTTTGATTTTGATCGTTCCAGGCTTTTTCATCGTGGAGCCAAACAAATCCATGGTATTACTTCTCTTTGGTGAATACAAAGGGACCGTCAAAGCCAATGGCTTTTTCTGGGTAAATCCTTTCATGACCAAAAAGAAGATTTCTTTGAGGGTTAGAAACTTCGAAAACAAACCTTTGAAGGTTAATGACAAAATCGGTAATCCTGTCATGGTCGGAACTATTGTCGTCTGGCAAGTGGAAGATACATTCAAAGCGACTTTTGATGTAGAAGACTATGAAAATTTCGTCCATCTCCAATCCGATGCGGCAGTAAGGAAAATGGCTGGACTTTATCCTTATGATAACTTCGAGGATGAAGATGCCGAGATCACTCTTCGATCTGGAGTCGAGGAGGTGAATCAATCTCTAGAAGAAGAAATCTCTGAAAGACTACACCATGCTGGGATTAAAGTGATCGAAGCCAGAATTTCCCATCTTGCCTATGCGTCTGAGATCGCATCGGCCATGCTTCAAAGACAGCAAGCAACAGCAATTGTAGCAGCAAGGCAAAAAATTGTAGAGGGAGCGGTTGGAATGGTTGAAATGGCACTCGAAGACCTGAAAATCAAAGATATTATCGAGTTTGATGAGGAGAAAAAAGCCACCATGGTCTCCAACCTGATGGTAGTTCTTTGCTCTGACAAGAGTGCAAGCCCGGTATTAAATGTTGGTACGCTGAACCAATAAGTCATGGCACATCAAATATTTCAGGAAAGCCAGAGTTATCGGGGCACTTGGATTATGTATTTGTTACTCATGACTGAGCTACCCATCATTGTATTGGTACTTGTAATCATGCAGACCACTGATTCAGACCCCAATGAAACAGCTATGGGAATGGCAGTATTGGTTGGAGTGTCTGCTTTAGTCTTTATTCTCATGATGGCTATTCGCCTAGAAAGTAGAATAGACGAAAAAGGGGTCCATTACCGCTTTTTCCCTTTTATCAATAAATGGAGAACGCTTCCAAAATCTCAAATCCGAAGCTTGAAAGTAATCAACTATTCGCCATTGACGGATTATGGAGGTTGGGGAATCAAAGGAAATAAAACAACAAAGGCCTTTAGCATCATAGGTGATATGGGCCTGCTAATAGATACGGGCGACAAAAAGAAAATAATGATTGGCACTCGAAAAGAGTCCGAATTGAAGGATTTTCTAAAATACTGGCAGGAGGAAAATAATGAGTAAGAAAAAGGCTTTTGCACTACGAATTAACGAGGATACCATGCAAGCAATTGAGAAATGGGCTGCGGATGAATTCCGCAGCACAAACGGTCAGCTGGAATGGATTATTCGCGAGGCACTCAAAAAAGCCGGGAGATTACCCAAAAACCAAAAGCCATCCGAAGAATGAATTTTACCTGCTTTTTTTATTTGATTGATAAATTTGTAATTTCAAGTGAATTAATCCATAGAAATTATGAAATGTCACATGAAATTCATCCTGCCTATTTTTGTTTTAGTATTGTTTGCAGCACCACAATTGGTACATGGCCAACAATCAGAAATGACCAAGGAAGAAAAGGTTGCTGCCAAAGAAGAGAAAAAAGCCCTAAAAGCAAAGGCCAATTATGAGAAGGCAAAGGAATCACTGACTAAAAATGAGGAAAAACTAGCCAAAATGAAGGAAAAACTTGAAGAAAGCAGGGCTAAATTTGACGTGGACAATACAGCTGGAAAACTTTCCCCAAATGATGTAGCCAAGGCGACCAAGAAAATTCAGAAGCAGGAAAAATCAATCGAAAAAATCGAAAAAGACATCGAAAAACTAAAAGAAGAAATAGCTGAATATGAAGAAGAAGGCGGGTCTTAACCCGCCCTTTTTTTGACCTTTTTCTTTTACTCAGCGGTATACAGCAGTTGGTTTGTCTCAAAATCATACAGCGTAAGCGCTCTCAATTCGTAGTAAGCCAACCAAAAATCCCTCAATGCACTGAAATATGCTCTTCGATTGGTGTCTTTTTCATTTTGAGCAATAGAGAGATCAGTGATCGACACATTGCCTGACTGATAGCGCTTGATGGCGATTTCATACCGTCGCTGAGCCACTTCGTCAGAGACTTTTGTCACTTGAAGACGCTCTTTGATCATTAGAAAGTTTTTGACTTTTGTGAAGATTTCCTGTTCGAAATTAATCTGATCCTGCTCCACGGTATATTCCACAAGCTGCTGATTTGCTTCTGCTTGAGCCATTCGTGCTTTATTTCTCCCCCAATCCAATACAGGCACTGAAAAGCCTAAGCTGACCAAAGCCTGAGTGTTGGGATTTTGATAGATGTCAGGGAAAGTTAAAGCGGCATTGTTAAATCCATAACTGGCATTTAGCTGAACGGCGAACCGTTGTCCTTTTGCTTCCGCCAAAGCAGCCTCTGCCTCAATTTTTCTCCGTTGAAAAGCGAGTGCCTCTGCCCTATTTTGGAATGCTAAAGAAATAGCATTATCCACGTTAACATCAAAATCAGGCACATTCTCTGGCGATTCAAGCTGTATCAGTGTATTGGGATCTAAGCCGATAAATGAATTCACAGCAAGTGCTGAGCTTTCCAGGTCCAACTTTGCTTGTGCCAAATCCTGTCTCGCCTGAAGCACCTGAAGTTCTACCTGCAGAAGCTTATCCTCGAAAGTCGTTCCTAATTGATACCTCGCTTTCTCTATTTCAAAAATCTCCTCCGTGTTACTCAGATTTTGTGTCGCGATATCCACATTGGCTTGAGCAAGCAAATAATCAAAAAACAGCTGACTGACGAAAAAAGAAACTTGTTCCATTTCCTGCACATACTCTCGCTTACTTTCTTCAAAAAGCAAAGGCTGAATTTTTTTATCCCACTTGAAAGGATTGTAAGCGAAAATTGGCTGCTGCAAGCGAATATTTACCGGAACACCGGACCAGCGAGTCTGCACATTATTTGGACTGGCAAGAAAATTATCAAATCGATTGGTTGAAGTATTTACTGAAATAACCCCTCCGGTAGGTGAGATTACCTGCTGAAGCCCCAACTCCAAGTCCATGAAGTTCTGTTGCACCTCAAGGAATTCGATAGATCCATCAGGCTGCGTAATGCTATTAAATGCCTGAGAATAGCTAGGAATTGTACCGTTCAATCGCAGTTGAGGATTGTAATTTGATCTAAAGAGTCTGTATTGCCAATATCTGTTTTCCTTTTGTGTTTTGGCACGAAGGGAAGCCGGTGATAGTTCCTTGGCACGCTGCACCATATCTTGAAGGGTGTAGGTTACCGTCTCTTGGGCTTTGACTTCAAAAAAGGGGAAAGAAAAAATCCCCATTGAGAGTAGTAGGATAAATAATTTTTTCATGCAGTAGACTTAGGCGGTTGAAATAATTTAACTAAAATACTGATAGATATCTCAATTCCAAACTGGGGATTTACTATCTGATGCTAAAAAATGCTAAAACATTTTTTGGATGACTAGCTAGCCAAAGCTTCGATAGCTAAATTGCAGCTCCATGATCAAAAACATCATTTCCTTCGTCATTCGCTACGTTCCCAGACCCTTTTTGCAGCGTGTCAGCCCTTTGGCTATGAAATTTTTTGCCTGGAAAAATAAAGGTGATGCTGTCCAGTGTCCAGTTTGTCAATCTCAATTTGGAAAGTTTTTGCCCTATGGAAGAAAGGCACGCGAAAATGCACTTTGCCCGAACTGCCTTTCATTGGAGCGGCATCGCTTGATGTGGCTCTTTCTTCAGGAAAAAACCAACTTCTTCACTGCTAATCTACGCGTATTACATGTGGCTCCAGAACACTGCTTTTTGAAGCCCTTCGATTCGCTAAAAAACCTGGAATATATCACCGCGGATATTGAGTCTCCTTTGGCCAAGGTTAAAATGGATATCCATGATATTCCTTTCCCTGATGCTAGCTTTGATGTAGTGTTTTGCAATCATGTATTAGAGCACGTCGACGATGATATCAAGTCCTGTGCAGAGATCAACAGAGTTTTAAAGCCCAATGGCTGGGGAATCTTACAATCGCCGGTATATAACCTTCCTGAAACTTTAGAGGATAAATCGATCACTGACCCCGCTGAAAGAGAGCGAATCTTTGGTCAGCGAGACCATGTAAGAAAGTATGGAAAGGACTATGCAGAGCGGTTGAGAAGGTCAGGATTACAAATTGAAGAGAATGACTTCGTCAAAAAACTTCCTGCTGAAATGGTTCAAAAGTTCGCTTTACCTTCTGATGAGACCATTTTTGTTTGTAAAAAGGGCGTTTAACCTTTTAAAAGCTTTCTAAAACCTTCGACAAGCAAGCCGGCCCCATAACCAGCTAATTGAAGAATGGAAGTTGCCATAGCCAGCCCTCCTACTTTTAGGGACATGTATTGAAGACTTGCAAAAAAGAAGACCAAGGTGATCCAAGTCAAAAAGACCAAGATCAATACTGGAAAAATAGACCAAGAAAAAAGACCTGAAACAAAGGTTAAAGCTAAGAATACCAAAAATGTAGAAGGTAATAAATGAACCAGCTTTACGGCATCTGCGTGATACCTCGACACATTAATTCGATTCTGACCAAAGGAATAGGCTTGATTGAAAAATGATTTCAAAGTATTCTTTCGCTTATGAAATACAAAGGCTTCTCGGACTAGCTCGAGTTTAAATCCGGACTTCTTTATTCGAATACTCCATTCGATATCTTCTCCACGATTCGGATCCACAAAGCCTTTTGTCTCTTCAAAAACCTGTCTCGATACGCCCATATTAAACCCTCTAGCTTGGTAAGAAGCCGAGTTTTTCATTTTTCCACGAATCCCTCCCGTTGTCAGAAAAGAGGTCATGGCAAAATCCATTGCCTTTTGCAAAGTTGAAAAACTGGATTCGGCCGCATCAGGACCTCCAAAAGCGTCTAAATTTCTAGACTCAATTGCCATCTTGAGTCTTTCGAGATAATCTTTGGGAACAATTACATCCGAATCAAAAATGACATAGAAAGAGCCTTTAGCCTCTTGCATTCCGTGATTCCTGGCAAAGCCCTGACCTTGATTCTTTTGATAGAGGTAATGGATATTTAGCTTTTCGCTAAATGAATCACATACCGACTCAGATGTCAGCGATGAACCATCCTCAATGACCATCACCTCAAAATCTTGGAAAGATTGGGCCGAAAGTGAGTCCAAAAGCTCCCGGAGTTCTTCAGGGCGATTGTAAACTGGAATGATTACCGAAAAAAACATCAATAGTCAAAGTTGATTTCTTCGTCTATTTTGTACTCTGATTCTTTGGATTGGTTGGAAGTCATCAACTCCGCGATAAATCCGGTAACAAACAATTGAATCCCAATGATCAATGCCACTAAAGCTAAAAAGAAAAGTGGTTGATCCACGATTTCGCGCACCTCTAGACCCTTTTTCAGACCGTAAACCTTCTGAAAAATAAGCCAGCAAGTGATCAAGAAACCAGAAACAAAAGAAAGCGTACCCAGGAGCCCGAAAAAGTGCATGGGTTTCTTTTTGTATCGATGTACAAATGAGACTGAAATCAAGTCCAAAAAACCATTGAGAAATCGCTCGATCCCAAACTTTGAGACCCCATATTTTCGAGCTTGATGTTGGACTACCTTTTCCCCTATTTTCCCAAACCCATTCCACTTGGCTAGAAGGGGGATATAGCGGTGCATTTCTCCATAGACCTGAATATTCTTGACGACTTTTAATTTATAAGCTTTTAGCCCACAATTAAAATCATGCAGCTTGATCCCAGAAATCCATCGTGTCACTGCATTAAAAAAGCGGGAAGGTATGGTTTTGGTGATTGGATCGTGACGCTCTTTTTTCCAGCCTGAGACGACATCATAGCCTTGGTCATGAATCATGTGATAGAGTTCAGGGATCTCATCCGGACTATCCTGAAGGTCTGCGTCAAGGGTAATGACAACTTTTCCTTGAGCTTTTTTGAAGCCAGCATCAAGAGCTGCTGACTTTCCATAATTTCGGGTAAAGTTGATTCCCTTGATATTCCCATTACCTTCCGCCAAGCGGCTTATTTCAGACCAGGAGTCATCTGTACTTCCGTCATTGACCAAGATAATTTCATAAGAAAAGCCGTGCTCATTCATCACACGGCTAATCCATTGAGTTAATTCTGAAAGGGATTCCTCCTCGTTAAATACAGGAACAACCGCCGAAATTTGCAACATATCAGTAATCCAGAGATTTATCTTTTTTCTTCAGAATAGCGCCCGTGATAAGGGAAAGAATTGCATAAAATATAAGGGCGAAACCAAAGCTCTTGATCTGCCCCATTAATGAGAAACCATCTGAAATTGAATTCTTCATTTCATCCAATTGCTCAGCAGACATCCCATCTGCAGACGCACCGAAGCTTTCCATCATTTCTAAAGTATTTTCCACAGATTGCTCTGCAAGAACAGAGGGCAATGCAGGGTCAACTACTTGATAAAGCAATATTCCTCCTATGATGGAGATTAATCCAGCAACCACCATGGTGATGAAAGAAAAATTGAAGGCCACGCCAAAGGTCATGAATCCACCTAATTCAGCCCGGTACTGCCTGCCGAAGAAGATAACCAATACAAAGAATATGGCAAGAGCCACAAGTCCAAACCAACCCGCTACTAGGAGGCTAGAGTCAATAAAATATACCAGAAACGTAAGTGCAACAGAAACTAAGCCAATGGTAAGACCTGGTCTTACGGCAGCTTGAAAAGGAGTTTGTTTTTCTTCCATAGTCGTTTAATTGGGGTTTTTCCTCAAAATAATAGAAATAATAATGGTAAAAAACAGTCCGGGGACTATTTTCCAAATTCCATCGTTGATCGCAATGTCGATCGAAGCCATTTCTTGAATACTTTTTTGGGTTGCTTGGAAGGACTCTTCCCCTACTTGAGAAATGATAGTATCCTTACTTTGCTCCATAACCTGAATTTTTGAGGCCTTTATAACTTCAAACAGATCGGGATAAAGAACTAAAATAATCCAAATCCCCAAAGCCGAGATAATAGCGATCAGCATGTACGTCACAAAACCTACTGACATTCCTTCCGCAAAGGAAAGGTAGCCATTATTTGAATAATCTTTAAAAAACTTCAAGGCCAAGAAAATGGAAACTGGAGTAATAATGTATCCAAAAATCAAATTCAGATTTGTCGGATCTGGCTGAACCCAAGCTAAAAATCCAAAGGAAATTAAACTTAGAATTCCTCCCAAGGTTCCAAACTGATAAGCAGAACTGAGGTATTTATTCATTGATTTTCAGAAGATTTCCTTCATATATCCTGTATTTGACCTTTCCGAGTAACTCTTTGCCAAACCATGGATTATTAGAAGCTAAAGAATGATTGGAGTCCTCGTTGTATATCCATTTTTCCATTGGATCGAAAATCGTAAAACCCCGAGAAATCTTTGAATCAAGAACCTTTGCTGGTCCATCGGTTATTTTTTCTAATAACAATTCCCAACCTAGCTCTTCTTGCAATTGATTGAGTGCAGGCAAAAAAGTCTGCAATCCTGTCATACCAAAAGCGGCTAGATCAAACTCCATAAATTTCGAATCGAAATCTTCAGGTTGATGATTGGAAACCAAAGCATCGATGGTTCCATCCTTCAAACCTTCAATCAATGCGTCTCTATCTTCTTTCTCTCGAAATGGAGGATTGACCTTTAGGTTCGGATCAAAATCAAATAAATCCTGATCATTAAAAATCAATTGGTAGATAGAGACATCCGCAGTAATATTCAGGCCTTCTTTTTTGGCTTGCCTTATCAGGTCGACTGACTTTGCAGTACTGATAGTTTGAAAATGTACCCGTCCCCCTGCATATCGAAGTAATTCTAAATTTCTTTGGATTGCTACTTCTTCTGCCAGTCTTGGAATTCCTTTCATCCCCAATTGGGTAGAAACTTCCCCTTCGTGCATCTGACCAAATATTGCCAGTAAAGGATCATAAGCGTGATCAAAAAGAATCCCGTTGACACGTTGTAAATATTGGATAATCTTGAGGTAGCGATCACTATTGGAAAGAGAGACTTTTCCCTCGCCAAATATGGTGACCCCGGACTGGAAATGAAGATCCAAAATTTCCGTCAGGTCTTCTCCTTGAGTACCTTTAGTAACTGCAGCTTGGGGAATGATTTCAACTGGAAAGGCTTTGGACTTATTCAATAAGAAATCAACCAATCCCTTGTTTTCAATTACTGGATCGGTATTGGGAGTAAGAACAGCTCCTGAAAATCCAGAAACATTAAGGCTATTGCAAAGGCTCTCAATTGTTTCTTTATGTTCGTGACCAGGTTCTCCCGCACTTACTCTCAGATCAACCCAACCCTCAGAGCAAATCCATCCATCAGCTATGATAGTCTCAGCGGGGGATGAGTCATAAGATCCAGCAGGAATAATCTCTCCATTATCAAAGATAAAGTCCCCAATTGTGGACTTTCCCTTGTGAACCCATCTCAACCCTTTAAATAATACAGCCATTCGATCGTGATTTGCTACAAAACTGCGACAATAATCCAAAAATGAAAAATAAATCTCCTAATCAGGAATGAATATTATCAGATTTCATTGATCACAAAAAGAGGGTTGTCCTAAAACCAAAAAACCCCAACCCCGACAGGAATCGGGGCTGAGGTTTTGAATAATGAGGCGGCGACCTACTCTCCCGGGTGTAACCCCAGTACCATCGGCGCTGCAGGGCTTAACTGCTCTGTT
>Ga0208623_100185_pt1 | contig 74685 bp, 75 predicted proteins | sample HotLakConsUCCL28_FD_184737 | JGI IMG/M metagenome (GOLD analysis project Ga0208623, IMG submission 184737) | Hypersaline microbial mat communities from Hot Lake, Washington, USA - Hot Lake Consortium UCC-L28 (SPAdes) (version 2) ...
CGACCTCCCCGAAGCCGCCCACATCCCCGGACCCGCCATCCTCGAACAGCCCGACACCACCATCTTCGTCGACCCCGGCCTCCACGCCACCGTCGACCGCCTCGGCAACGTCATCCTCGAACCGGCCGACTGACGCCCGCCGCGGGGCGCGCCGAGGCGGCGGGAGACCCTACCGCACGACCAGGGCCGACAGGTTGGCGCGCAGGTTCTGCTCCAGCTGGCGGTCGAGGTCGCGGGCGGTTTCCTCCAGCAGGCGGAACCACTCCTCCTCGCGCCTGGCCAGGCTGGCGTTCTCCGCCACGGTGATCGACCGCTGCGCCACCGACCGGACGAAGCCGGACAGGCCGCGGGCCGGGTTCTCCGCCTCGATCCGCACGGCAAGCGTCAGGGTGTAGCGCTCGGACTGGTCGAGAGTGAAGACGCCGCGCACCCCGCCGGTGCGGGCCAGCGCCTCCTCGACCACGCTCGCCTCCTCGACGATCACCTGCGCCGTGCCGGCGGTGCCCGCGGACGCCAGCCGCGTCGCCGCCCAGCGCGCGACAATCTCGCCCGGGCGGTCCGGCATCCGCGTCTCGACATTCGGCGGCGCGGAGGAGGGCTGGTACTGCTGGACGACCTGGACATCGGCCACGTCGAGCGCGATCGGCGGCCGGTCCTCGAACCCGATCTGCGGGAACCCGCGCGGCGGCGGCGTGGTGCAGCCGGCCAGCAGCGCGGTGGTGCCCAGCGCGGCAGTACCCAGCCCGGCGGCAAACGTCCTTCGGCGAATCGGCGGCATGGCGGCCCTCTCCGGTCGGTCGATGGCTCTCCATGCCGGCGATTCGCGGCAGGAATATGGGCGGGCCGGGCGCGGCGACGGTCATCGACCTCCGCCGTCATCCCGGGCGGCCCGCCAGGGCCGATCCGGGACCTCGCGGGGCGGCGCCGCGCCCTCGCCAAACGCGCCCCCCCCCTCGGGCTCCAGGCTTTCGCCGGGATGACCGGTGTCAGAGGGGCCGCTCCACCCGCTCAGTGCGGACCCGCGCCGGCGGGGTCGTCTCCCGTTTCGAGGCCGGAATAGAGCCGGTCCAGCGCCTCGTCGTCGAAGGCGAAGGTGAAGTTGCAGAACTCGCAGGTCATCTCGACCCGCCCCTCGATCTTCATGTCCTCGATCTCCTCCCGCGGGAAGGAGCCGAGGATCGCGGCGACCCGCCGGCGCGAGCAGCGGCAGCCGACGCTGAAGGCCGACGGCTCGTAGACCCGCACCCCGTCCTCGTGGAACAGGCGATAGAGCAGGCCGTTGGGTTCCAGCCCCGGGTCGGAGAGTTCGGCCGCCGAGGCGCTGTCCATCAGGATCATCGCGCGGCGCCAGTCGTCCTCCCGGTCCGAGGCCGGCACCTCCTTCTCCGGGTCGGGCAGGCGCTGGACCATCAGGCCGCCGGCGCGCCAGCCGGTCTCCCGGCGGCCGACATAGAGCTTCAGGCCCACGTCGATCTGCTCGGACTGGCGGAAATAGTGCTGCACGCATTCCGCCACCGACGCCCCGGACAGCTCCACGATCCCCTGGTAGAGGTCGGTGTCGCGGCCCTGGTCGACGGTGAAGGCGAGATAGCCCTTGCCGAGCAGGGTCGGCACGTCGGCATCGGCCTCGCCCTCCAGCTCGGCCAGGCGGTCGGCCTTGTCCGGGTCGACCTTGGCATAGCCGCGCACCTCGCCCGCCGAGGTCACGTCGGCGACCATCAGCGGCACCACCGCGTCGCCCTTGGTCTGCAGGGTGAATACGCCGTCGTATTTCAGCCCGCTCGCCATGACGGCGGCGAGGGTGATGGTCTCCCCCAGCAGGCGGGCCACCGGCTCGGGATAGTCGTGGCGGCCCAGGATGCGGTCGAGCATGGGCCCGAGCCGCACCATCCGCCCGCGCAGGGCCGAGGCCTCGATCTGGAACGGCTGCACCACGTCGTCGACGCGCCGGTCCCCGCCCGGCGCCGCGCCGCCGGTCACTCCTTCAGACACCAAAGCAGAATCCCCTTCTGGGCGTGCAGGCGGTTCTCCGCCTCGTCCCATACCACCGACTGCGGCCCGTCGATCACCGAGGAAGCCACCTCCTCCTCGCGATGGGCGGGCAGGCAGTGCATGAAGATCGCATCCGGCTTGGCCAGCGCCATCAGCCGGTCGTCGACCTGATATGGTCGCAGAAGGTTGTGCCGGGAAGGGGCGTCCCTGTCGCCCATCGAGACCCAGGTGTCGGTGACCACGCAGTCGGCCCCGGCGACCGTCGTCTCCGGGTCCTCGCCGACGCTGACCGTGGCGCCCCGGCGGTGCGCCCAGTCCAGCACGTCGCGCGGCGGCGCCAGCGGCTCCGGGCAGGCGAGGTGCAGCTCGAAGTCGAACTGCGCCGCCGCCCGGATCCAGCTGCGCGCCACGTTGTTGCCGTCGCCGGTCCAGGCCACCTTGGCGCCGGCGATCGGCCCCTTCTTCTCCTCGAAGGTCAGCACGTCGGCCATCAGCTGGCAGGGATGGCTCGAGTCGGTCAGGCCGTTGATCACCGGCACCGTCGCCGCCTCGGCCATCTCGGTGAGCCGCTCCTCCCCGGCGGTGCGGATCATGATCGCGTCGACGTAGCGCGACAGCACCCTGGCGGTGTCGGCGATGGTCTCGCCGCGGCCGAGCTGGATGTCGTCGCCGGTCAGCACGATCGCCTCGCCGCCCAGCTGGCGCATGCCAACCTCGAAGCTGACCCGGGTCCGGGTCGACGGCTTCTCGAAGATCAGCGCCAGGGTCTTGCCGGCGAGCGGCCGGGACTCCGCGCCGCGCGGATCGTCGCGCTTGAGCCGCGCGGCGGCGTCCAGCATGCCCCGCAGCTCCCCCTTGTCGACATGGTGGAGATCGAGGAAGTGCCGCGGCTCAGGCATGCGCGACCTCGAAGCTCCGGCACACCTGCTCCAGCGTCTCGGTCGCCACCGCGATCTCCTCGTCGCCGATCACCAGCGGCGGCAGCAGGCGGACCACGTTGTCCGCCGCGGGGGCGCCCAGCATGCCGTGCTCGCGCATCCGGGCGATGAAGTCGCCGGCCGGCGGTCCGACCTGAAGGCCGACCATCAGACCGGCCCCGCGCACCTGCCGGATCGTCTGCGGATGGCGTCGGGCGAGGTGCTCCAGCCCCTCCCACAGCCGGCCGGAAACGGCGCGGACCGTGTCGAGGAAGCCGGGCGCCAGCAGCACGTCGAGCACCGCGTTGCCGACCGCCATGGCCAGCGGGTTGCCGCCATAGGTGCTGCCGTGGCTGCCGGCGGTCATGCCCTGGGCGGCCTTTTCGGTCGCCATGAAGGCACCCAGCGGGAAGCCCGAGCCGATGCCCTTGGCCACGCACATCACGTCCGGCGCGATCCCGGCCCATTCATGGGCGAAGAACCGGCCGGTCCGGCCGTAGCCGCACTGGATCTCGTCCAGATAGAGCAGCAGACCGAATTCGTCGCAGATCTCCCGCAGCGCGCGGAGATAGTCGAGGTCCGCCTTGCGGATCCCCCCCTCGCCCTGGATCGGCTCGACATGCAGGGCCGCCGTCTCGTCGGTGATGGCGGCGCGCAGCTCGTTCAGGTTGCCGAACGGCACCTGGTCGAACCCCTCCACCATCGGGCCGAAGCCCTCGACCAGCTTGGGCGTCTTGGCGGCGGCGATGCCGGCCAGCGTCCGGCCGTGGAAGGCGCCCTGGACCGTGATGATCCGCCACCTCTTGGGCTGGCCGATCGCGGAGAAGTACTTGCGGATCAGCTTGACCCCGCCCTCCCAGGCCTCGGCGCCGGAATTGGAGAAGAACACCGTGTCGGCGAAGGTCGCCGCGACCAGCCGGTCGGCCAGCCGCTCCCCGCCCGGGATGCGATAGAGGTTGGAGGTGTGCCAGAGCTTCTTCGCCTGGTCGGTCAGGGCCTGGACCAGATGGGGGTGGCAGTGGCCCAGCGACGTCACCGCGATCCCGCCCGCGAAGTCGAGGTATCGTCGGCCCTCGGTATCCCAAAGCCACGCCCCGTCGCCCCGCTCGAACGCCACGTCCGCGCGGGCATAGGTCGGCATAAGGGAAGGCATCATCGGACCGATCCTCGAATGAAAAGGCGGGGGCGGACCGCCCCCGGAAACGAAAACCGGCGCGGAAATCCGCGCCGATGGCTCGGAGGCGGATGAAACCGGGGTTTGCGGAGGATGTCAACGAGGCTGGGCGGGGCGGAGGTTTGGGGGCGGGGCAGGGGCGGGCGCGCGTGTGGCCGCCGGACCGCGGCGCCCGCGCCTCGCTCCGATCCGCCCGTTCGGCACCGGCGCGCAGGTCCGCGTCGAACGCGCGGGCTGCCCGCCCCCGCCGCCAACCGTCTTGCCATTCCCGCCGTGCGGGACGACACTGCATGCAGGGGAAGGGCGCCCGTCGGCGACGGGTGTCCGAGGGGAAGACCGATGACCGTGACCGGCTCGATGTTCGAGCGTTACGGCGGCTTTGCGCGCGTCAGCAAGGTCGTCATGGCGTTCTACGACCGGGTGCTCGATTCCGACCGGCTGTGGGCGTATTTCGAGAACGTCGACATGCGCCGGCTGATCGACCACCAGACCAAGTTCATCGCCAGCACCATGGGCGGCCCGGTGGCGTTCACCGACGAGCGGCTGCGCGAGGTGCATGCCCATCTGGGGATCGATCGCGGCGACTTCGACGAGATGACCCGGATTCTGGCCGCGACGCTAGAGGAGTTCGGCTTCGCACCGGAGGACGTCGCGACGGTGATCCGCGAGATCGAGGCGAAGGCGCCGCTGATCGTCGTGCCGCGGCCGGGCGGCTGACGGACGGGCGGCTGACGGACGGGCGCATGGATCTCGCAATCTTCAACGAGATGCTGGTCGACGCCGCGGGCGTCGGGCTGGCGGTGGCGCGGGCGGACGACCTGGGGCTGGTCTTCCACAACCGCCGATTTGCCGAATGGTTCCCCGACGAGCCGGGCCCGGCCCCGGCCGAGGCGGGCCCGGGGGCGGGCCCGGGGGCGGACCCGGGGGCGGACCCGGGGGCGGGCGAGGGCGCCGCCGCGCCGCCGCCGCGGGGGCTGGCGGCGCTGATGCCGCGGCTCGACCGGGCGGCGCTCGAGGCGGCCCTGGCGGACGGCCGGGCCTACCGGTTCGAGGTCGAGACCCGGCTGCGCCGGCGCAGCGTCACGCTGGCCGTCGGCATCGAGGCGATGACCCCCGCCGACGGCGCGCCCGCGCCGGCCGGTGCCGGGCCGTTCCTGATCGTGGAGTGCCAGAACATCTCCAAGGTCAAGGAACTCGAATACATGATCGAATCCTATTCCAAGATGATCGAGCGGCAGAACCGCCAGCTCCAGCGCGAGAAGGAGCGGGCGGAGAAGCTGCTGCTCAACATCATGCCGAAGACGGTCTACGACGAGCTGAAGGCGTTCGGCATCACCACGCCGCAGCGCTTCGACGACGCGTCGATCCTGATGCTCGACTTCGTCGGCTTCACCGAGATGGCGCTGCACGAGGATCCCCAGGCGCTGATCGCCGAGCTGAACGACCTGTTCACCGCCTTCGACCGGATCGCCGAGCAGTTCGGCTGCGAGCGGATCAAGACCATCGGCGACGCCTATATGGCGGTCAGCGGCATCCCCGATCCGACGCCCGACCACGCCCAGAACATCGCCAAGGTGGCGCTCCTGATCCAGCGCTACCTGACCCGCCGCAACCGCACCCATGCCCAGCAGTGGCAGGCGCGGATCGGCATCGCGTCAGGCCCGGTGATCGGCTCGATCGTGGGGGTGCAGAAATACGTCTACGACATCTTCGGGCCGGGCGTGAACCTGGCGGCGCGGATGGAGGCGCTGGCCGGCCCGATGGAGATCGTGGTCGCCGAGAGCCTGTTCGACCTGGTGCGCGACGATTTCCGCTTCGCCGAGCGCGGCATGGCGGAGGTCAAGGGCTTCGGCCGCCGGCCGCTGTTCACCCTCCTGGGCGGGGGCGACGTGCCGGCGTTCTGACGCGGCCCGCCGTCATTGGGTCCGCCGCCGCCCTGCCGCTCAGCGCGGGATCAGGGGCGAGGCCTGCATCACCCGGACCTGGATGCCGGTGCAGCCGAGTTCGCGCAGCGCGCGGACCTGTTCGGCCAGCATCTCGCTGTCGGCGACGCGCCGGGCATCGTCCAGCGTCTGGTATTCGAAGGCGACCACCGCGCTGGGCGAGGTCTCGTCCGGCGCGCGCATGCCGATGGCCCGGACATAGCCCGGGGTGTCGGCGAAGTGCTTGAGGATCACCAGCGCCTTGTCGGAGTAGGTGTACATCCGGCTCGACGGCGGCAGGTCGTAGGTGGCGAGCAGGTAGGCCATGGCGGTCGCGCTCGAAAGGGGGCGATGGGCGGTCCGGCGAGTGTGCCAGTCCGGAACCGCCGCGGGTAGAGGAAGTGCCGCTCGGTCGGCCAGGACTCGGCCGGCCGCCGGCCCCGCCGCGGCCCAATGCCGCTGACTCGGGGCGCCCGTGACTCGGGCGCCCCCGACTCGGGCGCCCCCGACTCGGGCGCCCCCGACTCGGGCGCCTCTGACTCGGGCGCCTCTGACGCGGGGTGCCTGTGACGCGGATCACTGCCGGCCGCAGTGGGAAGGGGCATCTGGGGCAGGTGGCACGACGCGGCTTCGCAACCGTCGCGGCCGGTCGCTTCGGGAGGATTCGGACCATGACGATCCATCTGCCCCAGATGCTGCCCGCCGCCGCCGACCTGGCGGCGGAGGGGCTTTCGGTCGGCGCCCCGCTGGGGGCCGGCGGCGAGATGCCGGCCGGTCTCGACCGCCGGGCGCTGCGGGTGCTGCTGGTCAACCTGATGCCCGACAAGCCGGGAACGGAGCGGCAGATCGGCCGGCTGCTGGCCGGCGGCCCGCGGCCGGTGGCGCTGGTGCCGACGGTGCCGGCCAGCTATCGCCCGCGCCACGCCGCTTCGGCGGCGCATGTGGCGCGGTACTATCGCCGCTGGCCGGCCCTGGCCGGCGAGCGGTTCGATGCGCTGATTGTCACTGGCGCGCCGGTCGAGACCCGGCCGTTCGCCGCCGTCGACTACTGGCGCGAACTGACCGAGATCTTCGACTGGGCGGAAGACCGGGCGATCTCGACCCTGGCGGTCTGCTGGGCGGCGATGGCGGTCCTGCACCATCGCCACGGCACGCCCAAGCGGTTGCGCCCGGCCAAGGCGTTCGGCCTCTATGCCCAGACGGTGCGCGCCGCCGGCCATCCGCTGCTGGCCGGGCTGGGGCCGCGCTTCGACCTGCCGGTGTCGCGCCACGCCGAGGTCCGCGCCGCCGACCTGCCGCCCGGGCCGGACCTGCGGGTGCTGGCGGAATCGGGCGCGACCGGCCTGTCGCTGGTCGAGGAGCCGGGGCGCCGCACGGTGCACCTGTTCGACCATCCGGAATACGACGCCTGCACCCTGCACGGCGAATACGTCCGGGACCGGGAGGCCGGCAAGCCGGTGGCGCCGCCGGTCCGCGACCCGGTCTGGGCCGCGGGCACGGGCCTCGAGCCGCCCTGGCGGTCCACGGCCCGCCGGCTGTTCGCCAACTGGCTGAGCCTGGCGGCGCGGCCGGAAACGGTGCCGGATGCCGCGGCGGTGGATTTCGGGCGGGCAACCGCGGGCCTTGGGGAAGCGGCGAGCTTCGCGATGCAGTGACGCCGCGGCAGGCTGCCACCGCCTCAAGGTGGCAGTCCTGGGTTCTTCAAAATAGACTTTAAATAATATTCTTTTCCTCAAGCAATCCAACAAACTGCTTAACTACCATCGCCTCAACCTGAATGTATCCAGGGACAATATTTTCAATGATCGGTGTCGCTCCAGAAGGTATCCAATTATTGGCTTGACCATCCCCATCCTTCCTTCGACCTTTTGAAAAGATCTTGAGGTACATCGGTGGCGCAATTCCGATAAAGGGTTCAAACCGCACTTGCTGCGGAGTGTCGCAATTTCCACCTTCAGCCGTTATGGAGTCGACATAGAGTCTTTCAGCAAGGCTTTTCACATAGGGTTCAAGATAAACCACTCGATCGAGGCCGGATGCTACAATGTGACGTGCACAAATATGGCAAGGATAGGTCGTCGAGTAAAGCGTCGCGTCCGCCGCATTCAATCCAAATCTGACACAGTCTGTAAGGGCATTCATCTCTGCATGTATAATGCGACCAAACTCTAGAACATCCATAAATAAAGCATCTTTGACGCGCGCAATTTTGCTTTCCTTGATTTCTTTTAAAAATTGACTCCGCTTTAATTTGTCATTATCATCGGCATACAGATGATTACCGATTCGTCTAATGATATCGTTTAGCAGTTTGTCTTTCTCTATTGCATTCGCATCATATCCGATAACAAAATCTCTCGCATCGCCAGTATCACCTTCCCAGTAGGTGCCGCCTGACGCCTTAGGAACTTCGTTACAGCCGAGAGAAACGACCTCACCAGTAGGTCGAGCAATTACCGCGCCGACTTGGCGAGAAAGGTCAGACGATCTTCGTGCAACAATTCGTGCAATTGCTATGAAGTACTCATCACGGGTCGGTGTTATGAAAGGATATCCGAATAACCCGTCCATGAATCTTGACAACGTTCCGGCTATCCTCTGATTGTTAGAGGCGTCAATTATCACGTCAGCCCTATGGAACGTATCTCTAAGGCGTTGTCCGTGAGGATCTTCACCTTCTTCTTCATCTCGATGAATTAAATGCAACGCATGCTCTTTTGCATCTCTCTCACTGTATTCGCCCGCGGTTGATTGAATGAGTCTCTCCGAAAGTGTGTTTAGGCGATCCTGTTCAGGGGAAAATACGGAAATCTGAATAAAATTATCACCATAAATTTTTCTAAGAGTGTCAACTTCCTCTGGACGTTTTAGTTGATCAATAATAAATGCAGTTTTCTCCAAAGGTTCTGTCCCGCGATAGTCTCTAATTGCGAGACTACTAATATAAGCAAAGGCATCATTTCGCGCGGTTAACGCACGAAGAGCGTTCCCAGCTGACATCATTTTGTCAATTCTTTGATATTCGTTAGTATATGATAAATCAATCTCTAGGTCTAGGCTTTTTATCCGTTCACTAAGTTTCAGGTGAACACTTTTATATTGAAAACGTCGGAACTCACTCATAAGAGCATCAACAACCGCGCGCATGTTGACGCCGACAGGCCCAACCAAACCTACGTAGATCTCGGGGTAGTCAAGCCGATCCACAAATGTCTTGAAGGCCGTCATTTCATCTCATGCGTGCTAAAGATCATGTACCTCTTCACCATGAACGGTAAATGGCATTCTGGCTCGAATGTCAACCAAAAATGCAATCTGCGGCGCAGAAGGCTCTTTGGCTAGCAAGGCTCTCATGATACAAAAGGGTTGCCCCGGCGGCAGGCCCAGAAGAAGGCCTTGGCCGGGGTTACTGATTCTTATGTCAGGGAGAATGGCAATGCCCGACCGTTTCGCGAGTAGCGACTGGATTCGTGAGCAGAAGAAAGCCGTAGAACACGAAATCGATGGCTGGCCGCAGGGAGTAAGGGACTATATTGAACAATCTGAACGCCGAGCCCAGGAAATAGACGAGCGAGAGCATGGGGTTAAGGAGGCGAACTGATCAATCCACTACTCATAAGGGTAACTTGGGCCACGTCTTTACCAAAGCACTGTGGCGCGCTAGATAACGGGTCATCCATCTACCACTACTCCGCCGCGGCGCGCACCTGCTGGATCAGGCCCATGATCTCCGACGCCGCGTGGGGGATGTTGGTGCCGGGGCCGTAGATCGCGGCGACGCCGGCGGCGCGCAGGCGGTCGTAGTCCTGGGGCGGGATCACCCCGCCGCAGACCACCAGCACGTCGTCCGCGCCCTCGGCCTTCAGCGCCTCGATCAGCGCCGGCACCAGGGTCCGGTGCCCCGCCGCCTGGCTGGAGACGCCGACCACGTGGACGTCGTTCTCCACGGCCTGGCGCGCGGCCTCCTCCGGCGTCTGGAACAGGGGGCCGACATCCACGTCGAAGCCGATGTCGGCGAAGGCGGTGGCGATCACCTTGGCGCCGCGGTCGTGGCCGTCCTGGCCCAGCTTGACCACCAGCATGCGGGGCCGGCGGCCCTCCGCCTCGGCGAAGCTGGCGACCTCCCTGCGGATCCGCTCGAAGCCCTCGTCGCCCTGGTAGGCCGAGCCGTAGACCCCGCTGACCGAGCGGATCACGGCGCGGTGGCGGGTGTAGACCGTCTCCAGGGCGTCGGAGATCTCGCCCACCGTGGCGCGCCGGCGGGTCGCCTCCACCGCCAGGTCGAGCAGGTTGCCCTCGCCGCTGTCGGCGGCCCGGGTCAGCGCCTCCAGCGCCGCGGCGCAGGCGGCCTCGTCGCGCTCCCCGCGCACCCGCTTCAGCCGTTCGACCTGCTTCTTGAGCACCTCGGTGTTGTCGACGTCGAGCACGTCGACCGTCTCCGGGTTCTCCGGGACATATCGGTTGACGCCGACGATCGTCTCCTCGCCGCGGTCGATGCGGGCCTGGCGACGGGTCGCGGCCTCCTCGATCCGCAGCTTGGGCATGCCGCTCTCGACCGCCCGGGTCATGCCGCCCAGGTCCTCCACCTCGCGGATCAGGTCTCGCGCGGCGGCCGCGAGGCCGTGGGTCAGGCTCTCGACGTAGTAGCTGCCGCCCAGCGGGTCGACGACCTTCGGCACGCCGGTCTCCTCGGCCAGGATCAGCTGGGTGTTGCGCGCGATGCGGGCCGAGAACGGGGTCGGCAGGCCCAGGGCCTCGTCGAACGCGTTGGTGTGCAGGCTCTGCGTCCCGCCCAGCACCGCGGCAAGCGCCTCGACCGTGGTGCGCACCACGTTGTTGTAGGGGTCCTGCTCGGTCAGGCTGACCCCCGAGGTCTGGCAGTGGGTGCGCAGCATCAGGCTCTTCGGATCCTTCGGCGCGAACTCCGCCTGCATCAGCTCGGCCCAGAGCAGCCGGGCGGCGCGCAGCTTGGCGATCTCCATGAAGAAGTTCATGCCGATCGCGAAGAAGAAGCTGAGCCGCGGCGCGAAGGCGTCGACCTCCAGCCCGCGGGAGCGCGCGGCGCGGACGTATTCCAGCCCGTCGGCCAGCGTGAACGCCAGTTCCTGCACGGCGGTCGCGCCGGCCTCCTGCATGTGGTAGCCGCTGATCGAGATCGAATTGAACCGCGGCATCCTTTCCGCGGTGTACGCGATGATGTCCGCGACGATCCGCATCGACGGCGCCGGAGGGTAGATGTACGTGTTGCGGACCATGAACTCCTTGAGGATGTCGTTCTGGATCGTCCCGCCCAGCTTTTCCGGCGGGACGCCCTGCTCCTCCGCGGCGACGATGTAGCCGGCCAGGACCGGCAGCACCGCCCCGTTCATGGTCATCGAGACCGACATCTTCTCCAGCGGGATGCCGTCGAACAGGATCTTCATGTCCTCGACGGAATCGATCGCCACGCCGGCCTTGCCCACATCGCCCACGACCCGCGGATGGTCGCTGTCGTAGCCGCGGTGGGTCGCCAGGTCGAAGGCGACCGAAAGGCCGGTCTGCCCGGCCTTCAGGTTGGCGCGGTAAAAGGCGTTCGACTCCTCCGCCGTCGAGAAGCCGGCGTATTGGCGCAGGGTCCAGGGACGGTTGGCGTACATCGTGGCACGTACGCCGCGGACGAAGGGCGCGAAGCCGGGCATGGCGCCGGCGATCTCCAGCCCCTCCAGATCCTCGGCGGTGTAGAGCGGCTTCACGTCGATGCCTTCGGGCGTACGCCACACCAGGCTGTCGGGGTCGCGGCCCTTCAGCTCGCCCTCGGCCAGGGCCCGCCAGTCGGTCAGGCCCTTCGCATCGAACGCCCCGCCGCCGTCGATCCCGGTCATGCTCGTCCTCCACGCCCCGGCACGCGGGCCGGCCGCCCGCGTCCGGACCATACCGCACCGCAGGGCAGCCCGTCCATTGGAGGCGCCGCCGCGGCGGCAGCCTCCAGGGTCGGACCGGGGTCGGACCGGGGTCGGACCGGGGCTCGCAAGGCCGCCTTCAGGATGATTTTTTCGAGATTGCACAATTTTAAGGTTGTCTCGGCGCACGGCTGTTTTATGTAGATCGGTCTGTCTAGGCGCGGTAGGAGTGAAATCGACATGACGGCCCTCGCTGATCGCCCGACCGCCGCCGCCCCGGCCGCCATGGCGGATCGGGCGGCCGTGCTGGACCGGATCACCGAACTGCACACGCTGGGCCCCGCGGGCACCAACTGCGAGGCCGCGGCGCATCGCTGGTTCGCCCTTCAGGGCCGGCCGGGCCGCGTCGTCCTGCACGCGACCCTGGAGCGGGGGGTGGAGGCGATGGACGGGCTGCCGGGCGCGGCGCTGCTGGGTTGCGCCGTCTATCCTGACCTCCATCGGCTCGTCTTTTCCAACCTGCACCGCCTGGCCCTGGCGGACAGCTTCCTGATGCCGACCTTCGAGATGGTGCTGGCGGCGCGGACGCCCGGCATCCGGCCCGCGACCGTTGCGACCCACCCGGCGCCGCAGGGTCTGGTGCCGTCAGGCGCGGCGAAGACGCTGGTCGATTCCAATGCGGCCGCGGCGATCGCCTGCGCCGAAGGCCGGGTCGAGGGCTGCATCACCACGAGCAGGGCCGCGGCGTCCCATGGGCTGTCGGTGCTGTGGTCGGCCGGTCCGGTGCCGATGGTGTTCACGATCCACGCGCCGATCGGCGGCGCCGGCGCGCCGGAGGCGGCATGACCGCGCAGGTTGCCCTGGCGGGGACACCGGCCTTCCCGGCCCCGGCCGGCCGCAGCCTGGCGGCGCTGCGGCGGCTGCTCGGCCCCGTCGCGGAGGCGGCGATGCAGGCGGCGGCGGCATTCGACGCACTCCGGCCGCTTCAGGACGCCTCGGGCGCGGTGACCGGCGATCCGGTCTTGGCCGCGCGCCGGCTCGACGGCGCGGTGGCCGCTGTCCGCGCCGCCGCGGGGCTCCTGGGCCAGGAAGCCTTCGCCGCGGCTCTTGCCGCCGATGTCGCCGCGTGGCGGGCGGCGGGGCTGGCGACGCCGCCGCTGTTCGACCGCACGCGGGACGCCTACCGTCCGCCCGCCGGCGACGCGCCGACGCTGTTCGCCGGTCCGGTGCTGGCGACCAACGGGCCGGTGCCGCGCGGCCATTTCCTGGAACTCTTCCTGGCGTGGCGAGAGGAGCCGGCGGAATGCAAGGCCGTCGCGGCCGATCGGCCGCACCCGAAGAACACGTGCCAGTCGACCCGGCTGATCATCGCCAGCCGCGGCTTCGCCGAAGGCAACTGCATCGTGTTCTTCCCCGAGAACGTCGCCGCCCGCGGCGCGCTCGCCGGTCAGGACTACGCCCTGTTCTTCTTCAACAAGTTCCACCGGATCTACCGGGAACAGACCCTGCCGGAGGTGCGTCGCCGGTTCGGTCCTTCGGACCTGCTGACCGGTGCCGCCGACTGGGTCTCGGGCACGCTGGACGAGGCGACCTGCTACCGGGCGCGCTGCGTCTGGGGCTATCTGCACGACTGTTTCCACCACCGCGGGCCGCGGCCGTTCGACGAGCAGATGCACGTCAAGCTCACCTGGTTCGCCGGCCTGCTGGAGGAGATCAAGGTCGACGCCGAGACGGCGCTCGCCTGCCTGGACGGGGCGGTGCCGCACGGCGAGGCGATCCTGCAGTTCGTGCTGTTCGAGCGGATGCTGCGCTACCCCCGCCAGCCGGACGCGACACGGAACTTCGATTCCGCCACGGGCGTGCTCCTCTACGAGTGGCTGCGCGACCGGGAAGCCATCCGTCCGGCCGGCGGCGGCCGGCTGACGCTCGACCGCGGCCGCCTGGCCGAGGGGCTGCGCGCGCTGGTCGACCGCGTGCTGGCGCTGGAACACGTCGCCGACGACGCCCGCTACAAGGCCGAGGCCAGGGCCCTGGTCCGCAGCCTGCTGCCGGAAGGCGCGGCGGGAGAGCGCTACGCCGTACCGCCGCGTTTCGCGTCGGAGATCGGGCTGACCGCCCGGCCCGAGACGCTGGACTTCGAGACCATCGCCTATTGACCCCCTGATGCGGGCGGGGCCGCCGGTGCGGCGCGACCCGTCCGCCGGTTCCGGATGGTTCCCATGACCGCCGATTCACCCTCGCCGCCCGTCCGGCGGGCCCGCCTGCTGGCGCTGACCGGCGGCATCCTGGCCTGCTTCACCGCCAGTTGGGTCCTCGCCAAGCACATCGTCGACGGCGCCCCGCCGGAGGTCTCGGCCGCTGGCCGGGTGCTGGCGACCAGCCTTCTGCTCTGGGCGGTGTTCCTGGCCCGGCCCGGCGCCCGGGTCCGGCCGTCGGTGGTGCTCCGCCGCTGGCCGGCGGTGGTGCTGCTCGCGCTGCTCGGCTTCTTTCTCTACTCCCTGCTGACCTTCGTGGCGCTGACCGTTCTCGACCCGTCGGAGCTGGGCATGACGCTGGCGCTGATTCCGGGCTTCACCTACCTGCTGGCGCTCGCCTTCTTCGGCGATCGGCTGCATCCGCTCAAGCTGGTCGGCGTGCCGCTGGCGACCGGGGCGGCGCTCCACTACACGACCGACGGGTTCGCCGGGTTTGCCGCCGACGACGGCTTCGGCATTGCCGCGGCGGCGGGCGCGGCGCTGAGCTATGCGCTCTATGGCCTGTTCTACAAGCGGCTGATCGGCGACCTGCCGATCACCGGCGTGCTGCCCTTCGTCACCGCCGCGGCCTTCCTGATGTTCCTGCCCTGGCTCGCCGTCCTGGAGCCGGCGGCGCGGGCGATCGATCCGGCGACGGCGCTGAAGCTGCTGCTGCTGGGCGCCGGGCTCTCGGCGCCGGTGTTCCTGATGTACCACGCGGTGATCGTGTCGGGCGGCGTGCTCTACGCCAATTCGATCGGCATCCTGTCGCCCTTCGCGATCCTGCTGACCGAATGGGCCGTCGGCTACCGCGACGGCGTGGCGCCCGGCGAACTGGTTGCCATGGCCGCCTGCGCGGTCGGCGTCGCCCTGATCTTCAGCCATGCCACCCGGCCGCCGCGGACGGCCGCGGTGCCGCCCGCCGGCGCCGCGGTCGACCGGCCGGCGGGCCCGGGTTCGCGCTGAACCGCCGTACCGCCGCGCGCGAACGAGGGGAGAACGCCATGGGCCATCGGCTCGCCCTGGTCTGCCAGCGCAACAACAACGTGCCGTTCCTGTTCGAGTCCGCGGCCGCGGCCGGGCACGACCTGGTTCTGATCCACGCACCGGGGGAGACCGCGCCGACCCATCTGCCGGCGGCCGGCGCGACCCTCGAACTCGACGTGTTCGGCGCTCCGGACGACGCGCTGGCCCGGCTCGAGGCGGCGGCCCCGACCCTGGCGCTGGAAGGCATCGTGACCAGCCGGGAAGAGGCGGTGCCGTGGACCGCCCTGGCGGCGCGGCGCCTGGGCCTGCCCGGCCTCGACCCGGCCGCCGCGCTGGCGGCCCGGGACAAGGCGACGATGCGGACTCGATTCGACGCCGCCGGGTTGAATGTGCCGCGCCACGCGCGTCTGGCCCTCGACGATCCGCCGGCGCTGCCGCCGGGCCTCGCCTTCCCGGTGGTGGTGAAGCCGACCGGCGGCTATTCCAGCCAGGGCGTGATCCGCGCGGACGACGCGGCCGGCCTCGCCGACGCGGTGGCGCGGGTGCGGGCGATCAACGCCGAGACGCTGGACGCCTTCACCCGCGATCCCGCCGCCGCCGTCGCCGGGGCGGAGACCGCCGGCTGGGGCGCGGTGATCGTCGAGGAATACGTCGCCGGGCCGGAATACGTCGCCGAGGCCTTCGCCGTCGCCGGCCGGGTGCATGTTCTGTCGGTCGGCTACAAGGGCAATCCCACGGGTCCGTTTTTCGAGGAGACGGTCTACCTGGCACCGCCGCCGCTGGCGCCGGACGTCCTGGCCGCCGTGGTCGAGCAGGTGGCGGGCGGGATGGCGGCGCTCGGCATCACCGACGGCCCCGGGCATTGCGAACTGCGGCTTCGCGACGGCGTCACGCCCTATCTCCTGGAGATCGGTGCCCGGATCGGCGGCTCGGGCGTCAGCCAGTTCGTCGTGCTGGAGAGCACCGGCATCGACTATGCCGGGCTTCAGTTCCGCCAGGCCGCCGGCGCGCCGCTGCCCGACCTGCCGGCGGCGCCCGAACCGATCGCCGCCGCCGGCAACTGGATCATCCCGCTGGGCGGCCACGGGCGGCTGGTGGAGGTGATCGGGCTGAAGGCCGTCGCGGCCCATCCGGACACTCGGCGCATCCTGACCTTCCTCGACCCCGGCGCGGTGGTGCGACCCTATCCGGCGTTCAGCGGCTATCCCGGCTTCGTGCTGTCGCGCCATGCCGACTGGGCGGCGGGCGTCGCCTTCCACCGGTGGCTGGCGAAGACGGTTTCGGTGCGCTGGGCATCCCGCTGACGCCGCCCGCCGCCGCACCCCTCGGACGGGAGATGCCGCAATGTTGCCGATGGATGACCGCGACGGAACGATCTGGCTCGACGGTGCCCTGGTGCCGTGGCGCGAGGCGCGCCTGCACGTGCTGAGCCATGGCCTGCACTACGGTACCGCGGTGTTCGAGGGGGAGCGGGTCTATGGCGGGCGGGTGTTCCGCCTGCGCGCGCATTCCGAGCGTCTGATCCGCTCGGCCCGGCTGATCGCCATGCCGTTCACTTGGGACGTCGAGACGCTGGACGCCGCGACCCGCGCGGTGGTCGAGGCCAACCGCATCGCCGACGGCTATGTCCGGCCGGTGGCGTGGCGCGGCGCGGAGGACATGGGCCTGTCGGCGCCGGATGCGCGCACCCATGTGGCGATCGCCGCCTGGCCGTGGCCCGCGGTGTTCGGGACCGGGCAGCGGGAGCGCGGGATCACGCTGGAGCCCGCGCGGCTGCGCCGGATCCCGCCCGACGCCGTTCCGGTCCAGGCCAAGGCGGCCGGGATCTACCTCAACGGCGCGATCGCCCGACGCGAGGCCGAGGCGGCCGGCGCCGACGACGCGCTGCTGCTGGACGCCCGTGGAGACCTGGCCGAGGCGACCGGCGCCAACCTGTTCCTGGTGCGGGACGGTGCCCTGCTGACGCCGGTCGCCGATCACGTGCTTGACGGCATCACCCGGCAGACCGTGATCGGCCTGGCCGGTCCGCTGGGCCTGTCCGTGGAGGAGACGCGGCTGCCGCCCGCGGCGCTGGCGACAGCGGACGAGGTGTTCCTGACCGGCACGGCCTACGAGATCACGCCGGTGTCGCGAATCGGGGATCGGCGCTGGCCGGTCGGGCCGGTGACCCGGCGGCTGCTCGCGGCGTTCGACGCCGAGGTCCGGCGCGAAGGCACCGCAGAGTCCACCATCCAGTCGCTTGCGACGGGAATTGAATCCGGACCGACACGTCTTTAAAGTGATTTTGGCCCTCCATCTTGCGGAAACGGCGATCCTGCCTTGCCCTCGCGTCCGCTCCCGCCTCCCGCCCGGCCCGACACCCCGGCCGGACGCCGGCCCCGCGATCGCGACCAGCGGGGCGTCGCCGCCGCGGGCCGGCGGCCGCGGCTGGGGCTGGTCGGGCAGCCAGCTTGTGCACCGCCCTTCGTCTTCGACGCCGCGGTCGCCGAAGGGATCGATCTGATCTGCCTGACCGCGCCGGGGGAATCGGCCTCGGCGGGCCGGCCGGCGGTGCGAGGCTCGATCTGCCTCGACCTGTTCGGCGCGCCGGAGCGGGCGCTCGACCGGCTGGCGGCCGCGGCGCCGGGGCTGGGCCTGGACGGCCTGGTCACGCTGCGCGAGGAAGCGGTGGTCTGGACCGCGCGCGCGGCCGAGCGCCTGGGGCTCCCGGGGCTGGTGCCGGAAGCGGCCGAGGCCGCCTGCGACAAGGCGGCGATGCGCGCTCGCTTCGCGGCGGCCGGCCTCAACCGGCCGCCGCATCGGGTGCTGGATCCCGCCGATCCGCCCGTTCTCTCCGACGGCATGGGCTTTCCGGTAGTGGTCAAGCCGGCGCTCGGCAGCGCCAGCCGAGGCGTCCTTCGGGTGGACGATCCCGCCGGCCTGGCCGCCGCCGTGACCCGGGTTCGCGCCCTTGGGCAGGGCGGCGCTGCCGTGCTGGTCGAAGGCTATGTCGACGGGCCGGAACTGGTGGTCGAGGCCTTCGCCGTCGCTGGCCGGATCCACGTGCTGGCGATCGGGGTCAAGGGCCGGGTCGACGGCCCGACCTTCGAAGAGATCGGCTATCTGGTCCCGGCCCCCCTGTCTCCGGCCGTGGAGGCCGCGGTGATCGCGGAGGTTGCCGGCGGCATGGCGGCGCTGGGGCTGACCGAGGGGCCCGGGCATTGCGAGCTGCGCCTGGCCGGAGGCACGGTGCCGGTCCTGCTGGAGATCGGCGCGCGGCTGGGCGGCGGCGGCATCACCGCCTTCACCGTCGAAGCGGCGACCGGCGTCTGCCCCGCCCGAATGACCCTGCGCCGGGCCCTGGGGCTGGCTCCGGCGCCCTCGCCGGGCCTCGGGCCCGGACCGCAGGAGCACCTGCCGGCGCGGCTGCCGGTCCGGGCCGCCGCGGGAGTGTGGAGCATTCCCCTCGGAGGGCACGGACAACTGGACCGATTCGACGGCATCGACGCCGTGCGGGCCCATCCGGATACCCGTCATCTGCTGACCTTCCTGGAGTCGGGGGCCCTGGTTCGGCCCTATCCCGAAGGAGGCGCGTATCTGGGGTTCGTCCTGTCGCAACACGATTCTGTGATGGCGGGCCGCGCCTACCACCAGTGGCTCGATGAAACCTTGATCGCGCGGTGGTCGCCAGCCGCGTAAGGGACTTGAAGCAAAGCGGGATTCTTGCGGGCGCAATCGCAAAGAGTGCAAACGACAAAGCTCTCACCTAGTAAAAATTAAGCTCCCCCTTCTGTATTCCTGCCCATTCCAAAGATTTATCGGTTGCTGTACGAAATAGGCCCTTGCGCGCGCCCATTCGTCCGCGAGAAACTGGCGTAGCCTTTGCGGCCGCCTCGACCCATCGCCAGGAGGGTGCGTGACCGTTATTTCGACCGACGAGGTCGGGGCCGCCGCACCGGCGACCGCCGCCGCCCGGCCGGTTTCCGGACCGGTCTCGGAACCGGCCCTGGAGGCGGGGCCGCGCCGCCATCCCCTGCGACTGGAGCGGGAGATCTGGGAAGGCCTGGAAACCGCCGCGGCGGCGGAGCGCATCCGCCTGGTCGACCTGCGCGACATGGTGGATGCCGCGCGCTGCGGCGTGCCGGAGGCGCGGGCCCTGCGCTTGTTCGCGATCGCCTATTTTCATGCCCGCGCGCGGGCCCAGGCCGCCGGTCATCGTCCGTCCCCCGGCCCCAGCCGCGCCCTGACCGCCGCATTGGAGACGGTCGCCCGCGGCGGCCTCTAGAGCATCCCATCTGCACCCCAAGAGGCGCAGATGGGATGCTCTAGATCTTTGAAGATGCGCCGTTTTTTCCTGAACGGATGATGCCATCAGCTCGGGAATTGCCCTGGATCATCAAGGACGGGGCCGCGTCCGCCCTGCGGCCGGACCGCCGCACACGCTCCCCGGCGCGACCAGGCCGAAGGGATCGGTGCGCCATGGACTTCAGGGGTTGGGCGTGGGGTGCATGGCCTTCGACCATTGCAGGGCGGCGATGGCGGCCGATGGGCGATGGCCGGCCTCCCGGGCCAGGCGCTCGAGGCGGGACGGGTCGATTGGTCCGTCCGGGCCGGCCAGCTCCGGGGCATGGATCCCGCCCGCGACGAACAGCGAATCGATGCCCGCCCGTTCGGCCCCGGCGATGTCGGTGCGGAAGGAGTCCCCCACCGCCAGGATGCGCGACCGGTCGATGCCGTCCAGCAGGTCGAAACAGCGGCGGTAGACCGAGGCATGGGGCTTGCCGTGCCAGGCCACGGTGCCGCCCATCTCCTCGTAGACCGCGGCCAGCATGCCGGCGCAGATCGACTGGTGGCCGCCGACCACCACGATCAGGTCCGGGTTGGCGCAGACCAGCGGCAGGTCGCGGGCGCGGGCCGCCTCCAGGTCGGCGCGATGATCCTCCACCGTCTCGTCCGCGTCGTCGATGCCGGTGCACAACACCCAGTCGGCGGTTTCCGGCGTGTCGACGACGGTGAAGTCGAGCCCGGCGTAGACGTCCACGTCCCGCTCCGGCCCCAGGTGGTAGAGGCGCGGCCCCAACCCGGCGTGGAAGGGGTCGCTGCGGTCGCGCAGCGCCTCGTAGGTCGCCTCGCCGGAGGACATCACATGGTCCCAGACGCTGCGGTCGATGCCCATTTCGTCCAGCTTGGCCACGACCGAGGCGACCCGCCGCGGTGCATTGGACAGCATGACCACCCGCTTGCCCGCCGCCTGCAGCCGGGCGAGCGTGGCGGGAACCGCCGGGAACGGGCGAACGCCGTCGTGAACGACTCCCCAGAGGTCGAGTATGAACGCATCGTAGCGCGGCGCGAGGGTGTCGAGGCCGTCGACGATGGGAATGGCAGTCATGGGACGACGGGTCCAGCGGCGGGTACGGGCGCGTCCTTGTGCCATGGTGCGGAAGGGAAGTCACCCCCGCGGGGAGATGCGCCCACGCCGCGGGACATGATGTCGGACCGCCGTCGTCACACCGGCTCCGGGTCCCCGAACAGGGTGCCTCGGCCCAGGTCGACCGGAAGGTCGAGGATCTCGACCAGGGTCTCGTCACGGTCGATGCCTTCGGCGATCAGGTCGATCGCGTCGCGGTCGAGCGCGGTCTTGAGCGCCGGGAGATCGGTGCCCGATGCCGCCTCGGCGATCAGGTCGCGGGCGTCGACGCCGACGAACCGGATGCCCAGCGCGGTCAGCCGGTCGATCTCCAGCGCGCCGAGGTCATGGGCGCCGGTCAGCGCCAGCCGGGCGCCGAGCCGGACCAGCCGATCCACCGGCCCTTCCAGGCTGTCCGGATCGCGGGCCAGTGCGTCGGCCGGCAGGGCGAACACCAGGCTGGGCATCAGCGTGGCGTTGGCCGCGAGGAATTCGACGAACTGGTCCATGAACCGGCGGTCGCGCAGGCTGCGCGCGGAGACCGGGGCGAAATAGCCGACGCTTTGCCGGCGCCGTGCCGCGACCCGCGCCAGCTGGACCGAGCGCAGCAGCAGCAGGTTGTCGATCGGTCCGATCAGCCCGGCCCGTTCGGCCAGGGCGGCATACTGCTCCGGCATCAGATAGCCGTCGTCCTCGGTCCGGATCCGGCCGGCACAGAGATAGTGGCGGGGCCGGCGCTGGGGCAGGCTGACGATCGGCTGAAGCACCACGTCGATGCGGTCGTGGCGAACGGCTTCGCGCACCAGCCCCAGGATATCGCCGTCGGCCAGGGCGGCGGCGTCGATGACGCGCGGCGGCGGCCGGCGCCGGGGCGGCTCGCCCGGCCGGCCCGGCGCCGAGGATCCCGGAGCGATCCCGCGCCCGACCCCGGGAGCGGTGGCATCGCCGGTCAGCTGGCGCACCAGGCCGTGCAGCAGCCTGACCTCCGCCTGCATGTCGCCGATCGCGTCGGCCGATGCCGCCTGCTCGGTCAGCCGGCTGTGGATCGCGCGCATCTGGTCGCGGGTGGCGTCGAGTTCGTGGAGCACCGCGTCGCGGCTCTCGGTCAGGCGGTCGAGTTCCGCCGTCAGCTGGCGCTCGCGCTCGTGCCTGACCGCGGTCTCGTGGATCAACGCGCCGAACGCCAGGATGGCGGCGCCGATCGCGACGGCGGTCCACTTTTCCACCCCCGGCACGCTGATCGGCAGCGTCAGCGCCGCGGCGATGGCAAGCGCGCCGTAGACGAAGGCGAAGGCGGCGTGGCGCAGCAGGCTCATGCAGGGTGGACCGGTCGCGGCGGAAACGGCATCCGGAAGGCGGGCCACCGGCGCGGGAGGGAACACGCGCCGGGGCCCGGCCGGGCAGGTCGTCCCGGCCGGAACCAGTGTCGGCCGGCGATGCTTGTCTTTTGGTTAACGCGCCGTTGCCCGCCGGCGCGACGCAAAACGGGGCGCCTTGGCGCCCCGTCCCGCGTGGTCCGTGCCGGCGGGTCGCCCCGCCCCGCGGCGGTCAGGCCTTGATCGCGGCCCGTGCCTGGTCGACCAGGGCGCCGAACGCCTCCGGCTCGCGCACCGCCAAGTCGGCCAGCACCTTCCGGTCGACCTCGATCCCGGCCACGCGGATGCCGTGCATCAGCTGACTGTAGGTCAGGCCGTGCTGGCGCGCACCGGCGTTGATCCGCTGGATCCAAAGGCCGCGGAAGTCGCGCTTGCGGTTGCGGCGGTCGCGATAGGCGTATTGCAGGCCCTTCTCGACCCGCTGCAGCGCCAGGCGGTAGTTGTTCTTCGACCGGCCGCGGTAGCCCTTGGCCAGCTTCAGAACCTTCTTGTGGCGGGCGTGGGACGTCACGCCCCGCGAAATGCGTGCCATCGTCTATCACTCCTGGGACGATAAAGGGGGGCCGGTCAGCCGTTCGGCAGGAAGTAGCGCTTGACGCGGTGGGCGTCCGCAGGGTCCATGATCTTGGTGCCCTGGTTGCGCTCCTTCGCGGCCTTGTCCTTGGAGATCAGGCGGTGGCGGCGATAGGCGCTGTTGAACCGGACCTTGCCGGTCGCGGTCAGCTTGAAGCGGCCCTTGGTGGCCGACTTCGTCTTCATCTTGGGCATTTTCGGCTCCTCACGTGACGGAGAACGGAAAACGCGAGCGGGTGGGCATGCCCGTCGGGTCGATGGGGCGCCTTCCGCCATGGAAAGTCGCCCGCGCACCCGGCCTCGCCGCTCGCGGTCAGGCCGCGGGTTATAGCCGCGCCGCCGGGCCGATGCAAGCGATGCAAACCCCGATCGCGCCTTCGGGCGCGCGGAGCCGCAACGCGGGCCCTCGGGCGCATCGACCCCCAGGGGGCGCCGCCGAGCGTGCCGTGGCAGGCGTGCCGTGGGACGAAGCATCCGGGGGCACCAGACCCAGGGGCCGGGTGCGACGGTCGGCGGGTTCCCCCGCCGCGGCGGTCGGCGCGACCTGCAAAGACCGTCGCGCAAGCATGCGCGACCTGCGGAGTCCGTCGCCCGTGACGGCGCGCCCTGGAGCAACCTGCGCCCCAAGGGAAGCAGACAAGTTGCTCTAGACCTTTGACGATAGGGCAATGTTTCCCGAACGGATGATTCCATCAGGTCGGGAATTGCCCTAGGACACCCTTGGCGTCAACGCGGCGCCAGCACCATGGTCATCTGCCGGCCCTCCATGCGGGGCATCGACTCGACCTTGGCGAGCTCCTCCAGCTGGTCCCGGACCCGGTGCAGCACGTTCATGCCGAGGTCCTGATGCGCCATCTCGCGCCCGCGGAAGCGCATGGTCACCTTGACCTTGTCACCCTCCTCCAGGAAGCGCTTGGCGTTGCGCATCTTGACGTCGTAGTCGTGCTCATCGATGTTCGGCCGGAGCTTGATCTCCTTGACATCGATGGTCTTCTGCTTCTTGCGCGCCTCGTTCTTCTTCTTCTGTTCTTCGTATTTGAACTTGCCGTAGTCGAGGATCTTGCACACCGGAGGTTCGGCGTTGGGGGAGACCTCGACCAGGTCGAGCCCGGCCTCTTCGGCCGCGCTGAGCGCGGCGCCCAGCGTGACGACCCCGACCATGTTTCCGTCGGCATCGACCAGGCGCACCTGCCGGCTGTCGATTTCGCGGTTCACTCTCGGCCCTTCGCGGGTCGGCTGAACCTGTTGCGGTCCTCTGGCTATGAATCGCCTCCTGTGGTTGTGGCGGCCCGCGGCCCTTCAGGCCTCGGGCCCGGCAATGGACCTGCGGGCCCCGGCCGCGACGCCGGCCGTCCCCGCCGACCGCCGATCATGCGGTGCTGTCGGCGGAGGTCGGAACGGCGCGGACCGGCGATCGGACCTCGTCCGTCAGTTTATGAAGCACGTCGTCGAGGGCAAGGACTTCCTGCGCCTTGCCGCCCAGACGGCGCAGCGCGACCGTTCGTTCCTCGGCCTCGCGCTTGCCGACCACGAGCATGAGCGGCACCTTTTTCAGGCTGTGCTCGCGGACCTTGTAGTTGATCTTCTCGTTGCGCAGATCGGCTTCGACCCGCAGCCCCGCCTCCTCCAGCAGCGCGACCAGTTCCGCCGCATACCCGTCGGCATCATTGGTGATGGTCGCCACCACCGCCTGGACGGGCGCCAGCCAGAGCGGGAAGCGCCCGGCATAATGCTCGATCAGGATGCCGATGAACCGCTCGAACGATCCCAGGATCGCCCGGTGCAGCATCACCGGCCGGTGGCGCTGGCTGTCCTCGCCGATATAGCTGGCGTTCAGCCGTTCCGGCAGGACGAAGTCGACCTGCAGCGTGCCGCACTGCCAGTCGCGGCCGATCGCGTCGCGCAGCACGAATTCCAGCTTCGGCCCGTAGAACGCGCCCTCGCCGGGGTTCATCTCGTAGGGCAGGGCGGCCGCCTCGACCGCCTGGCGCAGCGCCGACTCGGCGCGGTCCCAGGTCTCGTCGGATCCGGCGCGCACCGGCGGCCGGTCGGAGAACTTGACCCGCACGTCGGTGAAGCCGAAGTCGCGGTAGACCGACAGCAGCAGGTCGCAGAAGGCTACGCTCTCCGCCTCGACCTGATCCTCGCGGCAGAAGATGTGGGCGTCGTCCTGGGTGAAGTTGCGCACCCGCATGATGCCGTGCAGCGCGCCCGACGGCTCGTTGCGGTGGCACGAGCCGAATTCCGCCATGCGCAGCGGCAGGTCGCGGTAGCTGGTCAGCCCCTGCTTGAAGATCTGGACATGGCCCGGGCAGTTCATCGGCTTGATCGCCAGCACCTTCTCGTGCTCGTCGGCGACCGTGAACATGTGCTCGCGGAACTTCTCCCAGTGGCCCGACTCCTCCCACAGGCTGCGGTCGATCAGCTGCGGCGTCTTGACCTCGCGATAGCCCGCGCGCTCCAGCCGGCGGCGCATATACGCCTCGATCACCCGGTAGAGCGTCCAGCCCTTGGGGTGCCAGAAGACCGAGCCGACCGCTTCCTCCTGCTGGTGGAACAGGTTCATCTCCCGGCCCAGCCGGCGATGATCGCGACGCTCCGCCTCCTCCAGCTGGTGGAGATAGGCCTCCAGCTCCTTCTCGTTGCGCCAGGCGGTGCCGTAGATCCGCTGCAGCATGGCGTTGCGGTGGTCGCCGCGCCAATAGGCGCCGGCCACCTTGGTCAGCTTGAACGCCTGGCCGACATCGCCGGTCGTGCGCATGTGCGGACCCCGGCACAGGTCCTTCCAGTCACCCTGGGTATAGACCGTGATCGTCTCGGTCTCCGGCAGGTCGGCGATGATTTCGGCCTTGTACTTCTCGCCGATCGACTTGAAGTGCTCGATCGCCTCCTGCCGGTTCCAGACCTCGCGCTCGAACGGCGCCTTGCGCTGCACGATCTCGCGCATCTTCGCCTCGATCCGCTCCAGATCGTCCGGCGTGAACGGCTCGTCGCGGGCGAAGTCATAGTAGAAGCCGTGCTCGATCGCCGGGCCGATCGTCACCTGGGTGCCGGGGTAGAGCTCCTGCACGGCCTCCGCCAGGACGTGGGCGGCGTCGTGGCGGATCAGCTCCAGCGCGTCCTCGTGCTCGCGGGTCACGATCTCGACCCGGGCGTCGCGCTCGATCGGCAGATCCAGGTCGATCACCTTGCCGTCGACCTTGACCGCCAGCGCGTCCTTGGCGAGGCGCTTGCCGATCGACGCCGCGATCTCCGTCCCGGTGGTCGGCCGCGCATAGCGGCGCACGCTGCCGTCGGGCAGCGTGATCGAGACGGCGGACTGGTCGAGGTCGATCGTGTTCATCGCAATGATCCGTCACAGCGGGGGCATCGGCCGGCAGAGGCGCGCGGGCCCAGCCTCCCGCCCGAACAAACGGCAGCCGAGCCGGCACCCTATTAGGCCCGGCGGCCCTGTCAAGCAGACAGCAGCGCCGAAGGGCGCGGGAGACCGCCCCTCAGATAGGAAGGCACCGCAGCCACGTCACCCGCCCGTGCGGCGGATGGGCAGGGTGAGGCCGACTCGTGGGCGATGGGCTCGTCATTCACAGAGGGTCAGGAGCACGCCTGGAAACCCATGGAAAGGCATGGAGGCATAAGCCACACCGACGCCGACGACATCTCACAACTCATTGAGGGCGTTCGCAGCCGGGACGTGGACTCGATCCTGCAACTCCCGGCGGCGAGGTCGATGTCGTTTAAGAAAAATCGTCACGGTTCTGAAGGCGCGGCTCGACAGCAGTCGCGTTATTGTGCCCGGTTGGGCGAAGAGCAGCGGCACCGTCATCGCGGTGTCCGCAGGAGTGGCCTGTTCGGGGTCAACGGCCGAACCTCCGTCCGCTCCCTCGTCACACCGCCCGTCAGCCCTGTCGCGCCGATATGACCGATTGAGCGCCGGGGCGTCGGCTTGCTATATTGGTGGTTCGTCCGCATCGCCGCGACCGGCCCCTGGACGGGCGGCCCGCGCCGAAGTGGCCCTTTCCGATATAGGAAGCGCCGCCGGCCATGACCATGCGCAACCTGCACCGGATCGCCGTCGTCGTGCTGTGGGCCGTGATCGTCGGCCTTGCGCCCTATTACGTGCGCAACAACGAGGCGCTCCTGCTGGTCGAGATCATGGTCGCGGCGGTGGTCCTGCTGCTCGCGCCGATCCTGACGATCGCCCTGATCCTCCAGGAATTCGACGACCGCGAGAACCGCAACGGCTGAGCGGCGCGGCGGCCGCGGCTATTGGCCCCGCCGCTCGGCCGACTTCCAGCGGCGGTGGAGCCAGAGCCACTGGTCGGGGTGCGCGCGGACCCAGTCCTCCACCTGGCGGGTGACCGCGGCGGTCGCCGCGGCGGCGTCGGCATCCGCATCGCCGGTGTCGGGGATCTCCAGCGGCGGATCGATCACGACGCGGAACCGCGCGCCGCGCACCCGCTCGACATGGATCGGCAGGATGACGCCGCCGACATGCCGCGCCAGCTTGACCGGCGCGGGCGAGGTCGCCGCCGGCCGGCCGAAGAACGGCACCTCGATGCCGCCGGTGAAGTGCTGGTCGCACAGCGTCGCCAGCGCCAGTCCCTCGCGCAGGGCGCCCAGCGCGCGTACGCTGCCCGGCCCCTCCATCCGCTTCTCGATCAGCCGGGTCCCCAGGCCGGCGCGCGCCCGCTTGACCAGCCGGTCGACATGGGGGTTGTTCGGCGGACGATAGATCGCGGCCAGCGGTACGTCCTGCAGCCGCGCGGCGACCGCCGCGGCCTCCCAGTTGGCCATGTGGGCGGTCGCGATCACCACCGGCCGGCCCTGGTCGAGCAGTGGCTGTGCATGCTCCAGTCCGAAGATCACGATGCGCGAGGGATCGTGCTCCGCCGCGCGGGCGAGCCGGTCGAGCAGCGCGTATTCCACGACCACCCGACCCAGGTTGTCCCACATGCCGCGGACGATTCCGTCGATCTCGGCCCGGGACTTTTCCGGCAGGGCCCGGCCGATCTGGGCCCGCGCCCGGCGGCTCGCCCCCATGCGCGGTCCGATCAGGCGCAACGCCCGGCCGCCCAGCGCGCTGGCGGCGTCCAGCGGCAGCAGCCGGACGGCATGGTAGACGCCCCAGGCAAGGGCCCCCTCGACCGCCCAGGTCACGCGGCGCCGCAAGGGCGCCCGGCGCCGCGGCCGGCGGCCGGAGGTCCGGCCGTCCGCGCTCACGGCCCGGCCTCCTCCGCCGGTGCCGCCCCGGTGCCGAAGGGGCCGCCGAGCAGTTCGTCATAGACCGCCAGCGTCGCCGCGACCATGGCGTCGCGGGTCAGCGGCGCGACCCGGGCCCGGGCACGCGCGGCCAAGGCCGCCCGGGCCTCGTCGTCGAGCGAGAGCGCGCGGTCCAGCGCTTCGGCCAGGGCGGCCGTGTCGCCGGGAGGGACCAGCCATCCGGTCTCTCCCTCGGCGATGATCTCCGGCGCGGCGCCGATCGCCGTGGTCACCACCGGCAGCCCCATCGCCGAGGCCTCGGCGAGGGTCCGGCCGAAGGCCTCCGGTCGCTGCGACGGCACGACCACCGCGTCGGCGAGGCGGAGGGCCGCCGGCAGGTCGTCGCAATGGCCGGCGAACCGCACCCGGCCCTCCAGACCGAGCCGGACAACCGCCTCCTCCAGCGACTGGCGCAGCCGCTCCCGCCCCTGGTCGGAGCCGACCACGAGGCAGAACACGTCGTCGCGGTCGAGCCGCGCCAGCGCCTGGAACAGCGGCAAGTGCCCCTTGCGCTCGGTCAGCCGGGCGGGCAGCAGCAGGATGCGCTTGTCCTCCGGAACCCGCCAGTGCCCCGCCAGATGGACGACGCGGGACGCGCTCACCGCCTCAGGCGAGAATCGGGCCACGTCGACGCCGCGCGGAATCTTGCGGATGCGCTCCGGCGGCGTCCCATAGACCGCGGCGACATGGCGGGCCACGTAGTCGGAGGCGACGATCACCCGGTCGCCCGCCGCCATCGGCCGGTTCCAGGCAGTCTTCAGGGGGTTGCCGTGGCGGTAGACCGAGTGGAAGGTGGTGACGTAGGGCAGCCCCCCCCGGCGGGCGGCGGCGCGGGCGCTCCAGGCCGGGGCGCGGCTGCGGACATGGATCAGGGCGACGCCCCACGCCTCGATCGCCCGGGCCAGCCGGGCGATGTTGGCGCGAATCCGCAAGGGATTCTTTGTGGCGACCGGCAGGGTCAGGTGCCGGGCACCCGCCCGCTCCAGTTCGGCGGTCATCGGCCCGCCTTCGGAGGCGACCAGGGCCACGCCGCCGGCTTCCACGATGCCGCGGGCGACATCGACGCAGCCGCGCTCCGCCCCACCGGTGACCAATTCGGGAATCACCTGCAGAATGACCGGCGGGCGCCCCGCCGGATGGGCGGCGGCTCGGGGCTCGGGATCGGCGCCTGTGGGCATGCGGGCGGACCGGGAGGCAAGCGGATGAAGACGGGAGCCGACAGCGGCGCCAGGGCTGATTCGGAGGGTTCCGTCACGGCGCCTGCGCCGTCGCACCATAGCCTGAACCGGCCCGACGGCAATACCGTCGCGGCAGTCCGCGTGCCGGCACGGGCGCCGGACCGGCCGGGGGTTCTGTTCCTGGGCGGGCTCAACTCTTCGATGGCGGGAGAAAAGGCGACCTTCCTGGAGGGGTGCTGCCTCCGCCGGGGGCTTGCCCATGTCCGGTTCGACCCGTTGGGCCACGGGGCGTCCAGCGGGCGGTTCGAGGACGGTACCATCGGGCGCTGGGCGGACGACGCGCTGGCGGTTCTCGATGCGCTGACCGAAGGGCCGCAGGTGCTGGTCGGCAGCTCCATGGGCGCCTGGCTGGCGGTGCTGGTCGCCCGGGCCCGTCCGGGGCGGGTGGCGGGCATCGTCACCGTGGCGGCGGCGCCGGACTTCACCGAGGACCTGATCCGCCCGGCCCTGCCGCCGGACGCCCGCGCGGCGCTGGCGCGGGACGGGGTCTGGCACCGGATTTCGCGCTATGGCGACGGCCCCTATCCGATAACCCGGCGCCTGCTGGACGAGGCGCGCGGCCATCTGGTGCTGCGCGACGACCCGGTGCGCGCGCCGGCGGTGCCGCTGCGCGCCCTGCACGGCCTGGCCGATCCGGATGTCCCATGGCGGCAGAGCCTGCGGCTGGTCGAAGGCTGGCCGGCCGTCGACGCCCGACTGACCCTGATCAGGGACGGCGACCACCGGCTGAGCCGGCCGCAGGACCTTGCCCTGCTGGAGGCGGCGGTGGCGGAACTGGCGGCGGCGAAATTGGCGGGGGCGGCATGACCGCCTTCGATCGGCGGCTGGTTCGGCCAGATCCACCGAAACGGCTGCGTGAGCTCCGCCGTCTCGCGGCCGCCGCGGGCGCCTGACACCGCCGACCGCGACCGGCCCGGAGCCTACGGTGCGCCGGAGCCTATGGCGCGTCCCGCCCCCTCACAGGGGCCAGCGTGTCGGGTTCGCCCTCCGTCGCCGTGACCACGCTGATCGACCCGTCGGTCTCCAGCACCACGGCGGCGACGCCGCCCAGATCGCCGACCCCCTGCGCGCGCAGGGCGGCGTAGATCTCCTCCTCGCTCACCCGCTCCCGCCGCATCGGCCCGGACAGGAAGCGGCCGCGCAGCACCAGCAGCGACGGATCGGCCTTGACCAGGGCCTGGAACCGGTCCGAGCGCACCGGGAGGAAGGCCACGGCGTATTGCAGCAGGCAGAGCAGCGCCAGGGCGAACAGCCCCTCGGCGAGGGGGACGTCGCGGCTGAGGAATATCGTCGCCAGGGTCGAGCCGAGCGCCACGGTCACGATCAGGTCGAAGGCGTTCATCTTTGACAGCGTCCGCTTGCCGGTCAGCCGCAGGATGGCGACCAGCCCGGCATAGGCGCCGACGCCGACCACCAGGATGCGCCAAAAACCGTCCCAGCCGTCGAACAGCATGACGGGTCCTCCCGCGTGCGGCCGGCCCGCCCGGATCGGCGGCCTGTCACGCCAACGGAAGGCTCGCCGGGGCGGTTCCGCCGCTGCCCGGCGGCTGCGATCCGACGAAGGGGATCTTCACCGCCCGCGCGTCCCGCCGCCATGGAGACGAGAAAAAGGGGAGAGGCCGAAGCCTCTCCCCCGAAGAACGCTCGGATTGTCGGGTGACGATCAGAACGAGGTGCTGAGCGACCAGACGCCGACCCAGCCGTCGCTGTCCGCGCCGGCGGCGCCGCCCTCGTTGTCGGTGTTGAACCACACCAGGTCCGCACCGGTGCGCAGGCCCGGGGCGATGGCGTAGGACACGCCGATCGAGGCGGCCTGGTCTTCCTGGTCGCTGGAGCCGGCGGCCGGCAGTTCGGTCTCCCAGTACGAGTAGCCGAGACCGAAGCCCCAGGCACCGACGGTGTAGGTACCGGCGGCGTTGATGCCCCACTGGTCCTCGCGTCCGAAGCTGTCGGTGTTGTCGACCCACTGGACGCCGGCCGTGAACGGACCGGAACCGCCGCGCAGGCCCAGGGTGTAGGCGAACGGATCGTTCTGACCCGGGGTGGTGGCCTCGCCGGCGAGCAGGGTGCCGCTGGCGGTGATGTTGAAGCCGCCGAAGTCGCCGGTGTACTTCGCGCCGGCCTCGAAGACGTTCTCCCAGGTATTGCCGACCGGGCCGCCCTGGATCAGCGTGTTCTCCATGGTGATCGTGTCGCCGCCGTCGTTCTCAGGCGCGTACGACACGCCGACCTGGAAGCCGCTGAAACTCGGCGAGGCGTAGTACACCTTGGTGGTGTCACTGCTGTTCAGCTGGCCGTAGGCGATATTGGAGCCGACCTGGGTGTAGTCGAACCACGAGCCGTCGACCTGGCCGTTGCCCACCGTCGGCGGATCGGTCTCGAAGTTGTCGGCCGCGCCGTCGTCATCGCCGAGCACGAGCGTGCCCCACCCGCCGGACAGGAAGATCGACACTTCGTCGACATCCATTTTGGAAGCGTCGGTCTCGATGTCCCCGAGATCGATGCGGGCGCCGTAGGTCAGGCCGTTGTCGGCGGTGCCTTCACCGGTAAAGGTGAGGAACGCCTCGGTCTGAAAGTCGAAATCGTCGATGTCCGGGCGACCGGCGACATCCGTGTCCTCGTTCGCGTAGCCGGCCTCGAACTCGATGCCGCCGGTGATCCGCAGCTCGACCTGGGCCAGCGCCGGGGTAGCGATCATCATCGCTGCCGCCGATGCGCCGATAAGCAGGCTCTTCTTCATCTGTCAGCCTCCAAGAAAAACTAACGTTGCGTCCGTTGCCGTTCCGGCCGGGCCGGCGATCCACCGGTCTTAGGCGATGCGCGCCCCGGCCTGACGAGGCAGAAGGAACACCCGTAAGCGTTCTGGGGCAAGTTGATTAGTTAGTGTTCAGTAGCAAATCCGGTACAGTGTGGCGATCGGGTCACACTCGGGATGCCGGTGGACGCGGGTGGCGGGGACCGCGCCGCCGTGGCGGTCGGCGTCGCCGTCGGCCCCACCGGCCGGGCCGCGCGCCGTCCGGGCGTTCTCGGCGGCTCTGGGCGTATACCGTCGAAGGGTCGCGATCTCTCAATGGAAACAGAGGGTTTTGCCGGCCCTGGCAGGCGCCGTCCGGGTGCGGGCGACCTCGCCGGATAACGGCCATCCCGGAAGGGTGTGGAGGCAGGGATCGATCGACGGCACCGCCCGGCGGTGCCCGCCGGACCGCCTGTCGTCAATCCGGGTTCAGCAGCTTCATCCGGCGCAGCGTGTCGATCAGTTCCGCCCGCTGCGCGTCGTCGAGCTCGGGAAACGCCGCCGCCAGGTCCGATTCGGCGAATCGGCCGCGCTCGACGATCCAGCGGGTCGCCGAGGCGAAGGCTGGCGGCACCGGCACCCCCTGCTTGCCGCGGGCGAGGACGGTCCGGCCGCCCTGCTCGACCAGCGTCACGTCGTCGACCGACAGGCGCCACGCCTCGGGCCGGTGCTGCAGGTCGCCGGGCAGCGAGAGCCCGCCGCGATTCCAGTGATAGCCCTGCATGAAGTGCTTGAAGGCGGCGCGGAACGCGGGGTTCCGCATCGCCGCGGCCGCCGAGTCGGCGAGGCGGTCGAGCCAGGCGTCGACCGCCGCGTCGCCTTCGTCCGGCTGCAACGCCGGTCCGGCGAGCCGAGGCGGCGCGTCGCGCAGCACGGAGTCGACGGCGGCGCGGTCGAACAGCCGGGCCAGGGCGTCGAGGCCGACCGGCGCGTTGACCCCCAGCGCCAGATGAATCGCCCCGTCGGTCGAGGCCAGCGCATCGTGGTACTGGCCGCGCGGCAGGTAGAGCAGGTCGCCCGGCCGCATCGTCACTTCCATCAGCGGCCGGCCGCGGTGGCGCTCGTGAAAGGCCGAATCGAGGTTCTGGAACGCCGGATGGGGGATCGGCCGGTCGATCCGTCCGTCATAGACCTGCCAGGTCTTCTCCCCCGCCAGGTGCAGGGCGAACACGTCGTGGGTGTCGAAATGGGCGCCGAAGCCCTGGTGCCCGGCGCGGCTGACATAGAGGTTGCCCTGGACCTTGCCGCCGGTCGCCGCCTCCAGCGCCGCCGAGATCCGGCGCCAGGCGGGGGTCAGGGCGTCGACGTCCTCCAGCACCATGGTCGCGCCCTGGGCCAGGAGGGCGCGCAGCTTCTCCGCCACGGGCTGGGCCACGGCGCCGCCATGCCGGCCGGGCACCGGGGCGCAGAACTGCTCGCCCGGGATCACCTTGCCGTTCAGCACCAGGCGCAGGCAGTCGGCGGTCCAGATGCTCGACTGGTTGATCAGCCGGTCGAGTTCGGCCCAACTGAACGCCGCCTCGGCCAGCGCCTCACCGTTCCGGACATGGACCGGACGCCGGCGGAAATGCTCCGCAAAGAAGCGGTCGGCGCCGAGCGGCCCGACCAGGGTCTCGAACGCCCCGAGGTCGAGGGGCGGGGCGGCATCGGTGCGGCTGGCGGCATCGGTCATGGCAAACGGGCCTCGGTACGGGCGGCGGGTCGGCGGTCGCGCGGCCGGCAGGGCGCCGTGCCGCACGCTGCGGGGCTGGCGTCCTCCGGCCGGCTGCAATAGACAGGAAGCGGCGGCCCTCTTGCAACGCCGGAGCGGTCCGCCGGCCGACGTGCCGCCGTAGGGCGGCGCGACGGCGCCCTTCAGTGCCCGACGGAGTCGCGTTCCATGACCGACGTCGATCCTTCCCCGGACGGGGCCACCCCGGAGGCCGACCCCGAGATCGCTGCGCGGATCGCCGGCAACCTGGCGGAGATCCGCCGCCGGATCGCCGCCGCCGCCGACTCGGCCGGACGCCGGGCGGAGGACGTGAGTCTGGTCGCCGTCAGCAAGGTCCAGCCGGACGAGAGGATCGCCGCCGCGCTGGCGGCGGGCCAGCGGGTCTTCGGCGAAAACCGGGTGCAGGAGGCGCAGGCGCGCTGGATGAAGTTCCGGCCGGCATTCCCCGACCTGCGGCTGCATCTCGTCGGGCCCCTGCAGACCAACAAGGCGGCGGACGCGGTCGCCCTGTTCGATGTGATCGAGACCGTCGACCGGGAGAAGCTGGCCCGGGCCCTGGCGAAGGAGTTCGATCGTCAGGTCGTGCGGCGCGACTGTCTGGTCCAGGTCAACACGGGCGAGGAGCCCCAGAAGGCCGGCGTCGCGCCGGGCGATCTGCCGGGGCTGCTGGCGGTCTGCCGGGATCTGGGCCTGCCGGTGCGCGGGCTGATGTGCATCCCGCCGGTCGAGGAGAACCCGGCGCTGCATTTCGCGCTGCTGGCCGAACTGGCCAGCGACGCGGGGCTGGAGTGGCTGAGCATGGGGATGAGCGGCGATTTCGAGACCGCCATCCGCCACGGCGCCACCCATGTCCGCGTCGGCACCGCGGTCTTCGGGGAGCGCGACTAAGGGTGAGCGGTCCGGTCTGGCGGAACGCGCAGTGCCAAAAAATGCAGAGGAAAACACGCCAAAATTGAAGCCAACTTGATTTTTCGTTCGTATCGGCGCATATGTGGCGTCCGATCGGCAGAAAGGGCCAGTGCGCCGGACATGTCCAACGAGCCCCGCTATACCCCAGCGCATGTGGCCAACTCCTTCCTCCGCCGGGCGGAGGATGAGGGGATCGCGGTGTCGCCGCTCAAGCTCCAGAAGCTGGTGTACATCGCGTATGGCTGGGTGCTGGCGACGCTCGACCGGCGCTTGTTCGCCGAAGAGATCGAAGCCTGGGACCATGGTCCGGTGATCCCGTCACCCTACCACGAGTTCAAGCACTTCGGTCGCCGGCCGATCGAGGCGCTGGCGACCGAACTCGACTGGGACAGCGAGGAGGTCGAGGTCCGTCACCCGGCGATCCCGGATTCCGACGACAAGGTCCGGGCGGTGCTGGACAAGGTGTGGCAGGTCTACAAGCGGATCTCCGCCTGGTCCCTGCGCAACCTGACGCATCAATAGGACAGTCCCTGGACGCAGGTCCACGATCGTCCGGAGGGGCGCGTCATCACCGACGATCTGATCCAGCCGCATTTCCAGTCGAAGATCCGCCAATATCTCAAGGCTGCGCATGACTGACCAGGAGGCCGGCGACGACCTCTACGGCGATCTGATGCGAGCAGCGGACTCCGACCTCCGCCGTGGTGCCGCCGAGGTCGACCGGACCAGCAAGGACGAACAGGACATCCGCCGCCGCAAGCAGTGGGATGACTACTCTCTCGGCAAGCACGTCCACCGCATCAAGGTCGCGGTTCTGTGGACCGGCGCCGGGGTGTTCGCCGTCCTGGCCGTCCTGTTGGCCGTGGCGTTTGTCGGGCTGGCGGGGCACCACGTCCTCACCACCATCCGGCCCGATCCGAACGCCACGGCAGGCCTGCTGGTCGATCTGATACAGTCGGTGCTGCTGGTTCTGGCCACGCTGTTCGTCCCGTCGCTCTGGAAGAGGGTGGGTTAGCCGGAGGCTTTTCCCGCCTAGACCCATGGACCGGCTTGCAACCGCCGATAGGGCAGGCGAGTCTCTGTCATGGCCAAGGGGACCCTCGATTCGCTGGACCTGCTGCCCGCCCGGCCGGACGTGCTGGACGCGGTCGCGCAGTGGCGCCGCTGGCTAAAGGTGGAGCGGCGGGCGGCGACGCACACCCTGCGCGCCTATGACGGCGACCTGCGCGCCTTTCTCGTCTTCGTCAGCGACCACCTGGGCACCGCGGCGGGGCTGGACGCCCTCTCAAGGCTGGAACTCGCCGATTTCCGGGCCTATCTGGCCCGCCGGGCGCGCGCCGGGGCGGGAGCGGCCAGCCGGGCCCGCGGGCTGGCCGGCGTCCGCAGCTTCTTCGGCTTCCTGGACCGGCGGGGCATCCTGCACAACCCGGCGGTCGGACTGGTCGCCACGCCGCGCCGTCAGGCGCCCCTGCCGCGGCCGCTGACGGTCGACGACGCCCGCGCCGTCGTCGACCTGTCGGGCGAAGGGCAGGAGACCGACCAGGCCGACTGGGCGGGCCTGCGCGACCGGGCGCTGGTCGCCCTCCTCTGGGGCGCGGGGCTGCGGCTGGGCGAGGCGCTGGGCCTCGACCACCGCGACCTGCCGCGTCCGGCAGAGCCGCTGACCGTGCGCGGCAAGGGCGGCCGGCAGCGGCGGGTGCCCCTGCTGCCGGCGGTGCGGCAGGCACTCGACGCCTATCGGGCCGCCTGCCCCTTCCCGGAGGCGCCGGACGCACCGGTTTTCCGGGGCGTGCGGGGCAGGCGGCTGAGTCAGGGCGTCGCCGACCGGCGGGTCGCCGCGGTGCGGGCGCGGCTGGGCCTGCCCGACAGCGCGACCCCGCATGCCCTGCGCCACAGCTTCGCCACCCATCTCCTGGCCGAAGGCGCCGACCTGCGCGCGATCCAGGAGCTCCTCGGCCACGCCGATCTCTCGACCACCCAGCGCTACACCGATGTGGACGAGGCCCGGCTGCGCGCCGTCTACCAGGCCGCGCACCCGCGCGCGCGGCGGGGGCGGTGACGCCGGATGCCGGGTTTCGCCGCGATCAACCCGACCGACGCCAGCGCCGGCCCAGGCGGCCGCGCCAGAGTCGGAGGTATTTCTCACCCTGGTGCAGGCCCCGGTCGATGCGGGGGGAGCGCAGGCGCAGCCAGGCCTCGAACCGCTGAACGCGCGGACTGACCCGACTCAGCACCACCAGGCCGATCGCCAGGAACAGGAAGCCCTGGAGAATCGGCAGGAACAGCCCCAGCACGCCCAGCACGAGGAACAGCCAGCCGACCGCCGTCAACGCGATCCGCCGCAGTCGGGACCGCTGTGGCGGCCGCGCGGCCTCGGTCCGGCCCGCGACGTCTCCCCCGGGACCGGCGTCGGGATCCGCGCCGGCCTGCCGGTGCCCGCTTGTCCGCGGCGGCGCGACCGACCGATCGTCGCGCCCGTGGTCCTGGCCCGGGCCGGTCATCGGCCGCCGTGCCGCCCGGTCGAGTCGCCGGCTGCTGCGGCGGCGCGGTCCGGCTTGGCCTCGGAGACGGTGGAAACGGCGCCGCAGACGGCGCTCGATGGCGGCTCGAGAGCGGCGGGGGAGCCGCCGGCCGTCCTCTCCGGCGCGGTGGCCAGCGGGGCTTCGGGGTCGGTCAGGTCGATGACCCGGCGGGCCAGGCGGGGCAGCTTCGGCGCCAGCGCCGCCAGCCGGGCGGAAAGGTCGGGGTTCGCCGCGCGCCGGCGGCGCAGCCAGCCCTGCAGCCGCTTGCTTTCCGGCGCGACCAGCGCCAGTCCCACGATCAGCATGATCAGCCCGATCGGCACCGGTGTCGGCAGGATCACCGTCCCGACGCCGATCAGCGCCCACCCCAATGTCAACCGCAGCATCAGGATCATGTCGGCCCCGCGCCCTTGCCGGCCCCGGCCCGGAACGAGATCCGGGCGGTGGTGCCACCGGCCCGTTCCCGGCGGGTGACGGCGGCGCCCCCGCCATCATGTAACGGGCGCGGGTTTCGGTTCCATGACCCTGCCGCGGCGATCTCGCGGCAGGGCGACCGCCGCCTCAGATATGCAGTGCCCGGCCGTCCACGTCCAGGGCGGCCTCCTTGACCACCTCGGACAGGGTGGGGTGGGCATGGCAGGTGCGGGCGATGTCCTCGGCCGAGGCGCCGAACTCCACCGCCATGGCGCATTCCGCGATCAGGTGACCGGCGTCGGCGCCCAGGATGTGGACGCCCAAGACCCGGTCGGTCTCGTTGTCCGCCAGCACCTTGACGAAGCCGTCGGTGGCGTTCATCGCCCGGGCCCGGCCGTTGGCGGCGTAGGGGAACTTGCCGACCTTGTAGGCGACGCCGTCGGCCTTCAGTTCCTCCTCCGTCCTGCCGACCTGCGCCACCTCCGGCCAGGTGTAGACCACGCCGGGGATTGCGCCGTAGTTCACATGGCCGGCCTGCCCGGCCAGGATCTCGGCGACCGCGACGCCCTCCTCCTCCGCCTTGTGGGCGAGCATCGGGCCGGCGATCACGTCGCCGATGGCATAGACGCCGTCGACGGTGGTGCGCCAGTGGCCGTCGGTCTTGATCCGCCGGCGGTCGTCCAGTTCGACGCCGACCTCCTCCAGCCCCAGGCCTTCGGTATAGGGGTAGCGGCCGATCGCGACCAGCACGATGTCGGTCTTGATCTCCTCGCTCTCGCCGCCGTCCGCCGGCTCCAGCGTCAGCTTGACGCCCGACTTCTGCACCTCGGCCTTGGTCACCTTGGTCTTCAGCTTGAACGACAGCCCCTGCTTCTTGAGGATCCGCTGCATCTGCTTGGAGACCTCGCCGTCCATTGCCGGCAGGATGCGGTCGAGGAACTCCACCACCGTCACCTCGGCGCCCAGACGCTGCCAGACCGTGCCCATTTCGAGGCCGATATAGCCGCCGCCGATCACCACCATCGACTTCGGCACCTTCTTCAGCGACAGGGCGCCGGTCGAGGTGACGATCCTCTCCTCGTCCACCTCCACGCCCTTGAGCGGGGTGGAGCCGGAACCGGTGGCGATGACGACGTTCTTCGCCGTGTAGCTCTGGGCCTTGCCGTCGGCGCCGGTCACCTCGACCGTGTCGGCCGCGGTCAGCTTGCCGGTGCCCTTCAGCCAGTCGATCTTGTTCTTCTTGAAGAGGTAGGCGACACCGTCGACGTTGGACTTCACGACGCCGTCCTTGTGCTTCATGAAGCCGTCGAAGTCGAGCGAGGCCTTTTCCACCTTGACGCCGAAGCCGGCGAGCCCGCCATGGGCCGCCTCCTCGAACCGCTCGGAGGCCTGCAGCATCGCCTTCGACGGGATGCAGCCGACATTGAGGCAGGTGCCGCCCAGCGTCTCGCGCCGTTCCACGCAGGCCACCTTCATCCCCAGCTGCGCCGCCCGGATGGCGCAGACATAGCCGCCGGGGCCGGCGCCGATGACGATCAGGTCGTAGGAGGTCTCTGCCATGGCCGTTGTCGGGCGCCCGGGGCCGCCGGACGCTTCCCTGCTTTCCGTGGGATCGAAGGCGAACCGGGCGGTTCTAGCCGATCCGGAGGCAGGCGGCTAGGGGGCGAGCATCGTTCTTCACTCCCGGCACTTCACTCCCGGCACTTCACTCTCGGCGCGCGAAGAGGTGCGCCGCGAGGCGGGGCGGAGGCGCGGGACCGGCCCTGCCCCGCGCGGCTCAACCTTCGGGGCCGGGGGTCGGATCAGTCCCGCAGCAGGTCGTTGATCGAGACCTTGGAGCGCGTGCGCTCGTCGACTTTCTTGATGATGACGGCGCAGTAGAGGTTCGGACCCGGGCTGCCGTCGGGCAGCGGCTTGCCGGGCAGGCTGCCGGGCACGACCACCGAATAGGCGGGCACCCGTCCGACATGGACCTCGCCGGTCTCGCGGTCGACGATCTTGGTCGAGGCGCCGATGAAGACACCCATCGACAGGACCGCCCCGCGCTCGACCACCACGCCCTCGACCACCTCGGACCGGGCGCCGATGAAGCAGTCGTCCTCGATGATCACCGGGCCGGCCTGCAGCGGCTCCAGCACCCCGCCGATGCCGGCGCCGCCGGAGACATGCACGTTCCTGCCGATCTGGGCGCAGCTGCCGACGGTCGCCCAGGTGTCGATCATGGTGCCCTCGTCCACCCGGGCGCCGAGATTGACGAAGCTGGGCATCAGCACGACGCCCCGGCCGATGAAGGCGGACCGGCGGACGATCGCCCCCGGCACGGCGCGGAATCCGGCCTCGCGAAACCGGTTGTCGCCCCAGCCCTCGAACTTCGACGGCACCTTGTCCCACCACGGCGCGCCGCCGGGCCCGCCGGGGATGGTTGTCATCTCGTTGAGGCGGAACGAGATCAGCACAGCCTTCTTCAGCCACTGGTTGACGCGCCAGCCGTCCCCCTCCGGCTGCGCCACCCGGTAGCGGCCGTCATCGAGGCCTTCCAGGGCCGTTTCCACCGCCTCTCGCACGGTGCCGCCGGTGGCCGGGCTCAGCTGCTCGCGGGTTTCCCACGCCTCCTCGATCGCCTCGATCAGCGCGGTGTCGTCGGACATGGGGCGGGTCTCCGGGGCTTTGGGGGATGGGGCGTCGAGGAAGGGAGAAGTGCCGCGCGTGGCGCCGGTTGTCAATCGCCGGGCGCCGGCGCCTTCCGCCGCCCGCCCTGGACCAGCGCAAGCCCGGCGAAGATCAGGGCGACCGCGGCCCAGAGGAAGGCGCTGTGCCGCTCCCCGAACAGGATCATGCCCCAGACGATGCCGGCCAGCGTCACGGTGTAGCCGACCAGGCTCGCCATGATCGGCCCGCCCAGGCGCAAGAGCTCGAAATAGAGGAAGAACATGGTCGAGGTGATCGCGATCTGGCCGGCCAGGGCCAGGTCGCCGACATGGAGGTTCGCCGGGTCGGGCAGGTAGAAGGTGCCGGTCGCCAGCACCACCGGCAGCAGGACCGTTCCCGCCGAGAGCAGCATGCCGGTCGCCAGCGCCAGCGACGGCACGCCGTCGGGCCGCCAGCGGGCGCCGCCGATCACGCTCACGGCGTACAGCGTCGGCGTCAGCATGCCGAACAGCAGCCACAGCGCCATCGACGGCTCCGGCAGGCTGGTGCCGGGCAGGACCAGCAGCAGGGCGCCGCAGAGCCCGACCAGAACGCCGGCCAGGCGCCGCGGCTGGAACGTCTCGTCCCGCACCGCGAGCGCGAGGCCGTAGGCGATCAGCGGCACCATGTTGATGACGACGGCCATGGCGCCGGCCGGGACCTGCGTCAGCACGGTGAAGCTGACCGCGTTCGGGATCGCCATGCCGATCGCGCCCATGAACAGGCCGTAGCGCAGGGTGCGCCGGTCGAGCGGCGGTGGCCGGCCGCGCGCCCAGCCGATCGCCAGCAGCACGAGGCCGGCGCCCGTCGCCTGCCAGAAGGCGTAGCCGATCGGCGGCACGCCGGCCTGGCTCGCGGTCTTGGCCACCGACAGCGCCAGGCCCCAGAACGTCCCCAGCACCAGGACGATGGCGACGGCGGTCAGGCTCGTCCGCGACGGGCGGAGGCGCGCAGGGGCGGGCCTTTCTGGTCCGGGGCTTTCTGGGGCGGGGGGCGCGGTGGTCATGGACGGGGAGGTAGCACGGCCCGCGTTGACCGGGAAGGGCGGCCGACCCCGTGCGTGCTGTGGGGCGCATCGCGCGGCGCCAAGGCTCCGGCGGGGGCCGGGGCGGGGGCCGGAGCAGGGGCCGGAGCAGGGGCAGAAGCGGGGGGCAGCGCAGGGGATGGGAACGGGCCCAGCGCAGGGGAAGCAATCGGGAGCCGCCGGTCGGGCCGACCGCAGGACGCGGGCCTCGAGGCCCGCGCCGCGCCGCGCCGCGACTCCGCCACGCCCGACCGGCGCGACACGCTCCGGCCGCCTGATCCCCGGCCGGTCCCCCGGGCTTCCTGGACGCGCCCGCGGACCGGTGGCCAGGGCTCCGCGGGGGCGGCTCGGGGCGGCACGGCCACGGTGAAGGCTTCCGATCGCGGCACGCCGGCCGGGATCACCCTGCGCGCGCCGCCGAGGTGCCGGCCCTCGGCAGGACGACCCGTTCGGGGAGGCCGTCCCTGGGGCCGGGCCGGACGGGTCCGGCGGCCGGGCGTCTCGCCGGGGCAAGACCCGACCGACCCGAGGGCTCAGAGAGCGTCCAGCGCCGGGATGAGGTCGGCCAGGATGTCCTCCACCTCCTCCAGGCCGACGGAGATCCGGATCAGCCCGTCGGAGATTCCCTGGGCTCGGCGCTGGTCCGGGGTCAGGCCGGCATGGCTCATGCTGGCCGGGTGCTGGATCATGGTCTCCGGCTCCCCGAGGCTGACGGCGCGGGCGATCAGCGACAGCCGATCCATCAGCGCCCTGCCGGCGGCGGTACCGCCCGCCAGCTCGAACGCCACGGTGCCGCCGAAGGCCCGCATCTGCCGCCGCGCCAGCATGTGCTGGGGATGGTCCTCGAGCCCCACATAGTGGACCTCTGCCACCGCCGGATGGTGTGCGAGCGCACGGGCCACGGCGAGGGCGTTGGCGCAATGCCGCTCCATCCGGAGCGCCAGGGTCTTGAGCCCCCGCAGCGCCAGCATCGCATTGAAGGGCGCCAGCGGGGCACCGCACAGCGTCTTCATCCCGCGCCGGCGGATCGGGCGCATCAACTCCGCCGGGCCGGCGACCATCCCGCCGATTAGGTCGCCGTGGCCGCCCAGGTACTTCGTCAGGGAGTGCACCACCAGGTCGGCGCCCAAGTCGATCGGCCGGGTGATCCAGGGCGTGGCATAGGTCGAATCGACCACGGTCAGCGACCCCGCCTCCCGCGCCAGTGCGGAGACCGCGGCGATGTCGACCAGCCGCTGGGTCGGATTGGTCGGCGTCTCGTAGTGGACCAGCCGGGTCGACGGGCCCAGCGCGGCCTTCAGCGCCGCCGGGTCGGTCAGGTCGACCGGGGTGACCCGGACCCCCAGCCGCGCCGGCCCGGTCTGCAGGAAGGCCGTGGTGTCGCTGTAGAGCGTCTCGTGGCAGATCACCTCGTCCCCCGGCTCCAGCAGCGCCCACATCACGGCGGCGATGGCGCCGACGCCCGAGCCGGTGGCGACCGCCGCTTCCGCCCCCTCGAGCGAGGCAATTCGCCGTTCCAACAGGTCGATCGTCGGATTGGTGAAGCGGGTATAGGCATGCCCCGCCGCCGCGCCGGACATCACCGCCGCGGCATGGTCGGCGGAGTCGAAGGCGAAGGCGTTGCTGAGCTCCAGCGGCGGAACCAGCCCTTGACCCCCGCAGGGATGCCAGCCGGCGTGAATCGCCCGGGTGGCGAAGCCCGAGGCAACGTCGCGGTCGCCGCCCGGCCCGGCGGCTCCGGTGCCGGCCGCAGTCTCGGCCGTGGCGTCGGCTGCGGGGCGGGCGGCGGCTTCGGCGGCCGGCAGGTCGGGCGGCGTCATCGCGGCGGTCCTTGCAGGGAAACGAGTCGAGTGCGTCGGAACGGACAGTGCGGGCACGGGCGGCGAAGCATCGTGCGCATCCCATGATATTCAATCAAAGAGGGAGGTCAAGGCCGGATTATGCGCGATTTCCGCGAAAGGGCCCTGCGCCGCCCGCCGGCGACGGCGACGGCTTTACCGCGCATCCCGGCCGTGGCACGGTCGCGCCATGAAACGGGGATTCCTCACCGACGTGATCGACGACACCGTCGGCATCGTCGAAGACGCCGATTCCGGCGAGCGCTGGTTTCTCGACACCGACTGGGCCGACGGCGCGGACGCCCTGATGCTGTCGATCGGCGATCCGCTGCTGTTCAGCCCGGCCGACCGGGCCTGGGTCGCCCAGTACGACGGCGCGGTCGAGCAGAAGGACCGCCGGTTCCTGATCCGGGCGGTCCGCCTGCCGACGCCCGGTGCGTCCGCGGCGGACGATGCAGGGACGGGCGGCGGCTGACCGGAACGCCGCGGCGGCTGCGGCGCCCCATCTTCAATGATCCAAAGCACCGTGCCTGCGCCCCGCGGAGGGCCTGGGATGACCTAGGGCCTGCGCGCGACGACGAACAGCCGGTTGAACGGGAACAGCGTCGTGCCGTCCGCGCGGCGGGGATAGGCCGCGGCCAGCCGTGCGCGGTAGGCCGCCAGAAAGGCCTCCAGCTGCGCCCCCTCCAGCGCGTCGAACACCGGACGCAGGGCGGTCGATCGGACCCAGTCGAGCACCGGGTGCTCGCCGGACAGCGCCTGGAGGTATTCGGTCTGCCAGATGTCGAGATCCTCCGCGATCGGCGTCAGAACATCCCAGTAGGCCTCCGGCGCCGCCACGGGCTCCGCCAGGAGGGCGATGCGGCCGGCCCAGCGCGGATCGGCCGCCACCTCGCGCATCAGCCGATGGCTCGGCGCGGCGAAGTTGCGCGGCATCTGGCAGGCGAGCACGCCGCCCGGCGCCAGCGCCCCGACCAGCCGCGGGAACAGCCGGTCGTGGCCGTCGACCCAGTGCAGCGCGGCGTTGGTGTAGATCAGGCCGACCGGCGCCGTGGGGCGCCAGTGGCGGATGTCGCCCCCGACCCAGTCGATCGCCGGGAACGCGGCGCGCGCCTTGGCCAGCATCTCCGGGGAGCTGTCGAGCCCGGTCACCCGAGCGGTCGGAAACCGCTCGGCCAGCGCCGCGGTCAGCTCCCCGGTGCCGCAGCCGAGATCGATCACGGTCGATGGCGCGATCGGCGGGATCCGGGCGATCAGGTCGAGCCCCGGCCGGTACCGGTGCCCGGCGTAGCGGCGGTAGCGGTCGGGATCCCAGGCGGTCTCGGCGGTCATGCCGGCAACTCCAGCCGGAAGACGGTGCCCTGCGCCGTCGAGGAGACCAGTTTCAGCTCGCCGCGGTGGGCGGCGATGATTTCCCGGGCGATGGCGAGGCCGAGCCCCGTACCGCCGGCGCGGGCCGACCCGGCGAAGGGCTGGAACAGGTGATCGCGGGCCCGCGGGGGCAGGCCGGGGCCGTCGTCGGCGACCGTCAGGGCGACCCGGCCGTCGTTGCGCTCGCCGCTCACCCGCACCGTCTCCGCACCGGCCTCGACCGCGTTGCGCACCAGGTTGGCGAGCACGCGCAGCAGTTCGTCCCGGTCGGCCTGGACGGTCAGCCCCTCCGGCACCTCCCCGACCAGCCTGGTGTGACCGTGTTCCGGCAGCACGGCGTCGGCCAGCGCCGCCTCGGTCAACGTCCGCAGGTCGACGGCCGAACGCTTCAGCGGCGGCCCGCCCTCGCGGGTATAGGCGAGCGTACGCGTACACAGCTCCGCCGCCCGGTCGATCGCCTGCATCAGACGAGGCGCGGAGCGCTGCACCTCCGGGTCCTCGCTCATCGCCACCCGCTCGCTGAGCAGCGAGGCCGAGGCGAGGATGTTGCGCAGGTCGTGGTTGATCTTGGTCACCGCGGTGCCGAGCGCGGCCAGCCGTGCCTGCTGCTTCAGGGCGGCGCGGACGGCGGTCTGCATGGCGTACAGCTCGCGCTGGGCGACGCCCAGCTCGTCCCGTCGGCCGGTCGGCGTCACCACCGCCTCGGCGTCCTCGGGGTTCTCGCGGAAGGCGATCATGGTCTCTGTCAGCCGGGTCATCGGCCGCACCATCAGCCAGCGCAGCGCCACGAACACCAGGCCGGCGGTGATCAGCGAGATCACGATCGACAGGCCCAGGATCCGCCAGCCGTAGTCGCGCATCTCGCCGACCAGCGGCGCCTCGTCGAGAAGGAGGACGACGTTGGCCGCCGGGTCGCGCGGCGACGGCCCCTCGACCCGGAGGACCCGGTTGTCGGCCTGGACCAGCGCCTCGTACGCTTCGACGATCAGGTGAAGGGGATCGTCGCGGGTCAGGTCGACCCGCTTGTCGACCTGGGGGATCGCCTCGCCCAGCATCACCATGTCGCGCCCGGGCAGGGCAAGGTCGACCATGTAGGCGCCGACATGGTCGAGCAGCTGCCGCTCCAGCTCGCCGGTCACCATGCCGTCCGGGGTGGCAAGGATCGACAGCGCGGCCAGGTGCCCCGCCGCGACGCGGTCCTGAAGCCAGGTCTCGCGGAACCGTGCGATCGACGGGGTGAAGATCAGCACCTCGGCCAGCATGACGAAGCCGATGGTCAGGACCAGCAGGCGGGCGGACAGGCTGCGCGTGACGCGGGGCAGGGCCATCGGGACTTTCGGCGGCCGGCGGGCCGATTCGGGGTGGGCACGTCGGGCGGCACTATAGGGAGACGGGCGGCCCATCGCCTAGATGGTGCGTGCCCCCCCGTGGGGGAGCGGTCGGGACGACGGCCGGGACCGCGACCGCCGAGACGGCGACGGCAGGGGCACCCATGGGCGGACCGCAGGGCGCCGCCGCGCCATCGAGGTCCCGGGGATCGGGACCCGCACGCTGAGGGATCACCGGCGGCGAGACCTCTACCCCAGCTTCAGGAGCAGCCGGACGATCCGCCGCGTCCGCTCGGAGAACAGCTTCGGCGCGTAGAAGCTGCCGGCCACCCGCTTCGACACCTCGCCCAGGGTCGGATAGGGGGCGATCAGGCTCGCCATCGCGGCGATCTTCCGCTTTTCCTGGATCGCCAGAACCCAGGGCAGGATCAGCTCGCCCGCCTGCGGCCCGGCGATGCCGGCGCCGAGGATGCGGCCGCGGCGGCCCAGGACGACCTTGATCAGCCCCTCGGTCTCTCGCAGGGCACGGGCCCGGTCGTTCTCCTCGAACGGCCAGGTCAGCACCTCGGGATCGTGGCCGGCCTCGCGCGCCTCGCCTTCGGTGAGGCCGACCTGGGCCAGTTCCGGGTCCAGGTAGGTGACCCGCGGCAGGTTGGCCAGGTCGACCTTCGCCGGAAGGCGGAACAGCGCGTTGCGGATCACGATCCCGGCGTGGTAGCCGGCGAGATGGGTGAACTGCGGCCCGCCCGCCACGTCGCCGACCGCGAAGATCCGCCGGTTCGTGGTGCGCAGCCGGGCGTCGACCTCGATCCCGGCCGGGCCGACCGCGACGCCGGCCTTCGCCAGGTCGAGCGCGTCGACCACCGGGCGGCGGCCCGCGGCGACCAGCAGGTGGGTCGCGGCGATCCGGCGCTCCCCGGCGCCGTCGGCGAGCACCAGCACCGCTCCGCCCCCGACCGGCTCGCCTTCGCCCGGCTCCACCCGGCGGATGTCTGCGCCTTCGACGACGTCCACGCCGTCGCGGGCGAGCGCGGCGCGCAGCGGGGCCGTAAGGTCGCCGTCCTCCCGCGGCAGGAGGCGATCGCGTTCCAGCACGGTGACCCGGCTGCCGAGCCGGGCATGAGCCTGCGCCATCTCCAGCCCGATCGGACCGCCGCCGACCACCACCAGGCGGTCCGGCAGCACGGTCAGGTCGAACAGGGTCTCGTTGGTCAGGTAGGGAACCCGGGCGAGGCCCTCGATCGGCGGCACCGCGGCGGTCGAGCCGGTGGCGATCACGAAGCGCTTCGCCCGCACGGCCGTGCCGTCGGCGACGATCCGGTCGGGTCCGGCGAACCGCGCCTCGGCCTGCAGGACCGTGACGCCCAGTCCCTCGAAGCGCTCCACGCTGTCGGTCGGGGCGATCTGCGCGATCACGTCGCGGACATGCTCGTGGACCGCAGCGAAATCCACCTTCGGTTCCTGCCCCGCGAGGCCGAAGCGGCCGGCGCGGCGGATGGTGTCGGCGGCGCGGGCGGCGGCGATCAGCGCCTTCGACGGCACGCAGCCGACGTTGAGGCAGTCGCCGCCCATCGCGCCGCGCTCGACCAGGACGACCCGGGCGCCCATCTGCACCGCGCCGGCCGCGACCGACAGGCCGCCCGACCCGGCGCCGATGACGCAGAGGTCGGTCTCGATCTCGCGCACGGCGGTGGCGGATCGGCGCGCCGCCTTCATGGCCTCGTCTCCGGCTGCTGTCACGGGGGAGGGGGCTCAGGGCCGGCCGGCGCGGGCGTCGGTGCCCGCATCGGTGCCGTCCAGGCCGCGCCGCGCGCGCAGCCGCTTCCACACGGTCGGCAGCAGGGCCAGCAGGCCGAGCCCGACCAGCGGCAGGAACACCTCCGGCCGGAACAGCACGCCGAGGTCGGGCCGGCCGCCGGCTTCCAGCGTCGCGCCCAGGCCGTTGCCGACCGCGGCGAAGACGACCGTGCCCGGCACGATCCCGACCAGCGTGGTCCAGAAGAAGGTCCTGAGCGGCACGCCGAAGAAGGCCGGCACCAGGTTGACCAGCCAGAACGGAACGACCGGGATCAGCCGCAGGGTCAGGAGATAGCTCGCGGCATCGCGCCGGAACCCGACCTCCATCCGCTGCATCCACGGACCGGCCTTGCGCCGCAGCACGTCGCCGAGGGCGGTCCGGGCGGCCAGGAACACCGCGGTCGCCCCGAGCGTCGCCCCGGCGATCGCGAGGCCGGCGCCCCACAGGATGCCGAACAGGAAGCCGCCGGTGACGGTCAGCACGGCCCCGCCCGGGATCGAGAGGGCGGTCGCCACGGCATAGACGACAAGAAAGGTCATCGAGGCCGCCACTGCATGCTCGGTCACGAAGGTGACCAGGGCTTCGCGGTTTTCCGACAGGGTCCGGAAGCTGACATACCGGTCGAGGCCGAGGGCGAAGAAGGCCGCCAGGCCGGCGAGCAGGACCGCGAGCGGCAGGAACCGCCGCCAGGCAGGCCGGCCGTCGGGACCCGCGGCGCCGGCGGCGCCGGTTCCGGACGAAGGACCGGCGAAGGGGCTGCCGGGCCGGTGCTGTGCGTCGTGGTTGGCCACCAAGGCACTATCCTCTTTGTCGCCGGGGCGGGGCAAGGGGCGGCACGGCACGACCGGCTTCGCTGCCTCTGCATCCGGTGGGCGAAGCCGGTCGTCGCCTATCGAGGTAGCAACGCACCCGATCACCGGCCAGTCACCAATGGGTGAGGCCCCGGCCGGTGGCCGGAGTCCGGCATCCGCCCTCGAAATCCCCCGGCCGCCTTCCCATTTGCCAAGCCGGCGCCATGGGCGGGGCGCCTGCGATTGACAAGCGGCCGGGCCAGCCCCTATAAGCCCGGCTTTCCCGACGGGCCGGGCCGCCGCCGGCGGCGGCGGGGACCGGCGCGGCGGCCGGCGCCGGAGAACGACCCCTCCGGACCGGGCGCCGCCATCGACTTTTCGAGGAGTGACCACCGTGAAGCGGACTTTTCAGCCGAGCAAGATCGTGCGCAAGCGGCGCCACGGGTTCCGGGCCCGCCGCGCCACCGTCGGCGGCAACCGGATCCTGAACGCGCGGCGCGCCAAGGGCCGCAAGCGCCTGAGCGCCTGATCCCAGCGCGGGAAGACGCGCGCCGCCCGACCGTCGGGACCGGCGCTGGGCCAGGAGGGTCGCGGGTCATGCCCGTCCGGCTGGAGCGCCTGAAACTCCGTCCTCAGTTCCTCGCCGCGGCCGCCGCCCGCAAGAAATGGGTGGCGCCGGGCTTCGTCCTGCAGGCCCGCCGGCGCGAGCCGGAGGAGGCCCACCCGCCGCGCCGTCCGGCCGATCCCACGACCGTGCGTGTCGGCTTCACCGCCAGCCGGAAGGTCGGCGGGGCGGTCGAGCGCAACCGGGCCAAGCGGCGCCTGCGGGCGGCCGCGGACCGTGTCCTGCCCGACCGCGCCGCCCCGGGCTGGGACCTGGTGCTGATCGCCCGCGCCGGCACGCTCGACCGTCCGTTCGACGAGATCGTCGCGGATCTGGCGCGCGGGCTCGACCGGCTGGGCGCCGGACGCCCGGGCGGCGAGCGGCCTCGTCGGACCCCGGCGGCCCCGGCGGCCCCGGCGGCCCCGGCGGCCCCGGCGGCGCGGCATGGCGACGCAGGCGGGGATCGGACGACGGCCTCCGGCGGCGCACCGGCGCGGGTGGCGGCGGGATGAGCCCGCTGGCCCACGGCCTCAAGGCCCTCGTCCATGTCTACCGGTGGACCCTGTCGCCGTTCCTGGGCCATGCCTGCCGGTTCCGTCCGACCTGTTCGGAATACGCGCTTGACGCTATAACCCGGCACGGCGGCCTGAAGGGCGGCTGGCTGGCGGCCCGGCGGCTGGGCCGGTGCCACCCCTGGGGCGGCTCCGGCTTCGACCCGGTACCCGGGACCGATCGTCCCCGGCCGCGGCCAGGAGCCTCCGGACCCGACGGCGAGGCCCGAGCCGGGCCTGAGCGGGTTCCCGGCGTCCGGTCCGGTTGAGGAGCCCTCCCACCCCCCGTCGGCCTCCGGCCGTCGGTTCCGCGGAGGGCTTCGGCCGTCCGTCCGCCGTTGCCGCCACTGACCGTTCCAGTCCCGCCTGATGATCGACCGCCGAGAAAAGCCGGAGCCCCGCCGACCATGACCGACCAGAAGAACCTGATTCTGGCGATCGCCATCTCACTGGCGATTCTGCTCGGCTGGCAGTTCTTGATCGAGGCGCCGCGCCAGGCCGAACGCCAGGCTGCGCTGGAGGCCCAGCAGGCCCAGCAGGGCGGGGTGGAGGGCGTCGCGCCGGTCGGCGAAGGCGCGGCGGTGACCGGTGATCCCGCCGGCGATCTGGCCGCCCGGCTGCTGTCCGGCTCGATGAGCCGGCAGGCCGCACTGGAGGACGAGCCGCGAGTGCGGATCGACACGCCCAGCCTGCACGGCTCCCTCTCGCTGGTCGGCGCCAGGATCGACGACCTGACGCTGGCCGACTACCACGAGACGCCGGACCCCTCGAGCCCGGAGATCGTGCTGCTCTCGCCACGCGGCGCGCCCAACCCCTACTTCGCCGACTTCGGCTGGGTGGCGCAGGAGGGCATGGCGGTCCCCGGCCCGGAAACCCGCTGGACCACCGACGCCGAGGTGCTGAGCCCGGGCAGCCCGGTCGTGCTGACCTGGGACAACGGCCAGGGCCTGATTTTCGAGCGGCAGATCGAGGTCGACGAGGACTACATGTTCACCGTCACCGAGCGGGTGGTGAACGACAGCGGCGAGGCGGTGACGCTGGCGCCCTACGGCCGGGTCTCGCGGTTCGGGACGCCCGACACGCTGGGCTTCTTCATCCTGCACGAGGGGCCCTACGGCGTCTTCGACGCCACCCTGCGCGAGCTGAGCTATGGCGACCTGCAGGACGGCGACAGCATCGACGAGGAGACCTCCACCGGCGGCTGGCTGGGCTTCACCGACAAGTACTGGCTGGTCGCCCTGGTCCCCGACCAGGAGGTCGTGATCGAGCCCGAATTCCGCCATATCGCGGCTGAGGGGGAGGACCGCTATCTGGCGATCTACCGCGCCCCCGACCGCACGGTCGCGCCCGGCGGCAGCACCGAGCATGTCGGCCACATCTTCGCCGGCGCCAAGGAAGTCAGCGTCATCGACGCCTATGCCGAGAAGTTCGCCATCGAGAACTTCGATCTCGCGGTCGATTTCGGCTGGTTCTACTTCCTGACCAAGCCGTTCTTCTATGCCCTGCAGTGGATCAATGGGATTGTCGGCAATTTCGGCGTCGCGATCCTGATCTTCACGGTGTTCATCAAGCTTGTGTTCTTCCCGCTGGCCAACAAGTCCTACACGGCCATGTCGAAGATGAAGGCGCTGCAGCCGGAGATGACCCAGATCCGGGAACGCTTCGGCGACGACCGGCAGCGCATGAACATGGAGATGATGGAGCTCTACAAGCGGGAGAAGGTGAACCCCGCCTCGGGCTGCCTGCCGATCCTGATTCAGATTCCGGTGTTCTTCGCGCTCTACAAGGTGCTGTTCGTCACCATCGAGATGCGTCATGCGCCGTTCTTCGGCTGGATCCAGGACCTCTCGGCGCCCGATCCGACGACCATCTTCAACCTGTTCGGCCTGCTGCCGTTCACGCCGCCCGACTTCCTGATGATCGGCATCTGGCCGCTGATCATGGGCGTCACGATGTTCCTGCAGCAGAAGCTGAACCCGGCGCCGGCGGACCCGATCCAGCAGAAGATCTTCATGGCGCTGCCGATCGTGTTCACCTTCATCCTGGCCGGCTTCCCGGCGGGGCTGGTGATCTACTGGGCATGGAACAACACGCTGTCCATCCTGCAGCAGTGGGTGATCATGCGGCGCCACGGGGTGAAGATCGGCGGCGGCGTCGACAAGAGCCGGCAGGCGCCGCCTTCCGCGACCCGCAAGAAGAAGGAGACGGCGTCGGACGACGAGGCGGCGGCCGACGCCTCCGCCGGCGCCGCGGCGGCGGCCGAGACGGCGGAGGCGACGGCGGCGGCTCCCGGAGAGGCGAGCGGCGATGCCGATGTCGATGCCGATGCCGGGCGCCCGGCGGATCGGCCGGCCAACGAACCGGCGACGCCGAAGACCGTGAGCAGCGCCGCGCGGAAGAAGAAGGCGGGCGGCCGCTCTCGGCGCAAGTGACCGGCGCCTCGACCATGGCGGCCACCCGGTCCGATCCCCGGCACCGGCCCTTTCCGGCATCGGTGGGGGGCAGACGATGAGCGAGGAGGTCCGCGTCGTCGTCGAGCCGCCGACCGAGGCGGAGCGCGAGGCCGGCCGGCTGCTGTTCGCGCAGGACTGCCGTTTTGCCGCCGGCGCCGCAACGCCGGAGCGCCTGCCGCCGGAAGGCGTGCCGGAGGTCGCCTTCGCGGGACGGTCCAATGTCGGCAAGTCGAGCCTGCTGAACGCGCTGACCGGCCGGACGACGCTCGCCCGCACCTCCAACACGCCCGGCCGGACCCAGCAGCTCAACTTCTTCGAACTGGGGCGGGAGGGCGCGCCGCGGCTGGTGCTGGTCGACCTGCCCGGCTACGGCTTCGCCAAGGTGCCGAAGCCCGTGGTCGACGCCTGGACCCGCCTCCTGAAGGCCTATCTGCGCGGCCGCGTCACGCTCGCCCGGGCCTGCGTGCTGGTCGACGCGCGGCACGGCGTCAAGCCGGTCGACCGCGAGATCATGGACATGCTGGACAAGGCGGCGGTCGCCTACCAGGTCGTGCTGACCAAGACCGACAAGATCGCGGCCGCCGGGCTGGACGCGCTGGTCGAGCGCACCGCGGCCGAACTGGCGGTGCGGCCGGGCGCGCTGGCCGAGGTCGTCACGACGTCGAGCCGCGACGGCCGGGGCATCGACGTGCTGCGCGCCCGCCTCGCCAAACTGGCCAGGCCGCCGGGCTTGGACTAGAGTTGCGCCGGCCGCACGCCGGGCCCTTCGCCCGCGCCGCCGGCCCCACTGTTGCGCCCGAACCAAAGGGCGCCCGCCACCGACAGCTGCGTTCGACGGACCCGCCCATGACCCCCGACAACGACGACGGCCCCCGGCTGCACCGCCCAGGCGACCCGGCGCCCGGCACCGATGCCGAGGCCCAGCCCTCGCTGGAGAAGGCGCTGATCCTGTCGGAGGCGCTGCCCTACATGCGCCGGTATTCCGGCGCGATCTTCGTCGTCAAGTATGGCGGCCACGCCATGGGCGACGATGCCCTGGCGCGCGACTTCGCGCGCGACGTGGTGCTGCTGAAGCAGGTCGGGATCAATCCCGTCGTCGTGCACGGCGGCGGGCCGCAGATCGGCCGGATGCTCGACCGGCTGAACGTGCCGACGGAATTCATCGACGGCCTGCGGGTGACCGACCGGGCGACCGTGGACGTGGTCGAGATGGTCCTGTCTGGCTCGATCAACAAGCAGATCGTCTCGGCGATCCATTCGGTCGGCGGCAAGGCGCTGGGCCTGTCCGGCAAGGACGGCAACCTGATCCAGGCGCGCAAGCTGCGCCGCACCAAGCGCGACCCGGACAGCAACATCGAGAAGATCCTGGATCTCGGCTTCGTCGGCGAGCCCTCGCAGGTCAATCCCGAGATCCTGGAGGTGCTGGAGGACACCGACTTCATCCCGGTCATCGCGCCGATCGGGATCGGCCCGCACGGCGAGACCTTCAACATCAACGCGGACACGGCCGCGGGTGCGGTGGCAGCGGCGATCAACGCGTCGCGGCTGTTCCTGCTGACCGACGTGGCCGGCGTCCTGGACCGCGACAAGCGCCTCGTGCCCCAGCTGACCATCGACGAGGCGCGCGCCCTGACCGCCGACGGCACGATCACCGGCGGCATGATCCCGAAGATCGAGACCTGCCTGGAGGCGGTGGAGCACGGGGTCGACGCCGCGGTGATCCTCGACGGCCGGGTGCCGCACGCCCTGCTGCTGGAGGTGTTCACCGAAGGCGGCGCCGGCACGCTGATCTACGACGCCTGACGCCGTCCCGTCCCTTCCCCGTTCCGGAGCCGGCCCGACATGCCCGATACCGGTCGCAAGAAGCCCCTGGTGGTCGTCACCCGCAAGCTGCCCGACGTGGTCGAGACGCGGATGATGGAGCTGTTCCGCGCCCGGCTGAACCTCGACGACCGGCCGATGGACCGGGAGCAGTTGAAGGCCGCGATGGCGGAGGCCGACGTGCTGGTCCCGACCGTCACCGACCGGATCGACCGCGACGTGATCGACGCGGCGGGGCCGCAGCTGAAGCTGATCGCCAGCTTCGGCACCGGCGTCGACCATATCGACCTGACCACCGCCAAGGCGCGCGGCATCACCGTGACCAACACCCCCGGCGTCCTGACCGAGGACACCGCCGACATGACCATGGCGCTGATCCTGGCGGTGTCGCGGCGGCTGGTGGAAGGCGAGCGGCTGGTGCGCTCCGGCGACTGGACCGGCTGGGCGCCGACCTCGATGCTGGGTCACCGGCTCACCGGCAAGCGGCTGGGGATCATCGGGATGGGCCGGATCGGCAGTGCCGTGGCGCTCCGCGCGCGCGGCTTCGGGCTGTCGATCCACTACCACAACCGGCGCCGGGTGGCGCCGGAGATCGAGGACGCGCTGGAGGCGACCTACTGGGAGTCCCTCGACCAGATGGTCGCCCGGATGGACATCGTCTCGGTCAACTGCCCGCACACGCCGGCCACCTTTCACCTGCTGAATGCCCGGCGGCTGGCACTGATGAAGCGCGAGGCGGTGATCGTCAACACCTCGCGCGGCGAAGTGATCGACGAGCGCGAGCTGGCCCGCCGGCTGACCGCCGGCGATCTGGGCGGTGCCGGCCTCGACGTGTTCGAGCAGGAGCCGGCAATCGACCCGAAGCTGCTGAAGGCCCCCAGCGTGGTCCTGCTGCCGCACATGGGCTCGGCGACCATCGAGGGACGGGTGGAGATGGGCGAGAAGGTGATCGTCAACATCCGCACCTTCGTCGACAACCACACGCCTCCGGACCGGGTGCTGGAGACGGAGTTCTAGGGCAATTCCCGAACTGAGGGAATCGTCAGTTCGGTAAAAAAGTGCTCAATCTTCAAAGATCTAGAGCATCTTGTCTGCGCCTCTTGGGGCGCAGGATGCTCCAGCAGGCGCGCGGCCCCGCGACGCAGCGGATCGCGTCCGCGCCGGCGGACGCCGGCCCGGCAGAGGCGCTCCCGAGGTGTTTGTGCAGGGTATGCCGTGGCTGTGCCCGGCATGCCCCGCGGTGTGCCCCCGAGACGCTCTGGTCCCGAGGCATGCAGGCGGCGGTCCGAGCGTGACCGCCGCCAGGCCTCTGTCAGATGGGCGCCTCGGACGCAAGGCCGCAAGGGCCCCGCCGCGCCGCATCGCGCCGGGGCCGGGTTCCGGCCGTCGCTATCCCGCGCTGCGCAGCATCGCCTGATAGACCCGCCACGCGGTTTCGACCGACACGCCGCCGGCGCGCGCACCGTCGGCGAGCATGGCCGCCGTCGGCTTTGCCGGAACCGTCGCCAGTCCGGCTGCGGCCAGCGCCGCTATCACGTCGTAGCCCTGATCGAACTCCTGCACTGCACTGTCGGGGATACGCTGATTCATGGTCATACGTCCCGCCCTCCCTCTTTTGGGTGGTTTTCCTGCCGGTCTTATTCGCAATAATTATGCCTATTGTACAATACAGGAAGTTGAAAAATCGTAGGGCTTTCGGAGGACGCTAAAATCCAGGCCGAACCGGCATACACAACTTTAAGTTATCTCGAAAGCCTCGAGCTTCAAGGGGCGTCACATATTGCAAACTGCAATTCCTTCTCGGCTAAAATCGCATTTTGCATCGAATGTTGCACGATCCCGGAACACCTCCTCTCGCCCCCACCAGTCGCGTGCGGCGCCCGCCTGCCTGCGCTAGGCTTCGGCCATGACCGATTCGCTGATCTACAAGATCGTCGACGCCGACACATGGGCCGCGGCCCGGACGGCCGGGCGGTTCGACGGCGCCGGCATCGACCTGGCCGACGGCTACATCCACTTCTCGGCCCGCGACCAGGTGGCGGAGACCGCGCGCCTGCACTTCGCGGGGCGCGAGGACCTGCTGCTGGTGGCGGTCGATCCGGCCCGGCTGGGCGATGCGCTGAAGTGGGAGGAGAGCCGTGGCGGCGCCCTTTTCCCCCATCTCTACGCGCCGCTGACGATGGACGCGGTGGCATGGGTACGCCCGATGCCGCTCGGCCCGGACGGTGCGCCCGTGCCGCCGCTGGACGATGCCGGCGGCGCCGGCGGTGCCGGGGCGCGATGACCGACCTCTGGCCGCTGCTGCGGCCGCTGGTCCGGGCCCTGCCGCCGGAGGCGGCCCATCGGCTGACGGTCCGGGCGCTGGCGACCGGGCTGGGGCCCGGGTCGGCGGCGGGACGACCGGGGCCGTCCGACCCGCCGGTGCTGGCGACACGGGTGTTCGGCCTCGACTTCGCCAACCCGATCGGGCTCGCTGCCGGCTTCGACAAGAATGCCGAGGTCCCGGGCGCCATGCTGCGACTCGGGTTCGGCTCGGTCGAGGTCGGCACGATCACCCCGCGGCCGCAGCGGGGCAACCCGAAGCCGCGGGTCTTTCGCGTGCCGGAGCGGCGCGCCGTGATCAACCGCCTGGGCTTCAACAACCGCGGACTGGCCGAGGCGGCAGAGCGGTTGCGCCGGCTCGACCGTGACGCCGCCCGCCCGCCCGGCCCGATCGGCGCCAATATCGGCCGCAACAAGGACAGCGCGGACGCCATCGCCGACTATCGCATGGCCGTCCTGGCCCTGGCCGGCGTCGCGGACTGGCTGACGGTCAACGTCTCCTCCCCGAACACGCCGGGCCTGCGCGCGCTGCAGAGCCGGGAGGCGCTGACCGGCGTGATCGGCGCGGTCCAGGAGGCGCGGGAGGAGGCGGGCGCGGCGACGCCGATCCTGCTGAAGATCGCCCCCGACCTGACGCCGCAGGATCGGGAGGACATCGCCGCCGTGGCGCTGGAGACCGGGCTGGACGGGCTGATCGTCGCCAACACGACGATCGAGCGGCCGGTCGACCTGCCCGCCCGGTACCGTGAGCTGCCCGGCGGGTTGAGCGGCCGGCCCCTGTTCGAGCCGTCGACCCGGCTGTTGGCCGAGATGGCCCGGTTGACCGGCCGACGGGTGCCGTTGATCGGCGTCGGCGGCATCGCCAGCGGCGCCGACGCCTACGCCAAGATCCGCGCCGGGGCCGGCCTGGTCCAGCTCTACACCGCGCTGGTCTACGAGGGGCCGGGCCTGGTCCGCCGCATCAAGGCGGATCTGGCCGACCTCCTGACCCGAGACGGCTATGCGCATGTCGCCGACGCGGTCGGCGCGGATCTGTGATGGGGCCGGGCGGGCGCTTCGAGCCACCCGTGGACAAGGGGCGGTGCCGCCCCGCTGCACCGCCGCGCTACAGCGCCTCGTTGAAGTCGTCGATCAGGGCGGCGATCCGGCCCGGGTCGGTCTGGCGCAGCACCGCCTCGGCGCGGCGCTCGGCGGCGGCGATGTCGAGCGCGCGCAGCCGCCGCTTCACCCGCAGCAGGGCCGCCGGCCCCATCGACAGCTCGCGGATGCCGAGGCCCAGGAGCAGCGCCGTATAGCGCGGGTCGCCGGCCATCTCGCCGCACACGCTGATCGGGATGCGCGCGGCCCGGGCCGCCTCCGCCGCCATCCGGATCAGTCGCAGGACCGCCGGGTGCAGCGGATCGTAGAGGTCGGCTACCTGCTCGTCGCCGCGGTCGATCGCCAGCGTGTACATGATCAGGTCGTTGGTCCCGATCGCGAAGAAATCGACCGCACCCGCCAGCGCGTCGGCGGCCAGCGCGGCGCCCGGGATCTCGATCATCGCGCCGACTGGCGGTAGTGGATCGGCGATCGGCACGCCGGCGGACCTCAGGCGATCGGCCACCCGGCCCAGCGCGGTGCGCACCGCCCGCACCTCCGAGACCGAGACGATCATCGGCAGCAGCAGGCGCACCGGTCCGTGCGCCCCGGCGCGCAGCATCGCCGCCAGCTGCGCCTCCAGGAGCTCCGGCCGCTTCAGCGACAGCCGGATCGCGCGCAGGCCGAGCGCCGGGTTCGGTCCGCCGCCGACCGCGTCGCCCAGCGCCGAGGCCAGCTTCTCGCCACCGACGTCGAGCGTGCGCATGGTCACCGGCCGCCCGGCCATGCCCTCGACGATGCCGCGCAGGATATCGTACTGCTCCTCCTCGTCGGGCAGGTCGTCGCGGTTCATGAACAGGAATTCGGTGCGCAGCAGCCCGACGCCGTCTGCGCCGATGGCCAGCGCGCCGGCGACCTCCCGCGGCAGTTCCAGATTGGCCATCAGCGGCACCGCCGTGCCGTCGCGGGTCTGGGCCGGCAGGCTGATCAGCGTGCGCAGCTGCTCCCGGTCGGCCTCCAGCTCCGCCCGGCGGGCGTGGTAGTCGGCCAGCGTCGCCTCGTGGGGGTCGACCACGACGCGGCCGACCGTGCCGTCGACGATCACGGTCTGGCCGCTGCGCACGCCCTTGAGCAGCCCCGCGACGCCCAGCACCGCCGGGATGCCGAGCGACCTTGCCATGATCGCGGTGTGCCCTTCGGCGCCCCCCAGCATGGTGGCGAAACCGGCGATCCGGCCCGGGTCCATCAATGCCGTGTCGGCCGGGGTGATCTCCTCGGCGATGACGATGCTGCCGGCCTCGAGGCCGGAGAACGCCTTGTACTTCTTCTGTGCCAGATTGCGCAGCAGCCGGTTGCCGACCTCTCTGATGTCCTGGATCCGGCTGGCGAGATAGGGGTCGTCCATCGCCTCGAACTGCTGGGCGATCTCGGTCATCTCGGCATGGACCGCGCCCTCGGCATTGGCCAGCTGGTCGCGGATCCGCCGTTCGACCCCGCGGATCAGGCGCGAGCCCGAGAGGATCGAGAGATGGGCGTCGAGCAGGTAGGCGATCTCCTCCGCCGCCGCGTCGGGCAGCGCGGCGGTCTTCGCCTTCAGCTTGGAGAGCTGCTTGACCGCCTTGGCCACGGCGGTGTGGAAGCGCGCCTGCTCGTTCTCCCGCTCGTCGGGCAGGATGACGTATTCCGGCACCTGGACGAAGCCGGCATCGACCACATGCGCCGGCCCGATCGAGATGCCCGGCGACACGCCGAGACCGGTCAGGAGAGAGCCGCCGTCCGGCGCCGGGCCGGGCGCGGCGGCGTCGAACGCGCCATCGGAACGCGGCTTGGGGTCAGTCCTCATCGAACTTCCGCTCGACCAGCGCGACCAGGGCCTCGAGCACGGCCGCGGCATCGTCGCCGGTCGCCTCTATCTCGATTTCGGTGCCGGGGCCGGCCGCCAGCATCATCAGCCCCATGATGCTGTCGCCGCCGACCTCGACGCCGTTGCGGCGGACCCGCACGGTCGCCGCGAAGCCCTCGGCGGTCTTGACGAACTTCGCCGCCGCCCGGGCGTGCAGCCCCCGGCGGTTGGCGATCGCGACCCGCCGGCGGACGCCGCCGGCGCCGCCGTTGGCCTCGGCGTCGGTCATCACCGCTTCTCCGCCAGCAGGGCGGACGCGACATTGATGTATTTCTGCCCGGCGTCGCGGGCGCAGCGTACCGAGTCGGGCAGCGATTCGGTGCCGCGGACCGAGGCCAGCTTGATCAGCATCGGCAGGTTGATGCCGGCGATCACCTCGACCTTGGCCTTGTCCATGATGGAGATCGCGAGATTGGACGGCGTGCCGCCGAACATGTCGGTCAACAGCACCACGCCCTGACCCTGGTCGACCTCGCCGACCCGGTCCAGGATCTCCATGCGCCGCTGCTCCATGTCGTCGTCCGGACCGATGCAGACCGCGGCGACGTTGTCCTGCGGGCCGACCACGTGCTCCAGCGCGGCGATGAACTCCTCGGCCAGGCGGCCGTGGGTGACGATGACCATGCCGATCATCGGTCGGACCTCCGGCGCCAGACACCGGCCGCGGGCGGGGCGGAAGAGGGTCGATAGCAGGGCATCGGGCGATTTCTCTCCGAAACGGGCCGCCGGGACCGGCCCGGCGGTCAGGACGGCAGGTCGCGATGCAGCAGGCCGACCCGCCAGGACCGGCGCGCCAGCCGGTCGGCCAGCGCCTCGGCCACCGAGACCGACCGATGTTGGCCCCCGGTGCAGCCGATGGCAATGGTCAGATAGCTCTTGCCCTCGCTGGCGAAGCGGGGCAGCAGCGGCTCCAGCAGGGCGGTCAGGCCCTCGAAGAACGCGGCATAGTCGGGATCGGCCTCCACCGCGGCGCGGACGGCGGCGTCGCGGCCGGTCAGCGGTCGCAGTTTCGGGTCCCAGTGCGGGTTGGCCAGGAAGCGCACGTCGAACACCAGGTCCGCCTCGCGCGGCAGTCCATGGCGATAGGAGAAGCTCTGCACCGACACGAACAGCTGCGGCCGGGCCTCCAGCGAGAAACTGCCCGCGAGCCAGCGCCGGAGGTCGTGGATCGACAGGATCGAGGTGTCGATCCGCGCATCGGCCAGGTCGAGCAGCGGCGCCAGCAGCACCTGTTCGCGCCGGATGCCGTCGGCCACCGGCCGGTCGAGCGCCAGCGGATGGCGCCGGCGGGTTTCGGTGAACCGGCGCTGCAGCACGTCCGCGTCGCAGTCGACGAAGAGCAGCCGCACGTCCAGATCGCCGCGCCGCCGCAGCGCCTCGAGCAGCAGGGCCAGCGATTCCGCCGAGAAGTCCCGGTTGCGGCTGTCGATCGAGACGGCCAGCGGCCGGTCCTGGACGCCCTCGCGCTCGATCAGTGCCGGGACCATGGCGAGCGGCAGGTTGTCGACCGCCTCGTGGCCCAGATCCTCCAAGCTCTTCAGCGCCGTCGAGATGCCGGCGCCGGAGAGGCCGGTGACCAGGACGACGCGCCGGCCGCGCGCGGTGCCGGGCTCGGGCGACGCCTCCCCGTTGCGGGCCGTGTCGATACCGGGCGGCGGTCGGGGCGCGGAGGTGTCGGTCATCGCCCGGTTCCCCGGGCCAGGCCGCCGGGTGTGGCGAACCAGCCCAGCGCGGCGGCGTCGGGCGACTTTTCCATCGCGCCGGCCGCGTCCCCGGACCCGGAGCCCGCCAGGGCGGAGACCGCGAGACGAAGCGCCGACGGGGCCGAAGCGTGGAACGGCGACAGCCGGATCAGTGGCAGGGGCGGACCGTAGTCCGCCGTCGCCTGCGGCGCGGGCAGTCGCTCCACCGCCGCGGCGGGCACCAGGTCGCAGACCAGGGCGACCGGGGCGGCGGCCAGGGTCGGCACCGGCAGGGGGCCCAGCCCGCGGACCTCCAGCAGGCCGGCCAGCGGCGGCGGTGCGGCGGCCACCACGGCGCCGTCCTCGACCGTCAGTACGACCCGGTCGTCGGCGACCAGGCGCGCGCCGCGGTCGATCAGCCGCAGGGCCAGATCGGACTTGCCGCATCCCGACGGGCCGCGCAGCAGGACACCGTGCCCGTCGATCGCGATACAGGTCGCATGGACGCTCGCCATGGCGGCGAAGGTGAGGCCGGCGGACGGCGAAGTCAAAGCCTATCGCGGGATACTCCGGACGCGCCGGTCCCCCAGTCCGATTTGACGCGGGCCGGCGGCGGTCCGACCTTGCCAGGCGCGGGGCATCGCCCGTGCCCCGGCGCCGCGACGGAGGGCCGTTCCGTCACCCGATCCGATCGAGAGGAGACGTCTCATGACCGCCACCGCCGCCCCCACCCGCTTCGGCACCGCCGTGATCGTCGGCGTCGGCCCCGGCCTGGGGCTTGCGCTCTGCTCCGTGCTGGCGGAGGCCGGGATGACCGTCCACGCCGCCGCCCGCGACGAGAGCCGGCTGGCCGGCACGATCGGCAGCCTGTCGCCGCAGGTCCGGCCTCATGCCTGCGACGCCGCCGACCGGGCCTCGGTCGACGCGCTGTTCGACGCGGTGCTGGAAACCAGCGGCGTGCCCGACCTGGTGGTCTACAATGCCGGCACGTTCGAGCGCGGCGGCATCGCCGAGATCGACCCGGCGGATTTCGAGCGCTGCTGGCGGGTCGGCTGCCTGGGCGGCTTCCATGTCGGGCAGCGCGCCGCGCAGGCGATGCTGGCGGGCGAGCCGGCGTCCGGTGGCAACCGCACGATCCTGTTCACCGGCGCGACGGCCAGCCTGCGGGGCGGCGCCGGCTTGCCAATCTGGCGGTGCCGAAGTTCGGCCTCCGGGCGCTCGCCCAGTCCATGGCGCGGGAACTGGGGCCGAAGGGCATCCATGTCGGCCATGTGGTGATCGACGGCCAGATCGAGACGCCGAGTCTGACGGCCCGCAGCCCGGACCGGGATCCGGCCACCACGCTCGACCCGACGGCGCTCGCCCGGGTCTATCTCGACCTCCACCGCCAGGACCCGCGGGTGTGGACCCACGAGGTGGATGTCCGGCCGATGACGGAAAAATGGTGAGATGCCGGGGGCCGGTGCTCACACGCCGTGGAAGACGAAATCGACGGCCCGCGACCTCGATGATCGGATTCAGCCGCTGAAGGGGCGGCCCGGCCGCGTCGAGGGGGGATCAGGGGCGCCACGACGCGGGTCGCCAGACGGCCCAGCGGCAATCCCCGGCGGCCGGCCGAGTCGTTCCAGGCATCGATCGCCGTGGCGTTGTCGCGCTTCCAGGCCTCGGCTTCGGCCTCGGCCAGGCGCCGAAGGATTCCGTTCTCACAGGCGCGCGACAGATTGATGCCGCGGGCCCGCGCAAGGGCCAGCAAGCTGGAATTGACCGACTGGTTGGTGGCCTTCTTCGGCGCGTCGGGGTCGTAGGACGAGGCAGGTGCAGCCATGATTGCTCCCTTCAAGCGATGCGCATCGTAAGGCGCATCTCGCCCCCGACGTCTGGCGCTCCGAGACCGCCGCCGTCCGGCCTGACGCCCCGCCGCGGGGGGCGCCGCCTGCCTCAGGTCTCCGGTTCGCCGCCGCCGGTCAGGTCGCTGGTGGTGTCGCTGCCGGGCACTGCCTGGCCCCGCTCGGGCCCGCGCCGGTCCTCCACCGCCGGGCGGCGGCGGAGGCGGTCGCCGTCGGCGGCCAGCGCCTCGATCAGCTCCGGCGTCGCCACCTTCAGCCGGCCGGGCGGGGCGTTGCCCTGCTTGTCCTCGCCGAAGTACAGCGTCAGGTGCGGGTATGGGATCTCGATGCCCTCGGCGTCGAAGCGCTTCTTGAGGCGGCGGTTGAACTCGCGGCCGACGAACCATTGCTGGATCGGCCGGGTCTTGATCCGCGCCTTTATGATGACGGCGCTGTCGGCGAAGGCGTCGACGCCCAGGATCTCGATCGGCTCCAGGATCTGCGGGCCGTAGTCCGGGTCGGCCTGCAGTTCGGCGCCGATCTCGGTGATGATCCGGGCCACCTCGTCGGTGTCCTCCCGATAGGCCACGCCGATGTCGAAGACGTAGTACGAGAACCCCTTGGTCATGTTCATCACGGCCGAGACCTGGCTGAACGGCACGGTGTGCACGTTGCCGGAGAGGTCGCGCATCTTGATCGCCCGGATCGACAGGCTCTCGACCAGCCCGGCATGGCCGCCCACGTCGACCACGTCGCCGACCTGGATGGTGTCCTCCAGCAGGATGAACAGGCCGGTGATCACGTCGCTGACCAGGGTCTGCGCCCCGAAGCCGACGGCGAGGCCGACCACGCCCGCGCCGGCCAGCAGCGGCGCGATGTTGATGCCGATCTCCGACAGGATCACCAGCACGCCGATCGTGCCGAGGACGATCATGCCGACATTGCGCAGGAGCGGCAGCAGGGTGCGCACCCGCGCGCTGGCGACGGTCCCGGAGGTCTCGGAATCGGCACGCTCCAGGAACCGCCGGATCAGGGCGTTCAGCACCTCCCATGCCGCCAGCAACGCCACCACCACGAAGGCGATCGCCAGCAGGCGCGACGCCAGGACCGCGCCGGTGCCGGTGGTCATCCATCTGAAGCCGCCCAATCCCCAGACCTGAAGGACGCCGAGCACCGCGACGAGGCCGATCAGCCAGCCGGCGATCCGGCGCGCGACCGGCAGATATCGGTTGGCCCGCTTCTCCAGCCCGGGCAGCCGTTCGCGCATCTCCGCCGAGACATGGAAGCCCCGGCGCACCAGCCGGGCGGCCACGCCGTTGGCCGCTACGGCGGCGACGACGATCGCGAGGCTGAGCACGGTGGCGCGCAGCACGTATTCGAATCCGTCGCCGGCGAGGTCCAGGAGCCAGACGACGAAGGCGACGACCAGATAGGCGATCGCCAGGATGTGCCAGATGTCCCCCAGCCGGCGCCGGGCGGCGGACATCGCGCCGCCGTCGCCGCTGCCGCGGATCAGCCGGGCGACCGGCTGGCGGTTCTGCAGCACGAACCCGATCAGCAGCCCGGTGATGACGAGGCCCAGGAGATGGATCAGCACGCCGCGCACCGACGCCGGCACACCGAGGAAGAAGAGCACCTCGGCGGCGAAGTAGCCGTAGACCGCGATCACCCCGAGCCGGCGGATCCAGTGGTGCAGATAGGACGCCATCTCGTCCGACAGCCGGACTGGCCGGAGGTTCGGGTCTTCCGGCGCCAGCGCGACGCGCGAGAGCATCCGGATCACGCCACCCAGCAGCACCGCATTGATCACCGCGAGAACCGCCAGCTGGGTGGCGCGGCCCGGCTCGACGGCGGTCAGGGCGGCGCTCGCGGCGGCGACGAACCCGGCCAGCGGCAGCGATTCCAGCACCAGCCGGGCCAGGACCAGGGGAAGTCGGACCAGCCAGCGCCCGCCGGTGGCGCGGCGGTTCATGCCGGCAATCGCGCGGCGCACCGGCCATGCGACCAGGAGGCGCACGGTGAGGCCCGCTCCCAGCGCCGCCCCGAAGGCCAGCAGGACACCGGCCCAGCGTTGCTGTTCCATCGGGCTGCTGACCTGGCGCCAGAACCAGGCGCCGAGTTCCGGCAGGTCGCCGAACGCCTGCCCGATGCCGGCGACCGCCGCGCCGGCCGCCGTCAGCTGGGCGCCGACAAGCCCGAGGGCGCGGGCGAGCGGCCGATCGGGCTCGGGCTCCGACTCCGGCTCCGCCGGGGCGTCGTCGGTGCCGACCGCCTGGCCGGCGGCCAGCAGGGCGCGCAGGCGGCCCACGAACGCCTCGCGCGCGGCAGGGTCCTCCAGGGTCGCGATCAGCCCCTCGAGCGCCGCCGGGTCGACCTCGGGCAGTCCGGCGGCCGCGCCGCCCTCCTCCGCCGCACCGCCGGCCTCCTCCGCGGCCGGCGCCGAAGACGTCTCCTGGGCCGCCTGGCGCGCCGCACCCTGAGCCGGCGTCTGGGCGGCGATCGGCCCGGCACCGGCCAGGAGCGCGGCGGCGAGGGCCAGCAGCGCGAGCAGCGTGGACCGTTTCGGCGGCCAACGGCGGCCGGCGGAGCGCCGGCTGCGGGGAATCGGGATCGTCATCGGCGGCTCCGAAGGGATCGGAACGAGGGGGCGGCGGGACCGGATCAGGCTAGCGCACCGGACCCCGAGGTCAAACCGGCCGTGCGACCGGCTGCCAGCCCTCGCCCCGCCAGCGCGGACCGCCGCTGGCGGCGACGCGCTCCGGGTGCAGGAATTCCGCCAGGACCTCCACCGTCTCGGCCAGCCCGGGACCGGGACGGTTGAAGAACCGGTCGCCGTCCGCCAGCGCCACCCGCCCGGCGCGCACCGCCCTCAAGTCCGCCCAGCCCGGCGCGCCGGTCAGCGCCGGGAGTTCGCGCTCGCCCCGGGCGAGGCCGAAGCCGCAGGGCGCCAGGACGATCGCGTCCGGATCCGCCTCGGCGATCGCGTCCAGCCCGATCCGTTCCGATTTGCGCCCCGGCGCATCCGGCACCGGCCGGCCGCCGGCATGGGCCACCAGCTCCGGCGTCCAATGGCCGGCGGTCATCGGCGGGTCCAGCCACTCCAGCACCATCACCCGGGGCCGAGGGCCGGGATCCGCCGCCGCGCGGGCGCCCGCGGCCGCCATCCGGCGCTTCAGGTCGGCGATCAGCGCCTCGCCCGAGGCCGGCGCGGAGAGCGCCCCCGCCAGCCGCCGGATGTCGTGCCAGACGCCGTCCAGGTCGCGGCCGTCCAGCGACACGATCTCCACCGGCCGGCCGACCGCGTCGGCGACCGCCGCCTCCACCTGCTCCGGCGCGACCGCGCAGACGGCGCACTGGGTCTGGGTCACGATCAGCTCCGGCGCCAGCACCGCCAGCCGGTCGTGGTCGACGGCGAAGAACGACAGCGCGTCGGCCGCCGCCGCGCGCACCTGGCGGTCGATCTCCGCCGACGGCGCCGCCGCGTCGACCGACGGCCGGGTCAGCGCCGGCAGCCCGGCCGCCGCGGCCGGCCGGTCGCAGGCGTGGCTGCGGCCGACCAGCTGGTCCCCGGCGCCCAGCGCGGCCACCAGCTCCGTCGCCGCCGGCAGCAGCGAGACGATGCGATGCGGTCTCATGACCCGGACAGGATAGCGTGAGCGGCCGGCCGCTCCTACCCCGCGCCGTCGGCCCCCCGGGCGGTCGGTCCCCCGGGCGGTCGGTCCCCCGGGTCGACGGCGAGGCCGTTTCCCCTCCCGACGGTTTCGTGCTAAGCGTCCGCGCCGCCGGTGCGGGCCGGACTTTTCCTCCGCCGCGCGGCCCCCATATACGCGGCGCGCCCGGCCTGCCGGCCCTGCGGCGCGTTCCCCCGCCCCTCTCTTCGAGACCGGATCACCGATGGGCTTCAACTGCGGCATCGTGGGCCTGCCGAACGTCGGCAAGTCGACCCTGTTCAACGCTCTGACCTCGACCCAAGCGGCCGAGGCGGCGAACTACCCGTTCTGCACGATCGAGCCGAATGTCGGCCGGGTCGGCGTGCCCGACCCGCGGCTGGAAAAGCTGGCGGCGATCGCCCAGTCGGCCAAGGTGATCCCGACCCAGCTGGAGTTCGTCGACATCGCCGGCCTCGTCAAGGGCGCCAGCAAGGGGGAGGGGCTGGGCAACCAGTTCCTCGGCAACATTCGCGAGGTCGACGCGATCCTGCACGTCCTGCGCTGCTTCGACGGCGAGGTGACCCATGTCGACGGCTCGATCGACCCGGTCCGCGACGCGGAGACGGTCGAGACCGAGCTGATGATCGCCGACCTGGAGAGCCTGGAGCGGCGCATCCAGAACACCACCAAGCGGGTGCGCGGCGGCGACAAGGAAGCGAAGGCCGAGCTGGTGCTGATGGAGCGGGCGATGGCCGTGCTCGAGGCAGGCCGCCCGGCCCGCCTGGTCGAGCGGACCGCGGACGAGGAGGCCGGGTTCCGCCGGCTGCAGCTCCTGTCGGCCAAGCCGGTGCTCTATGTCTGCAACGTCGGCGAGGACGACGTGGCGGAGGGCAACGCCTATACGCGCGCCGTCGCGGCCAAGGCCCAGGAGGAAGGCGCCGGGATGGTGGTGATCTGCGCCGCCATCGAGGCCGAGCTGGCGCAGCTTTCCGACCCGGAGGAGAAGGCGGAGTTCCTGGCTTCGCTGGGGCTGGAGGAGCCGGGCCTGAACAAGGTGATCCGCGCCGGCTACCGTCTCCTGGGGCTGTTGACCTTCTTCACCGTGGGGCCGAAGGAGGCGCGCGCCTGGACCGTGCCGGTCGGCGCCAGCGCGCCGGAGGCGGCGGGTGCGATCCACACCGATTTCCAGCGCGGCTTCATCCGGGCCGAGACCATCGACTACGACACCTATGTCGCCCTGGGCGGCGAGCAGCCGGCCAAGGACGCCGGCAGGATGCGGGTCGAGGGCAAGGAATACGTCGTCAAGGACGGCGACATCTTCCACTTTCGATTCAACGTGTGAGGCGGTCGCCGGGCCTGGGCCAGCCAGGTCGGGAGTCCGCGCTCCGACGCGCCGGGACGGGGCTTTGCGAGCCGGTCCATATGGACGATTAGGACAAGCCGCCTCGCCCCGCAGGCGGTCCCTAGCCTTCCTTGCGGCCGGCGAAGGGACTGAGGCCGAGCCATTGCTGCATGGCCGCGGCGAGGGTGCCGTTCCCCGTGAGGATCAACCGGTCGTTCGCCAGCGCCTCGGGCACGGATGACAACCCCATCCAGATCGTGGTCATGGTCCGAAGGTCCGTCTCGACATAGAGATCGATGTCGAAGCCCGGGTCGACCGAGCAGAGATCGACCTCCTCGCCGGGGCTGACGATCAGCCACCAGTCGCGACGCGGTGGGGGGAGATCGGAATAGACGAACTGGATGACCGAGCGCCGGCTCGGCATCGGCCGGGTGTCGATGTTGCGACGCATGTCCCACATCAGCAGGCCCGGGTCGACGTTGCGGAGGCTGGGTTCGGTCTCGACCCATTTCTGGCCCCACGTGCCGACGGCCATCACGACGGCCTCGAGATCCCGGCCGGCCTCGGTGAGCTGATACCTGAAATGCCCCGCCTCGCCGGCGATCGGTCGCCGCTCGACGATTCCGGCCCTCTCGAGTTCGGCAAGCCGCTTCGAGAGCAGGCTGGGGGACATTCGCGGGACCCCCCGGCGCAGATCGTTGAACCGGGTCGAGCCGGCGATGAGCTCGCGCAGGAGTACCAGGGTCCAGCGGGTCGCCAGCACCTCGCTCGCCATCGCGACGGGACAGAACTGCCGGTAGCTTCCCTTCGACATGGGCGCCTCCGGTCGCCGGTACGCAGCGGAACGCTGACCCGGCATATCCGTCGGCGCCCTGAAGAATGCAACCCGGTACAGTCCGTGGACTGGAGAGCCGGTCCGAGGCTCGGGCACTGTCAGGCTGACGCGGCCGTTGGCGGTCGCTCCATGAGAGGAAGGAGACTGACGATGACCGATCTCTCCATGATCGATCTGCGAACCAGGCGGCGACCCGCCGCCCCGGGCAGGCGCTGGACGTGGTGCGCCGTCGCCGTCGTCCCCATGCTCGCCGCGGCCGCGGCCGCCGCCCAGTCCCCCGACGCGATGATCCGGGAGGCGCTGAGCGCGGCCCCGCCGAACCTGCAGGACTCGGTGACTGTCCGCGACCTGGAGGACAATCTCCTGCGGGAAGGGGAGGGTGAGTTCACCTGCTATCCCGCCCCCGAGGGTCTCGCGGGGCCGATGTGCCTCGATCAGGAATGGCAGCGATGGATGGCGGCCTGGCAGGCCGGCGAACCCTTCACCGCCTCGCGGGTCGGCATCGCCTACATGATGGCGGGCGACTCCCCGTCCGGCGGCGCCAGCAATATCGACCCCTCCGCGACGGAGCCGACGGCCGACAACGCATGGGTCGTCGAGGGGCCCCACGTCATGATCATCGTGCCCGACGGGCAGGACCTCGAAGGCCTCCCGACCAGCCTGGACACGGACGGACCCTACGTGATGTGGCGAGGCACGCCCTACGAGCACATCATGTTACCGGTCGACGAACGACCCGCGCAGCGCACCGTCGACTAGGACGGTCCCGCCGGCCGCCGCGCGTCGCGCGCTCGCCGGAGCCGGGCGGGCGGCGCGCCGGCGACGGTCTGCGACGGGGAGGCACCGGGCCGGCAGGGTGGGCCGGGAACCTGCCGGGCCGGGACGGCTCGCACGGCCGGACGGCTTGGTACCGGTGCGGCGCCGTGGCAGACTGCCGCGCATGACCTCTCCACGCGACAGGGCGACCGAGGCGCCCGCAGAGATCTCCGCAGAGACCCCCGCTGAGACCCTCGCTGAGACTCCGGCCGGGGCTTCGCCCGGGCCGACCGGCCCGACCGGCGGCCGACCCCTGCATGTCGTGGTCGGGGCCGGGCCGCTGGGGCTGGCGGTGGCGCGGGAGGCGCTGGCCCAGGGCCACCGGGTCCGGCTGGTCAGCCGTCGGGGCCGGATTCCCGACGCACCCCCGGCCGCCGAGGTCGCGGCCGCCGACGCGCGTCATCCGGACCAGCTCCGCCCCCTGGTGGCCGGTGCCGCGGCGGTCCATCATTGTGCCGGCGGCCCCTACGACCGCTGGCAGCAGACCCTGCCGGCGATCATGCTGGGCCTGATCCAGGCCGTGGCCGACACCGGTGCGGCGCTGGTCTATGGCGACAACCTCTATGCCGTCGGGCCGGTCGACGGGCCGATCACCGAGGATCTGCCCGACCGACCGGTCGGCGCCAAGGCGAAGGTGCGCGCGAGCGTCGCCGCGCTGCTGCTCTCTGCCCACCGCGACGGTGCCCTGCCGGCGGCGGTCGTCCGGACCTCGGACTTCTTCGGGCCCCATGTGGAACAGTCGGCGCTGGGCCGGCGGCAGTTCGCCGCCGCGATCGCCGGACGGCCGGTGCCGATCCTGGGAGCGCCGGACCAGCCGCACTCGTTCTGCTGGCTGGGCGATTTCGCGGCCGCGATGGTGGCGGTGGCGGGCCGGCCCGACGCCTGGGGCGAGGTCTGGCACGCGCCCTGTCCGCCGCCGGTCACCCAGGCCCGCGCGCTGGAGGCGATCGCCGGGCGAAGGGTCCGGGTCAGCCGCGCGACCCGGCGGATGCTGACGCTGGGCGGCCTGTTCACCCCGGCGCTGCGCGAGCTGAAGGAAATCGTCTACCAGTTCGACCGCCCGATGGTGGTCGACAGCTCGAAGATCGCCGACCGGCTGGGCCTGCAGCCGACGCCGTTCGCCGAGGCCGTGGCGGCGGCGCGGGCCGCCTACGGCTTCGACCTGCCGCGGCCGCAGGTTCGGCCGGCCGCGACGCCGGCGGGCGTCGGCAAGCCGCGCTAGGGGCGGCGGCCGCCATCGCATTCGCTCCGCCGCCACCGGGAGATCCCGATGCCGATCAACACGATCCAGCCGCTCAACGCGGCCGACGGCCACACCCTCGACGCCTTCCAGTCGCTCCCCGACGGCACGCCGCGCGGCGGTATCGTCGTGCTGCAGGAAGTCTTCGGGGTCAACGACCACATCCGCTCGGTGACCGAGCGGTTCGCGCTGGAGGGCTACGCCGCGATCGCCCCTGCCCTGTTCGACCGGGCCCGGCGCCGGGTGGAACTCAACTATACCGACGACGACCTGGCGCACGGCCGCGAGCTGCGCACCTCGATCGGCTGGGACGGCCCGGTCGCAGACACCGCGGCGGCGATCCAGGCGGTCGCCGGCTGGGGCAGGGTCGGGGTGGTCGGTTATTGCTGGGGCGGGTCGGTCACCTGGCTGGCGGCGACGCGGATCACGCCGCATGTCGCCGCCGCCGTCTGCTACTACGGCGGCCAGATCGCCCAGTTCCGGGACGAGGCGCCGCACTGCCCGGTGCTGATGCATTTCGGCGAGCACGACCCGATCATCCCGGCCGAGGACGTGGACGCGATCCGCGCGGCGCAGCCGGGGGCGGAGATCCACGTCTGGCCGGCCGGCCACGGCTTCAACTGCGACCAGCGCGGCGATTTCGATCCCGACAGCGCCGCCAGGGCCGGGGCGCGAACCATGGGATTCCTGACCGCGCACGTCGGCTGACCGCCGGCCCGATCGCGCGACGCCGACCGGAGGGAGACCCGGGGGCCCTTCAGGGCGGACGGGACCCTTGTTCGCAATCGGCGGATCGCCCGCGGGATCGTCGGATCGCGGAGTGCTGCCGTCGGGGGTGGGGGCGCCTCTCCCGAATGAGTCGGCGACGGCGGTCGAGCGATCGGGGGGAATCACCGCCGGCTTACCGGCGGCATCGGCGGCCGGCACGGACGGCTCAACCGCTGTCGCCCCGATACGCCCGAAGCGCGATGGCCCGTCGCCGCGGATCGGGCGCAGGATGCGGGCGCCGCCGCTTCTGCCGCCCAGGCGAATCACCCCGGAGTTCCGTCCGCCGTGACGATCCATCCCGACCCCGCCGGCGTCCGCCGGTCCCGCCCGCCGGTCGGCGCGCCCCGCTCCGCCGCCCTTGCCGAGGGTGCGCGGGCCGCGCTCGCCGCCGCGGCGGCGCAGCTGCCGTCGACGGTGATCGTCACGACCCGCGGCCTGGAGGCGGCGACCGCGACGGCGGCGATCGATCCTGCGGCGCTGGGCCGGCTGATCGTGGTGCTTCTGACCCGCGCCGCCGATGCGCTGGACGGCGCCGGCACGATCCTGGTGACCCTGGAGGAGGCCCTGGTCGACGACGGCGCGTCCTTGAACCTGGGGATCGTGCCCGGCCCCTACGCCCGGCTCTGCATCGGCGACACGGGCACCCTGCGCCTGCCCGACCTCGCGCTCCGGGAGGCGACGGCGATCGTCGCCCGCCACCGCGGCAGCCTGACCCTCCAGTCCCGCCCCGACGGTCGCCACCTGGCGATCTACCTGCCGATCGCGGCGCATTAGGGATCGAGCCCGCGCAGATCGTGTCGAAGGCGCGACATGCCGCGGTCCCGGACGGGCAGACCGCCGACTGCCGTGTCCCGGCGACGCGCCGACGCGACCGGCGCCCCCCGCCCCGTGCCACCCTCTCCGACTCTCGCGGGCAGCGGCCCTGCGCGCGGCGGGGGTTGCATGTGCCCGGCGGTCGGGCGAGGCTTGCGGCCTCCCCCAAGAGAGACGCGAGGATCGCCCGATGACCGCCACCGCCGCGCCCGAGACCCGCCCCCGCCTCGCCCCCGGTGTCGTCACCGGTGCCGACTACCGCGCCCTCGTCGCCGCCTGCAAGGCGGGCGGCTATGCCCTGCCGGCGGTCAACGTGACCGGCACCAATACGGTCAACGCGGTGCTGGAGGCGGCGGCGGAAGCACGGTCCGACGTGATCGTCCAGCTGTCGAACGGCGGCGCCCAGTTCTATGCGGGCAAGGGCTTCCCCGATTCCTTCCAGGCCAAGGTTCTCGGCGCGGTGGCCGCCGCCCGGCACGTCCACCTGCTGGCGGAGCACTACGGCGTCTGCGTCGTGCTGCACACCGACCACGCCAACAAGCCGCTGGTGCCCTGGGTCGACGCGATGCTCGACCATGGCGAGGCCCACCGCCGCGCGACCGGCCGGCCGCTCTTCTCCTCCCACATGCTCGACCTGTCGGAGGAGCCGCTGGAGGAAAACCTCGCCACCTGCGCCCGGGTGCTGGAGCGGATGGCGGCGCTGGACATGAGCCTGGAGATCGAGCTCGGCGTCACCGGCGGCGAGGAGGACGGGATCGGCGCCGAGCACGACGCCGACCAGGCCGACAACCCGAAGCTCTACACCCAGCCGGAGGACGTGCTGGCCGCCTGGGACCGGCTGTCGCCGATCGGCCATTTCTCGGTCGCCGCCTCGTTCGGCAACGTCCATGGCGTCTACGCCCCCGGCAATGTCCGCCTGCGCCCGGAGATCCTGAAGGGGAGCCAGGACCTGGTGGCGGCGGAGCGGGGCACCGCCGCCCGGCCGCTCGACCTGGTATTCCACGGCGGCTCGGGGTCGGAGCCCGACAAGATCGCCGCCGCGATTTCCTACGGCGTCTTCAAGATGAACATCGACACCGACACCCAGTTCGCCTTCGCCCAGGCGATCGGCGGCTACGTCTTCACCCACGAGACCGCCTTCCGCCACCAGATCGACCCGGCCACCGGCCGGCCGACCAAGAAGCACTACGACCCGCGCGCCTGGCTGCGCGCCGGGGAGCAGGGGCTGGCGGCGCGGCTGGCCGAGGCGTTCGACACGCTGGGGTCGACCGGCCGCACGCTCGCCGGATAGCCGGCGCGGATCATGGCCTGGCGGATTGCCCTCTGCGGCGCGGCCCATCCCCATCTCCGGGACGTCCTCCAGGCGATCCGGCAGGCGCCTGACGTGACCCTCGCCGGCGTGTGGGATCACGACGCGGCCCGTGCCGGCGCGGTCGCCGAGGCAGCCGGCGTCGAGATCCGCGACCCGGCGGATCCGGCGGTGCGGCCGGACGGCGTGGTCGTGCTGTCCGAGACCCGCAGGCACGCCGGCGACATCCGCCGGCTGCTGCCGCTCGGCGTCCCGCTGTTCGTCGAGAAGCCGTTCGCCCTGGCGGAGGAGGCCGAGGGGCTGGCGGCGACGATCGCCGCATCGGGCGTGCCGTTCCACACCGGCCATTTCCTGCGCGAGACCCCGGGGTTCCGGGCGCTGCAGGACCGGCTGGCCGGGGGCCGCCTCGGGCGGGTGCTGACCGCGCGGGTGCGGTTCCGGCACGACGGCCTGCTCGCCGGCTGGATCGATCCCGGCGACTGGATCGCGCAGCCCGACGAGTCCGGCATGGGCGGGTTCGGCGATCTGGGGCTGCACGCGCTCGACCTGCTGCACTGGCTGGGCCTCGGCCCGCTGTCGGTGCGCTCGGCGACGCTGGTGCGCCTGACCGGCCGGACCGGCTGCGACGACCATGGCGTCGCCGTCCTGGCGGGTCGCGACGGGTTGATCGCCAGCGTCGAGGCCGGCTGGGCGGCCCCGCCCGGCGGCGCCGGGTTCGCCTTCGAACTGACGACGGAGGCCGCCTCGGTCGATCTCTCGGAGGGGCAGCTTCGGCTCTCCGGCGCCGAGGGACCGCAGCAGCTGGGCGCCGTCGAGGCGGCGCCGATCCTCGCCCTGGGGCCGTTCCTGGATACCCTGCGCGGCGGTCCGCCGGAGCGGCTGATCGCGCCGGAAGATGCGCTGGCGGCGATCCGCCTGACCGCCGAGGCCTATCGCCGCTGAGCGCCCGGAGGTCGGGCCGGGCCGCGGCTATCGCGCCGCGACATCGGCCGCCAGCAGCACCCGGCCGTCCTCCACCCGCACCGGCGCGGGCGTCAGCCGGTCGCCGGCACAGGGGCCGGCCACGCAGCGGCCGTCCGCCACCCGGAACAGGGCCCCGTGGGTCGCGCAGGCAAGGTGTTCCCCGTCCGGCGCCATGAACCGGTCGGGCACCCAGTCCAGCGGCGTGCCGGCATGGGGGCAGGAATTGAGATAGCCGTGGAACCGGTCGCCGTCGCGCGCGACCAGCACGTCGACCGGCCGGCCCTCCCCGTCGCTCAGGGTGAAGCCGCGGGCCTCCCCGTCCGGAATCGACTCGGCCGGACAGAGCCGGGTGCCGGCGACGGCGGCGGGCCAGGTCACCGGCGCCCCCTCTAGCCCGCATATCTCACGAGCGTGCGGTTTCCGGTGCGTGAAGGCGTTCGAGACGGTGGCGGACTGACGGCCGGAGGTCTGGGCAGGCGTGTCCGTTGCGCCTGATTGGCGCGTTCCGGGTCGGTGCGGGTCCAGCGTTGTTGACGGGCGGGTGGAGGAGCGCGGCTGGCGCGGATCAGCGGCACAATCGGGCGT
>Ga0208623_100186_pt1 | contig 74396 bp, 75 predicted proteins | sample HotLakConsUCCL28_FD_184737 | JGI IMG/M metagenome (GOLD analysis project Ga0208623, IMG submission 184737) | Hypersaline microbial mat communities from Hot Lake, Washington, USA - Hot Lake Consortium UCC-L28 (SPAdes) (version 2) ...
CGCAGCTCACCTTCGATGAGCGTGGAACAGGGACGGTATCGCCTGCCCAGGTCGTGGTTCTCACCAATACCGGCTACGGCGATGTCCATATCTTCGGCTCAACCCTGACCGGTGACTTCGTGGTGAAGTCGCCGATCCCTTCGCGTCTCCAACCAGGGGAACATGCCGCGATCCAGATCGCCTTCGCTCCGACGACGATCGGCCAGCATATCGGCAGCCTCTACATCGATACCGGTGATGCGGCGGGTGATGAACTCGTTGCTCTCTCTGGTTCCGCCGTCGCCGGGGATCTCGGCATTGCTCCGACAGATGATATTCAGGCGATCCTGAAGATGACCCAGTCGGAATACAACGCCCTGGACCCCAAAGATCCGCAAACGCTCTACATCATCGTGGGATAAACGATCATGGCTTCTGTCATCTACCCCAAGGCAAAAGAGGCGGCCCTCGCTGGTGGCCTCAATCTCTCAAGCGGCGTCGTCAAGGCTGCCCTTATCGACACCGGCACCTATACGTACAGCTCGGCGCACGAGTTCTACGACGAGGTGACCGGTGTGGTCGGAACGCCGGTCACGCTGGCCAACAAGTCCCTGACCAACGGCGTCTTCGATGCCGATGACGTGACGTTCGCCAATGTGGCCGGTGACACGATAGAGGCCATCCTGATCTATGTCGATACGGGAACGGCCGGCACATCGCGTCTGGTGGCCCTGATCGATCAGGGTGCCGGTCTGCCGCTCACCCCGAACGGCACGGATGTGCAGTGCGTCTGGGATAACGGCGCCAACCGGATCTTCGCACTCTGATCGGACGACGTGCCTTGGGGGATCCCGAACAGGGATCCCCTGCCTCCCTCTCTTCATAATCACCCGATGGAGTAGCCCGTGAGCCGCGATATCCAGTTCATCGGCTCTGCCACGGGCACCTTGAGCGCCGATCTGTCGGGGATCGGGATCCAGGCCGGTGACCTGATCGTCGTGTTCACCTTTCGGGTGAGCAGCACCACGCCGCCCAACCTGGGATCCGGCTATACCAACATCGGGACCGGATCGGGCTTTGCGTGCTCCGAACGCACGGGCTACCGGATTGCCGATGGCTCCGAGACCAGCACCGGCACCTGGTCCAATGCCAACATCATGGTCGTCGCCGTCTACCGCAATCATGGCGGGATCGGGGCGACCAGCATGTTTGGTGCCTCGAGCACGAACATCCAGTATCCGGCCCTGGCCATGGATGTGCCGGACCGGGCCAGCCATGTCCTGGTCTTTGGTGGCAACCGCAACACATTCGGCGATCTGGAAACGAACCCGCCGACGGGGACGGTCAATTTCGCGCATGACGTTTCAGGCGGGCAGGTGGCTGGTTTCCGGATGCTCGAGCCTGCCGGGGGCTGGGAAGCCACCAGCACGAATATCGGTGGCTTCGGGGTCGGATACCGCACCCGCATCGTCGAGATCAAGGCTCCCCTGTGGCCGGATCGCACCTTTTATATCCATCCGACGAGCGGCAACAACGCCAACAACGGCACCAGTCCCTCGACGCCATGGGCCTCTCTGGACATGACCTGGAGCGGGCTTCTGCCCGGGGATCGGCTTTTGCTGGCCGGTGACACCGTCTTCAATGGCGACATGATCTGGAACACCACCAGCGGCACGGCTGCAAAGCCAATCGTGTTCGGGGCCTATGGTTTGGGTGGCAGGCCGGAAATCGTCTCTTGGGAATGGACCAACGCCGTCTACATGGAAAACGTCTCGCACGTCACGGTGCAGGACATCCTGGTGACAGCCTCGGCCACGAACCCGGTGGATGATGGCATTCTCTTCTGGCTCACGGGAACGAACCAGCGTGAGGGTATCAAGGTCATCAACTGCGAGGCCAAGAACTACGCCCGCCGCGGTATCTTTGTCGGGGCCAATGATGGCGCCAAATACGATGACGTGCTGATCGATCGCTGTCTGACACATGCCAACGGCGATATGGGCATTTTCGTCTGGGCCGGGGATGAGACCCAGGCGGTGCGCCACACCAACGTGACGATCATCGACTGTACCTCCCATAGCAATCCCGGTCTCACCACCGCCTCCAACAATTCCGGCTCGGGCATCTGTCTGTCCCGCACGGATGGTGGCGTGATCCGCTACTGCCTGGCCTACGACAACGGCAATTCCAACAACCCGAATGTCGATGAAGCCGGCGTTGGCATCTGGACCTATGGGTCCAACAATGTCGTTATCGAGCATTGCGAAAGCCACTCGAACAAGACCAACTCGGCCCGTGATGGTGGCGGCTTCGACATCGATGAAGCCTGCACCAACTGCGTGATCCAGTATTGCTACTCGCACGACAATGACGGTCCGGGCTTCATGCTCTGGCAACAGCCGGGTGGCGATGGGGTCTGGAACAACAACACGATCCGGTTCTGTATCTCCGAGGATGATGCCCTGAGTGGCACCTATGGTTCGCTCTACGTGGCCAACCATGCCTCCTCGACGATGGGTACTGCCTTCGTTCACCACAACGTCTTCTACAACGGCAATCCCGGCAAATGGGCGTTCGGGATGAACGAAGCGCCCAACAGCGTGCTGGTGCGCAACAATATCTTCGTGGTGCCGTCCGGTAACAAGATCGGCTTTGGTGTCATCGGTGTTCAGCCTCAGATGCGCAACAATGCCTATTGGACGCCCGGCACCTGGGAACTGGATTGGGGAGCCAACACCTATACCAGCCTGGCGGCATGGCGGCTTGATCATGGCCAGGAAACCCATAACGGTCTGTGGGATGGCAATCCGCTCGGCTTCGAGGTGGATCCGGAACTGGTCTCCGTCGGGACAGCCGGCACGATCGACGATCCGCGCAATCTGGCCAGCATCACCGCCTACCGGATCGAGGAAACCTCGCCGCTCTTGAGTGCCGGCCTGGTGTTTGATCCGGGCGTGACGGAAGACTTCTTCGGTCTGCCGGTCTCGAGCTCCACGGCCAACACGCTGGGTATCCATAACGTCGAAGGCACGGCACCGCCGATCCAGCAGATCACCCTGACCGGTGTGGCAACGACCACGGTCTTCGGGTCACCCTCCCTGACACAATCGGCCCCGATCCAGGAGATCACGCCGGCCGGGTTCGAGAATGTGTCCGGGTTCGGGTCTCCAGTTCTGACCCAGGAAATCCGGATTGACGGAACGGCGTCGGTCAATGCCCTGGGCAGTGTGACCCTGACACAAAGCGTTGTCCTCCAGGGCTTTGCCAATCTGGCTGGTTTCGGATCCCCCGCTCTCGAAGTGGGTGTCCTGCCCATCGAACCGATCGGGTTCGCCTCAGGCAATGCCTTCGGCAGCTACCAGCTCGACCAGACACTGGCGCCCCAGAGCCTGACCGGGATTGCGGGCTTTGGTGATGTGCAGCTGACCCAGACGCTGGAGATGGCAGGTGTCTCTTCTGGTTCCGCCACCGGCAGTCTGACCCTGAACCAGATCCTCAATCTGACCGGTCTGGGCCATGCCAACACGTTCGGCAATGTGCGTTTGAACCAGAGCCTGAACCTGACGGGTCTTGGCTCCACGGGGACGCTCGGCGAGGTGCTGATCACGCAAATCCTGACGACGGAAGGGATTGCGCCCGGGTCGGGATTGGGTGAGCCACGTCTGGATCAGGCCATCACGCTTGAGGGCGTGGTCCCGGCCAACAGTTTCGGTTCCCTGACCCTCGAACAGACGCTGGGGCTCACGGGTGTGGCATCGACTTCGGTTCTGGGCGAGATCCTCCTCTCCCAGATCCTGTCGCTGGATGGCGTTGCCTCGGGCACGGTCCTTGGTGACCCGCAACTGAACCAGAACCTGGAACCCTCCGGCCTGGCAGCATCGAACGGGTTCGGTTCCGTGCAGCTCATTCTCTCCGTGACGATGGAGGGTCTGGCCGGCACCGTGGCAATGGGTGCCCCGAGGCTGAACCAGGAAGTCAGGCTGGATGGGTTCGTCTCCGGTTCGTCGGGCTTGGGCGAGATCCGGATCATCGAGAGCGTCACCCTGGAAGGGATCGCTTCGACATCGGCACTGGGCGAGATCTGGCTTGGTCAGGAACTGCACCCGGCCGGGATCGAATCAACCACGAATGTGGGATACCCGGTATTCTCCTATGTGGGTGATGTGGTGGTGGCCCTGTCGGGGATCGCTGCGACAAACGCCTTTGGCAGCCCGGCCCTGTCACAACAACTGCGCCCGCAAAGCCTGATCTCGGCGAGCGTCTTCGGGTCTTTGTCCCTGGCGCCGATCCTGGAGATGCAAGGCTTTGCCGGCACGCAGGCATTCGGGTCTGTCTCTCTGGTTCAGACCCTGAAACCGGACGGCTTCAGCAATCTGTCGCTGTTTGGTGTGTCGCAGGTGAGCCTCGGCCAAGTCCTCGTTCTGACCGGGTTCCAGAATGGCAGCCTGTTCGGGACACCGGCCTTGCAGACCGACCAGGTGCTCAGCCTGGACAGTCTGATCAACGCCCCGACCTTCGGATCTGCTTCTCTGGTTCAAAACCTGATCCTGCATGGCTTTGCGGATCCAGATGGGCTGGGTGAACCGGCCTTGTTCATGGGCCTGTTGCCGCAACAGATCCGCCTCGAGGGCAAGCTCGGTCGCAACGGGGTTGGGCAACCGCTTCTGTTTCCCGGTCTGGTGCTAACGGGAGCACAGAGCGTCAACCAGTTCGGTTCACCGGCCCTGGAACGTCTGCCACGTCTGGCCCAGGTGCCGGCGCATGGTCTGGCGTATTTCGGGGAAGACGAGATCCAGGCGCTCTATCTCGGCGAGAACAAGGTCAACCGGGCCTATCTCGGTCACCTCTGCATCTGGCCGCTGGGTTCCCTGCCATTCAATTTCCCCTCGGCCAAAGAGCAGGACCAGATGTCCGCTGATCAGATGCGCTGGGGATCCACCCGGCCGCTGACCCCGGAAGAACAGGCGCTTGTTCCCGAAATCCCGCCCCACACCACGCTGGCCTGGTGGCGGGCCGATGATTTCGACGCCATCGATCTGCACGAAGGCAAGGTCTATGAATGGCGGGATTCCATGTATGGCCAGCCGATGTACCAGCCCGATCCGGACCGGCGCCCGGAATACTCGCTCACGGCGTTCGGCGGCACGCCGGGTGTGATCTTCCGCAGCGGCTTCCAGCAGTTCCTGGAGATGTTCACCTCGCCCTGGCCGATCGGTCGCAATGACATCTACGTGGTCGCTGTGGTGGATCAGCTTGCACCTCCCAGCAATCCGGCAGCCCAGTCGATCATCGCCTACGGCAACACGCCCCTGGCGCAGCGCAAACTGCAACGGCGTCTTGTGCTCGGCTATAACCGCTGTGCCATCGCCTTCGGCAACGGCTTCACCGAATATTGGCACATGCATCAGCCCAACCTCTATTGGGGCCGCAATGCTGCCCTGAGCTGGATGGGTGATGTGATGGCCTCGCTCGGGGTGAACGGTGTCTTTGCCGGGATCCTGACCCAGGCTCTGCGCACCGAGAACGGACGCACCCGGATGGGTGCAGATGCTGCCTCCTTCGAGGCGCCGGGCGAATTTGCCGACATCATCGTTCGGGACATCCTGTTTGGCGCCTCCTCGGCGATGACGGCACGCCATTGGGAGGAACTCCAGAAATGGGTGCTGTTGCGCCGGCAGATCCAGTTCTACGACGACTTCGTGCGCATCGAAGAGGATCTCGAAGCGGCCCATCCCTGGATCTGCGAGATCGGAACGCCCGGGATCCTGCGGGTCGTGAACAACAAGATGGTGCAGGAAGCAGCCGGTCCCGCCGACAGCCTCTACCTGTCACCGGATGTGCAGGATCCGGATCAGTATGTGCAGATCAAGATCCTGGCCCCGGCCACGGTCACGGCATCCCCGATCGTCGCCTTGCGGATCCAGGATCGGGAGAATTTCGCCTGCGGCATGCGGGCCGAGAACGGCACCATCCGGCTCTATACCTGCAGCAACGGAATACTCCAGGCCCTGGGCACACCGGTGGCTTACGGTTCTGGTGATCTGGTTCGGCTCGATGCCCGGGGCACCGAATTCCGGTTCTATCTGAATGGTGAGCCGATGCTGGGCCCGATCACCATCACCCAATTCGCCACACAGACCCGGGCTGGTGTTCGTGCCGGTCTGGCGACGGTTCCCTTCATCGACAATTACGAGAACGCGCGATGATCTACAGCGGCGATATTCCGATGACGGAACTTTGGCTTGGCACCCAGCCGGCCAGTGCCGTCTATCTGGGGGAGACCCTGATCTGGCGCCCGGAATTCTTCTCCTATCCCGAGACCGTGCATTTTGCCGCGAACGGCGATGACTGGACAGGGCAGGGGACAGACGCCTCACCCTTGCGCTCTCTGGCTCTGGCGAACCAGATCCCCCGGGAAGGCAAGACCATCCTGTTCCGGGGCGGGGATACCTTCGAGGGCACGCTTCATCTGGCACCCAATCAGGCAGCGTCTTCCTATGGTTCCGGAAAGGCCCGGATCTTCTCCGGCATGGGGGAGGGGGCTCTGGCCGTGAACTGTCCCAACGCCTCGATCACCAATCTGGAATTCGAAGGCGCCGGCATCACCCTCAATCCGACGGCGGGGATCCGGGCGTCCAACGTGCAGGATAACAGCGTCTTCCTGCCGGGACTGGTGATCGCGGACAACATCGTTCACGAATATGGGGACGACGGCATCCGGGTCTCTGCCCGCAATGCGCCTTCGGGATTTATCAACCCGCAGATCCATCGCAACGTAGTGCATGACTGCGTCGGTAATACCCGCAACGGGCACACGGGCGGGATCATCGTCTATACCGTCGAGAGCGAGCAATACGACGAGGCCAATGGCCGTGAGCTCTGGGGCATCCGCAACAAGCCAGCCTCTTTCCAGGATGTCGAGGTGATCGACAACCACGTCTATAATTGCCTCGGCACACCTGGCACCCCGAACCACTCCGGCAACGGCATCATCATCGCCCAGACGCTGCGCGGAACCATGGAAGGAAACCTGGTCGAGAATTGCGGCCACAACAACACCAGCCAGGCGGGTCCGGTGGGTGCCTGGTGCTGGGATTCGATCAGCATCGTGATGCGCCGGAACGTCACCATCAATCAGGGTTCGAATGGTCCCGATGGCGGGGGCTTCGATCTGGATGGCGGCTGTGTCGATTGCGTGCTCGAGTACAATCTGTGCATCGACTGCGCCGGTCCGGGGATCCTGCTCTACGCCTTCAACGACAAACCCTTCTGGCCACAGGCCCGGCTGCGTGATTTCGAGCGGAATGTGGCACGCTACAACATCTCGCTCCGTTGCGGGGCAGGGGGCTTTTCGAAATACGGCATCTTCCTCGGCACCGGTCGTCCAGTGGGTTCCGACTGGAAGGACTGCCTCGTCTACAACAACACCATCGTGACGGATAACGTCCGGGGCACCATGGCCGACAATTTCGTGGTCTATTCCTATGACGGGGTCACCGCCGATCATCTGACCGGGATCGTCACCAACAACATCTTCCTGCAGAAGGGCTCCGGCCTGATGGGAGACGTGCGCAAGAACCGCCTGGTGATCGAGGGCAATGTCTTCCACACAACGGAAGGACGCCCGATGCGCTATTACGGCTTCGACTGGCAGGACTTCTTCAACTGGGTCGATTCCTCCTCGACCGATGGCCAGCCCAAGGAATTCATGCGCAATGCCGTCTCGGCCTATCAGGGGGATCCCCGGTTCCTGAATGACAGCTCCGATGATCCGGCCGATTACCAGCCGGTGGCAGGATCTCCGATGTGGGGCATGGGTCTCGACATCACCCAGGAATACGGCATCGAGCGTCCTAGCGAAGACTTCGTCGGCAACTCGGTCAATCTTCCGGGCCGGGTCTTCTGGACACCCGGTGCCATCGAATGTCCGGCAGCGCCGGTCAACAATCTGTCCAGTCCCGATGATCTCACGGCAGCCAGCTGGATCCCGGAGAATGGTCTCGTCGTCACCCCGAACCAGGAAGGCATCTCGGGTGCCCTGACAGCGCATCGGCTGCAGATTGCCAATCGTGAACCCTGGGGTGATCTGTTGCAGCTGCGGTCTTATCCTTCTGGTTCCAAACGGGTGCGCCGTGGCGCTTTCGTCAAGGATGATGGTGTGGGTGTGGTGCGGATGGGCACCTGGCAGCCGCCGCTTTACGCCGGCCTCGTGGGGGCCGTGTTCTTCGATCTGCGGCGTGGCGAGTTCGTCGATATCTCCGCGGATCCGGCGATCTACCCGTTGATCAAGCATCAGCGCATGCTGAAGCGCGCCAATGGCTGGTGGCTGATCATGTACGAGTTCGACATCCCCGCCGACTGGACCTCGGATTATTTCTCGATCGCACCGGCTGACGTGCAGCTGAACTGGAACCTTGTCGGTAATGGTATCGATGGGCTTCTGGTTGATGGTGTTTTTGAATATATGGTTTGAAAATCCGAGATTATATTATTGGACATAATCAGGATATTTTGCGATAACAGTTCCCGAAAATGAAATGACCATTTTCGGAGAAATCCCATGAGCGTTTTGAAATTTGGTGAGCTCTGGCATGTCGATGTCCAGACCGCCCTTGAAACCGCCTTTCACGAGGCCCTGGTCCGACAGGCCTATTACGACAGCGAGGACGTGCTCACCTGGAATGTGGGTATGACCGATGCCACCGGTCACCGGGTGTCGCGCTACATCAACAATCCCCAGACCCTGCAGCATTGCATGAACCTCTATGCCTGGGCGCTGGAGCGTTATGCCGATCGGGTCCGTCGGGCCTTCAAGGGCGTGAAGATCTCCAAGGCACAGTTTGCAGCCGCGCTCTCCTTCGACTGGAATACCGGCGCCATCCTCAAGGCCAAGTGGGTGGCGTATTTCTGCGCCGGCGATGTAGTCAAGGCTCGCAAGGCCTTCATGAACTATTCCAAGCCCAAATCGATCATCAAGCGCCGGAAGGCCGAGAAGGCCTTGTTCTTCGATGGCAAGTGGTCGAACAACGGCACCATCACCGAATACACCAAGGTCAGCTCAGCCCTGCAGCCGGTCTGGAGCAGTGCGGTCAAGATCGACATCCGCAAGGAACTGACCCAGGCGTTGATGCTGGGCGGGGCCACGACACCCAAGCTGGATCAGGATCCCAATCCCGACAATGTGCCGAAGGCGCCGACGCTCACACCGGCCCACAGCCTCGATGAGGCCATTGCCCGCATGGATCTCAAGACCCCCGGTCATCTCGATCTGCACGGTGTGAAACCGGCCCCTGTTACCCCGTCTCGTCCTGAAGATCTCCAGACCGCTCTCAAGAAATCCGTCAAGAAATCCATCAAGGAATCCGTCGAGGAGCGGGTGCCGGCTTCAGCCTTGTGGGCAGCCGTGATGATCTCCGTCGGCACGGTGCTCTTCGGGATCTGGGAATGGCTGATGGCCTTGCCCTGTAACCTTTTCAACATCGCCTGCGGAGGCTGATCCATGTGGAACGCCATCAAGAAATTCTTCAAGTACAGCGAGACCATCTTCCTGGCTCGCCTGCAAGTCCTGATCGGGACGGTCCTTGAGATCCTCGTGGTCATGGACCCGGCCCTGTTTGCCCCGCTTCTGGGGGAATATTTCCCCCTCTTCATGATTCTCCACGGCTTCACACTGGAATATCTGCGGCGTCGTCGTGCCGATGATCTCGGTCCCTGATGCCTGATCTGATCTCCCCGATCTGATCCGTGGTGCTCTCCAATCCCAGCAATCACGGTCTCGCATTTCACCCGTTTCGTTTTCGTGATGTGAGGATGTGCCCGTGTCTGAGGAATTTGGAACCCAGCTGGTTCGGCTGGAAGAGCAACTCAAATCCGTCGTGGCTGGTCTGGAGCATGATCGCAAGGATCGTGAGCACCGTGATCGCCAGATCGAGATCATCCTGAAGAGCATGAACAGTCTCGACCGGCGTCTGGAGCTGGTCGAGCGTCAGCTCGCCGAGAATACCCCCTCGATCAAGGAGTTCCTGGTCATGAAGCACCAGATCGAGGGTGCCGGCCTGATGGGCAAATGGATCTGGGGTGCTGCCGGTGCCCTGCTCGGCACCATCATTTCCGCCAAGGAGCTCTGGAAGGCCTGGTTTCCTTTCTGAGCCATTATCAAGGATAATCCGATATGATTATGTGGATAATGAACCAGTGGAGCCTAATCATCTGGATGATCATCCTTCTGACGGCCGTGATCATGGCCTGGCGTCTGTGGGGTGTGACGATTGCAGGTCCGCTGGCTGCGGGTCTCAGCATCCTGTTCAGTTTTTTCGCTGGAAAGAAAATCCAGCGTGACGAATATAGAAAACAGGTGCAGGATATTGAAGAAAAGCGGGATGAGGAATATGAGAAAATCGACCGTCGCAATACCAAGCCTTCTGATGCTGCTGACCGGTTGCGCAACGGTCGCTACTGACTGCCCGGCGCCGACCCCGATCTCGCAAGAGATCCAGCATCAGGCAGCACGAGAACTGGATGCGCTTCCTCCTGGTTCCGCCCTGGGCACGGTGATCGCCGCTGCGCTCGACGACAGAGACAAGATGCGGGCCTGCCGGCAGTTCCGCTGATCATTCCTTCTGGTGATGGATGTCGAAGATGACCGAGATGACTGAACATGGCCGCACGGACGAGCTTCCGATCAATCCCGGTACGGCACCCAAACTGACCGAATGGGCGAATGAACCGACCGCTCTGGTTCTGATGGAAGATCTGGAGCTTGCCCGTCCGGCGCATGATCTGTTCGTCACGAAGATCCAGCGCTGGGTCGATCTGATGGAAGTGAAGAACGCCGCCCGGCCCAAGAAGGTCAAGGGGCGTTCCAATGTCCAGCCGAAGCTGATCCGGCGCCAGGCCGAATGGCGTTATGCGCCATTGAGCGAACCGTTCAACTCGTCGAACAAGCTGTTCGATGTCCGGCCTGTCACCTTCGAGGATGTGGCCTCAGCCCGCCAGAACGAGACCCTGCTGAATTACCAGTTCCGATCGAAGATCAAGCGGGTCAGCTTCATCGATTCCTACGTGCGCACCTGTGTGGACGAAGGTACCTCCGTGGTGCGGGTCGGCTGGAGCCGGATCACCAAGGAAGTCGAGGAAGAAGTCCCGGTCTGGGAATATGTCGCTCCTGGTTCCGAGGAGGAGATGAAGCTGTTCGAGACAGCCCTCAAGGCCAAGGCCGAGAATCCCCGGGGTTTCATGGAGCAGGCCCCTCCCGAGATGCAGGCGGCGATCGAATTCTATGAGGAGAGCGGGCAGCCCAACATCGCCTACCAGATCGGCACGGAAATGATCACCGTTGACAAGGTGCTCGACAACCGGCCGGTGCTCGATGTCGTGAACCCGCACAATCTGTATTTCGATCCGTCCTGTGGTGATGATCTCGAGAAGGCCGGCTTTGTGATCGTCTCGTTCGAGACCTCCCAGGCCGAGCTGAAGAAGGAACCCAAGCGTTACAAGAACCTTCAGCACGTCAACTGGGAAGGCGCCACAACGGTGATGGATCCATATCACCAGCCCAACTCCCGCGACACGAATTTCAATTACAAGGATGCGCTGCGCAAGCGCGTCGTCGCCTATGAATATTGGGGCCTCTACGACATTCACGGGACGGGCGAAATGGTCCCGATCGTGGCCACCTGGGTCGAGGGTGTGCTGGTCCGCATGGAAGAAAATCCCTTCCCCGACGGCAAGCCGCCTTTCGTCGTGGTTCCCTACATGCCGTTGAAGCGTCAGGTCATGGGCGAATCCGATGCCGAGCTGCTCGAGGACAACCAGATGATCCTCGGTGCTGTCTCCCGGGGCATGATCGATCTTCTGGGTCGTTCGGCCAATGCCCAGCAGGGTTTCGCCAAGGGCATGCTCGACGTGGTCAACAAGCGTCGTTTCGAGGCCGGCCAGGATTACGAGTTCAATCCGAACATGCCGCCTCAGCAGGGGATCGTCGAGCACAAGTATCCCGAGATCCCCCGCTCCGCCATGGAAATGATCACCCTGCAGAACCAGGAAGCCGAAGCCCTCACAGGTGTGAAGGCGTTCCACGGTGGCATGACCGGCAATGCCTATGGCGATGTCGCCACCGGAATCCGGGGCATGCTCGATGCGGCGTCCAAACGGGAAATGGCGATCCTGCGGCGTCTGGCTGCCGGTCTGGTTCTGGTCGGCAAGAAGATCATCGCGATGAATGCCGTCTTCCTCTCCGAGAAGGAGGTGGTCCGGGTCACCAACGAGGAATTCATCGAGATCCACCGGGACGATCTGCAGAGCGTTGCCGGCGAATTCGATCTCGAAGTCGATATCGCCACCGCCGAGGTGGACGAGAAGAAGTCGCAGGATCTGGGCTTCATGCTGCAGACGATGGGCAACACCATGGATTTCGGGATCACCAAGCTGATCCTGCGAGACATTGCCCGGCTCAAGCGGATGCCTGAACTGGCCAAGTCGATCGAGGCCTATGAGCCTCAGCCGGATCCACTCGCCGAGAAGATGAAAGAGCTCGAGCTCCAAAAGGTGATGATGGAGATCGAGAAGCTCAAGTCCGAGATCGAGCTGAACAAGGCCAAGGCCATGAAGGAAGGGGTCAACGCCGAGAAGGGTCTGCTCGACGCCGTCGAACAGGAGACCGGGACCAAGCACCTGCGCGAGATCGAGAAGCAGACGGCCCAGTCCACGGGGAACCAGAACCTAGAGATCACCAAGGCCCTGCTCAAGAACCGCAAGCCGGATGAGACCCCGCCGAATATCGCTGCGGCCGTGGGTTACAACGCCCTCTCGAAACAGAACGCCAATCCGACAGAGCGTGATGTGCTGGATCCCCCGGAGAGCGTTTCGACCAACCCGGAAGCGCCGGCAGACGTTCCTTATCGACCATAATCACCTCTTATTTTCTAAAAACCATTTTCTTTGAAAATACTTTCTTGACCGGTGCCGGATTATCAAAGATAAACCTATGCACCACCATTACAAAATGAGGAACGATTATGTCGGATATTCTGTCCCTCGAGCAGGGCATCAAAGACGCCGAAGAACTCGTTGTCCGTCGTGACATGGCTATGAAGCTCGCTCTGAACCACGAGTTTCGGAAGCTCTTCATGGAGGACTATTTTGAGAAGGAAGCTGCCCGTCTGGTTCAGCTTTCAGCCGATCCCTCTCTCAGCGCCGACCAACGGGCCGATGCATTGGCCATGGCCCAGGCCACAGGTCACACCAAGCGCTACCTTTCCATGATGATCCGGATGGGCTCCCACGCCGAGGATGAACTTCCCGAGATGCGCTCGACGCTCGAAGAGATGCGTGCCGCCGAGATGGAGGATTGAGCATGGGAGACGCTGTGAACCAGAACGGAAGCACCCCCAAGGACACACCCAAGGAATTCCTCGGGATGTCCGACGATGACTTCCTCAACCTCAACTCCCCAGATGATGCGGCAGAATCAACCAACGAGGATGGGACCAAGCAGGCCGAGCCCGATCCTGCAGCGGCGGCGGAGGGCGGAACGCCCGGAGCCAGCCAAGCGGAAGAGGCGGGTGAAGAGCCTGCGAAGGATCCCGACGAGGCGGGCGATGCCGCCGCATCATCGGAACCAGCGTCGTCAGAACAAAACCCCTCTTCCGAAACCACTGAAGATCCCGAGCCGGGCAAAGAGGGCGATGCCAAGGCTGATGCGAAAGCAGATGCCGAGGGCGACAAGAAGGATGCGGATTCCAAGAAGGAAGACAAGACCGAATCCGAATCCGAACCCAAGCCGGTCAATTACGAGGAGTTCTACAAGCAGATCATGACCCCGTTCAAAGCGAACGGGCGCATGATCGAGCTGAAGTCTCCGGATGAGGCTGTGCGCCTGATGCAGATGGGTGCCGGCTACGGCCGCAAGATCCAGGATCTGCAGCCTCATCTGAAGACGCTTCGGATGCTGGAGAAGAACGATCTGCTCGACGAGGGCAAGCTCTCGTTCCTGATCGATATTAACCAGAAAAATCCCGAGGCGATTAAGAAGTTAATCAAGGATGCGGGTATTGACCCCCTTGATCTTAATAATGAAGATAATGTAGGGTACAAACCCACAAACCACGCTGTCAGTGACAAGGAGATGGCGTTCCAGGAAGCCTTGACGGACATCCAAAGTCACGCCAACGGCCAGGAAACGCTCCGTTTGATCAACCAGACGTGGGATCCAGACAGCAAGGCTGCTCTCTGGGATCAACCCGAAATCATGCGCGTCATCCAGTCTCAGCGCGACAATGGCATCTATGACCAGATTGTCACCGAGATGGACCGCCAGAAACTTCTGGGCACGATCCCGCAATCGACGCCATTTCTACAAGCCTACAAGATGGCGGGAGACCACCTGCAAGCCAATAACGGCTTCAGACTTCCGCCAGGCCAGGAAGGTCAGATCCAGAACCAGCAGACGCATCCAACAGAGCAATCTGGTGCCCATGCGCCTCAGACCCAGGTGATCGCTACCCGTCCGGCAGCTCCGAAGGCCCAAGTAACGAATGGTGAAAAGGCAGCTGCGGCAACGCCGACCAAGTCGAGCCCAAGCCGTGGCAAAGCTCCGCTCGTCAACCCGCTCGAGATGGCGGATGACGATTTCATCAAGCAATTCAACGGCCGCCTCTGAGGTCTCGAAAGACCGGGGCGTGCTAAGGGGACTCTGAGATGTTGAACTACAACGCTCCCACGAGTGCTGCAGCGGGTACGCCTTCGGATATCGAAGGTGCTGGCTCCTCCCAGATGAACACCTTCTTCTGGCTGAAGAAGGCCATCATCGAATCCCGTAAAGAGCAGTATTTCATGCCGCTTGCCTCGGTCACCAACATGCCGAAGCACTATGGCAAGACCATCAAGGTCTACGAGTACGTCCCGCTCCTCGATGATCGGAACGTCAACGACATGGGTATCGATGCCAGCGGCGCCGTGATCGTCGATGGTAACCTGTATGGGTCGTCCAAGGATGTCGGCAACATCACGTCGAAGCTCCCGGTCCTCACGGAGAATGGTGGCCGCGTCAACCGCGTTGGCTTCACCCGTCTCCAGCGTGAAGGCTCGATCACGAAATTCGGTTTCTTCACCGAGTTCACCCAGGAATCGATCGATTTCGATTCCGACGACCAGCTGATGGACCATCTGAGCCGTGAGCTCATGAATGGCGCCGTTCAGATCACGGAAGCTGTGCTGCAGAAGGATCTTCTGGCCAACTGCGGTGTCGTCCTCTATGCCGGCGCCGCCACCAGCGATGCCGACGTGACGGGTGAAGAGGCTGCCGGTCCCCCGGTGGTTCCGGCCTCGATCGTGTCCTACGCCAACCTGATGCGCCTCGATCAGATCCTGACCGACAACCGCACGCCGAAGCAGACCAAGGTGATCACAGGCTCCCGCCTGATCGACACCAAGACCATCCCGTCGGCGCGTGTCATGTTCGTCGGATCTGAGCTGGTTCCCCTGCTCAAGGGCATGAAGGATCAGTTCAACGAGCGGGCCTTCATCTCGATCCAGCATTACGGCGATGCCGGGACCATCCTGAACGGCGAGATCGGCACCATTGATGCCTTCCGCATCGTGCAGGTTCCCGAAATGCTGCACTGGGCCGCCGCTGGCGCCGATGTCGGCACCAACCCGGGCTACCGTTCGTCCATGGATGGCGTGACCGAGAAGTACGACATCTTCCCGATGATGGTGCTGGGTGACGATTCGTGGACCACGATCGGTTTCCAGACCGATGGCAAGTCCGTGAAGTTCTCGGTGATGACCAAGATGCCGGGCAAGGAAACCGCGGATCGCAACGATCCCTACGGCGAGACCGGGTTCTCCTCGATCAAGTGGTACTACGGCCTCCTGGTCAAGCGTCCCGAGCGTATGGCCGTCATCAAGACGGTGGCCCCGGTCTGATCGGTGATCTGATCGTGTCCTGACAAGACAGAGGGGAGGAGAAGCACTTCTCCTCCCCTTTTTTCAAATCCAAACCCGTCGCAATCTATCCCATGAGGAAGACCCGATGACACAAGAGACGAACCCGACGAAAACGGCCAGCTCTTCGGAGAACCTGTTTGATAACGTCTTGAGCCAGAACCAGAACCAGAACCCCAATCCGGATCCCGGCCAGACTGAGGAGCCCAAGGATCAGGAGGAGATCAAGGCCGAGCATCTTGCCCGCCTGAAAGAACGGGCGACCCTGATGGGGATCAAGTTCTCCAACAATATCGGTCTCGATGCCCTCAAGGCGCGGATCGAGGCCAAGCTCAACGGCGAGGCAGAATCCTCTGAGAACCAGAACGAAACCCAGAGCGAAGCGAACACGAACCCGGAAGCAACATCCTCGGGAAACGAAGATGCCCCGGCCCCGGCCTCTTCGCCGCCTACCGCGCCGAAGTCCGAAAAGCCCAAATCGCTGCGGCAGCTTTTGTACGAGCGCGAGATGAAACTGGTACGCTTGCGCATTACCAACCTGGATCCGAAGAAGAAGGATCTTCCCGGCGAGATTTTCACCTTCGCCAACGAAGTCCTGGGGAGCGTCCGGAAGTACATCCCCTACGGGGAGGCCACCGATAACGGCTACCATGTGCCCTATTGCATCTACAAGCAGCTCAAGGCGCGTGAGTTCGTCAACGTCCGCACCCGCAAGGACAACCGGGGCCGGATCCATGTCGAGAGCGGCATGGCCCGGGAATTCGCCCTCGAGATCCTGCCTGATCTGACACCCGAGGAACTGGCCCGTCTGGCGGCCCAGCAGGCTGCCGCCAAGGGCCTCAACGACTGATCCGGATTTTCGGTTTTCGGAATTGACGCAGAAGGGATCTGATCATGTCTGCAACACCCTCTGGTGCCGGTGAGCTTGCCAACGATCTACTCACCCTGTTGATCCAGACCAAGGATTTCTCGATACCGGATATCGACTTCACCGATCCCCGGTTCGAGCAGCCCGCTCTGGAGGGCGTCCTGCATGATCAGATCCCCAAACTCTCCCTCGACGACCTGACGACGGGAGAGGTCAATGGCACGGGTGCCTTTGACCGGCTGATGACCAGCATGGTGCATCACCTGAAGGTCGAGTACGAAGCCAACCGGATCTCCGGGGCCGAGTACACCAAGGCTTATATCGGCGTGATCGGGCATGTGCTGCAGACCGCCAACCAGTTTCTCCTCACCAAGGACACGGCCTATTGGCAGGCTCTCCTGGTTCAGATGCAGGCCCGGGCTGCCGAGACACAGGCCGTGCAGGCCAGGCTCGAACTGGAAACCGCCCGTCTGGCGCTGGCCAAGGCGCAATACGATGCGGCCACCTCCGAGGCCCAGTATGCCCTGACCAAGATCAAGATCTCGACCGAGGATGCGACCTACGGCAACCTGGTCAAGCAGGGTGAAGGCCTCGACTTCACCAACCAGTACATCATGCCGGCCCAGAAGACGGGTCTCGATCGCACCAATGCGAACCTGCTCTCGGAAGGCGTGGGGATCGATTACACCAATGCCAACATCCTGCCCCGGCAGGGTGAACTGCTCAAGGAGCAGATGGAGGCAACCCGGGCACAGACGCAGGACTGGCGTCTCGACGGTCAAGAGGTGGTGGGTTCGATCGGCAAGCAGAAGGATCTCTACGCCCAGCAGATCATCTCGTATCAGCGGGATGCCGAGACCAAGGCGGCCAAGATCTTCTCCGATGCCTGGATCACCCAGAAGACCATCGACGAGGGGCTCCTGGCGCCGAACCAGTTCACCAACAACCAGATCGACAGCATCCTGGTGGCGCTGCGCGGCAACCTGAACATCTGATCCAGACCCGCAAGGGAAAGGGGCCTGTGCATGAGCGTCATCATCACCGTCCAATCGGTGGTCTACAATCTTGCCGGCGACGAGATCGATCGGATCCATTACCTGCGCTCTCTGGTGATGCGCAACGTGTTGTCTGGTACCAAGGACACGATCGCCGACACCCTGCGCAACGGCTACCTGAACGGGCCCGGGATCCAGATGCGCAGCTTCTACCGCTGGGCCGACAACCCGGATCATTTCGGATCCATCGGGATGCCGTCCGGCAAGATGGAAGTGCTGGGGGATGTCGATACAACGGCCATTGCGGCCCACATCTCCTCGCCCCCGGGAACCAGTGTCTGGGTGCAGAATGCCAGAGCCGGTTACGCCGATCTGTTGATGTGGGCCAAGCGCTGGATTTATGCCAACCGACCCGATGACGCTGATGGTGACTGGGAAGTCGATTACGACGCCGAGACCCAGATCCTGACCATCACCTTCGATCCCGAAGATCCGGCCGATCCGCTCAATGAGAACTGGGTGCCGACCGATATCCAGCAGATCGTGCTGACGGATTTCGATCCGGACCTGGTCTACATCTACGCCTTCTACACGATCGTCACCGGGGAGCAGTTCGGACCCTACGAGGAAGGGGATCGTATCGTTCTGGATCCAGGCGAAGCGTTTCCCTCCACCTCAGGCTGGGAAGAAAACGGCCTGTGGTCCGACACACCGTCTGTCTCTCTGGATCGGCATGAGCGCGATACCACCACGATCACCTACAGCTATTCCGATGGCCGACCGGACGATGTCGTCACCACCGTCGGGGACTGGACCACGACCACGTCGCAGACCACCACCACCCATCTCGACAACTGGTACAAGAAGACGACCAACACCTCGAGCGGCAACAGCATCACCCGCCTGCACGAGCATATGAACCAGATCCAGAACCACACGATCAACAGCGTCTCCTCGGAAACGACGAGCACCACGACCGAGGAGACCACCTGGAACGACGGGACCGAGACGGATCCGGTCTGGGTCACGATGACGACCACGACCGAAACCACGACGGAGATCTGGCAGGACGAGATCGAGGTCACACGGGAATATCAGATCGATACGCAGACCGAGACCATCCGGGCTTACAGCGATACCCTGCTGATGATCTACCAGATCGGTTCCGGGAATGCTGCTCTCGACACCGTGGTGACACAGGGCGCGGATTACAAGGAATTCTTCCCGGTGATCCCGGTGCGGATCAACAACACCTTTCTGTCGGAGAGCAACTGGCCGACCCAGTATGTCCAGGCCAAGAAGGCTTACAAGAAAGCCGTGGACGGGAATTTCGACAAGCTGGTCGATGCCCTGAAGGAGAACAAGAACATCAAGGAGATGGACTACGTGTTCATCAAGTTCGGGGTTGCCCTGAACGTGCTCGACAATTCCTGCCGGCGTTACATCTACACCTTCCTCGAGAAGATGATGGAAACCCAATCCGGGAGCCGGGCGGATTACCTGGCCTGGAAGGTATGGCAGGAAGAGCAGCAAGAGCTCAAGGAAGCCTGGGACGAATGGTACTACAGCGGCAACCAGACGGATGAGTTTGGAAATGCGGTTCCCGGTCCGGATCCTGATCTGGATGAACCACCCCGTCCCGAGTTCAAGCCGATGCAGACCAACCAGTTGCGGGTCAAGGGCAAGGGATCGCTCGGCAAGCATTATGATACCCGGATCCAGTGGGTCTATGCCCACAAGGAAACCGGGACCGGCTTGGCCAAGACCGGTGCCAAGAAGGGTGAGGTCTGGATCCAGTATGTCGGCACGGATACGTTTTCGGGCGGAAGCTACTTCGGTTCGGGCGGGAGTTTTGGTGGCGAGCAGCTGAGCCAGGAAAAGATCCGGGTCTACTGGCAGCACGATGAGGACAGCTACAGCTACATGGAGGTGATGGGGTTCACCCATCGCAATTACGTCTACCAGGGCCATGTCGTCAAGACGACGGCCAAGCAGGCCCTGGATTCCAGCGACGAATCCGGCTTCATCATTCCGCTGCATTACGACACCTGGCGGGCCTTCTCGCTGGTGGATGCTTCCCAGATGGCGACAGCCTCGACCTTCCTCGTGGTGAACGCCTATCAGGTGCATATCCAGCCGAAGAAGAAACGCCGCTGGTGGCAGGTCTTCCTGGTGATCATCTTCGTGATCGTGGCCATCGTGTTCACGGGCGGCGGGCTTCTGGGTGCCAATCTGGCTCTGGGTCAGTCCCTGGGTTTCACCGGCATGTCGGCAACGCTGGTCGGGGCCATTGCCAACACCATGGCGGCCCTGGTGGTCTCGACCATTGTCGGCAAGCTCGCCGAAAGCATGGGACCGATCGGCAAGATCCTGGGTGCGCTTCTGATGATCGCCATCGGCGCCGTGGCTTCGGCCTTTTCGGCCGGTGGCAACATGGCCATCAACTGGAGCCAGATCTTCTCGCCGGAGAACCTCCTGCGCATGACGGATGCCGTGCTGGGTGCCATCATGGAGAGCAAGCACAACAAGATCGTCAACGAGATCTCGAGTATCCAGCAACAGATGCAGGATTATGCTAAAAATGTTGAGCGAGAATCAGCGAAAATTCAACAAGCATTTTTAGAAAAATTCGGCTATGGTAGCGCCCTGATTGATCCCATGATGTTCGTGGATTCCACGAACCATCTGATCAACGAAAGCCGCGATACGTTCCTCACCCGGACCTTGATGACCGGAAGCGACATCGCCGAGCTGTCCAACGAACTGCTTTCCGGCTTCACAGACCACACGCTGAAACTCCCGGATGCGTTTACCTGATCATAGGTGAGATGATGAGCACAATGCAGTGGCCCCAAAACTGGTCTTCGGGTTTGACCCAGACATCGATGCCTTCGCTTGGCGCACAGAATCCGATCGGGAGTGCCATCCGAACACAGCAGAGCTCCAACAGCTGGGGTCTTGATAGTTCGGCTTCCAATCCCACCGGGATCGGACATTTCGGCAGCCAGATCGGCCAACCCATGAACATCCATGGGTTCAAGGCGGCAGGTGCTCAAGGTTCGGGCTCTGGTTCCGGGTTTGGCTTGAATCAGGGCACAGGGCAGCTGGTGCTCGGCGGCCTGCAGCTTCTGGGCAATCTCTGGGGAGCGTTCCAGGCCAACAAGATCGCCAAGCAACAGCTGGCTTTCGCCCGGGAACAGTTCGCCTTCCAGAAGGAATTCGCCCAGCAGAACATGGCCAATCAGATCCAGAGCTACAACACCACGCTCGAGGATCGGAGCTATTCCCGGGCGCATACCCAGAACCAGGATCCGAGCACGGCCGAGACCTATATCGAGAAGCACCGTCTTCCCGAAAAGCGCTGAAGAGGAATGAACCATGGCTCCGCTGACCTGGCGTGAAGTTGCCGCCCCAAATTTCGCCGGTATTTCCACAGCCGGTGCCCTGCAGGCCACGCAGACTGCCTCGACCTTGTTGAACCGAGGTTTCGAAGGCATGGGCTCGGCTTTGGAAAAGTTCGGTGAGCATCGTCAAAAGGCCACAGACCAGGAATTCCTGGCGGAACTGGCCGGTGTGACGGATGCCGATGCGCTTGGTGCCAAGCTCCAGGGAGGTGTTCCGGCGAACGTCTCCGCTGGTGCGCTGGAATTTGCCATGGGCCGGCAGGGTGATCTGTTGGTCAATGACACCCGTCGTCATCAGAACACGGGTCTGGCCCAGAAGAACCAGCAGAACCAGTGGACCTTCGAACAGACCCAGGCTTTCGAAGCGGCCCGGCCTGCCGCCGTGCAACGGGCAACTGATATCCGATCGCTCGCCATGCAGGGCACGCCGGAATCGATCCAGGAGGCCAATCGGCTCATGGCCGAGAGCGCCGACATCTTTGCGGCAGCGGGCTGGCAGCCGACGGATGCCACAGACTTCATCAACGGCAATGCCTCGACCAGCGCCACAGGCATGGCCCAACAGAATGCCTTCTCGGCGATCGAGGATAACCGGCTTGACCGGGAACAAAGGGATGAGGCCCAGATCCTGTGGCAAGACGTGGCCGCAATCGGCACCTCGCCGGAACAGATGGCGGAGGCTGTGCGTGCCAGTGGTGCGCCGCTGCCCGTGCAGCTTTCCGTTCTGGATCAGATCGAACAGCATGGTGAGGCCGTTCTTGGTCCGGCGCCTGATGCCGAGCGTCAGGTTCTCGACATGGAGATCGAGGAGTACCGCCAGAATGCGCAGGAAGCGCTGAATGTGGCGGATCCTGTCGAAGCCGTGGTGAACCAGATCATCGGGATCGAGAGCAGCTGGGATCCCAATGCCCAGAATGGTCTGTCTTCGGCGGGTGGTCTGGGTGGTTTCATCAACAGCACCTGGATCGATATGGTCAAGCGTCACCGTCCGGATCTCGCCGCAGGCAAGACGGATACGCAGATCATCTCCTACAAGATGAACCCGGAACTCGCCCGGGAAATGACCCGGGCCTACACCACAGAAAATGCTCAGACCCTGGAGCGTAACGGTCTGCAGGTGACACCGGGCAACCTCTATCTGTCGCACCATTTCGGGTCTGGTGGAGCTCAAACCATCCTGACGGCATCCGATGACACGCCGCTCAGTGATAGGCTTCTTGGTAAGGGTGTCATGGAAGCCAATCCGCATCTGGCCGGCAAGAATGTCGGCTGGGTGAAGAGCTGGGCGCACCAGAAGATGACGGGTGGATCCGGCCGTCCGGGTCAGAACACATCCCAGCAGCGGGCGAACCAGGCGATCGAGCACGCCCGTTCGGTCTCCCACGAGAACATGAGCGCCCAGGATCAGCGCAGCATTCTCGATGCGACCACTGCCTTGAACAGTCGCAGCAACACCCTGATGGACATGGGTGTCACCGACGAGATGTTCAACGAAACAGCACCCATGCTGACGGAACTGATCGAGCGTCCGAACGAGCGGCTGATGCCACAGGAGATGGCGCGCAAACTCCAGGAAGAGATCGGCGAGGATGAAGCCGGTCTGTCGATCCCGCAAATGACCGCCGCAATCAATCAGGCAGCGGATCATTATAAGGTGGCGCCGGATATCGCCGCTGCCCTGATCAAACATGCCGTGACGAAAACCAGCTGGGGCTGGGGTTGGTGGGAGAACCTCAAGGGCTCCGGTGGTCAGATGCGGATCGATGATGATCGCATGGCGGCCCATTTCAGGAAATTCGTGGATCCGACCAACCCGGTCAATCGGATGCAGCCAACGCTGGAGCAGTTCGAACAACTGCGTTTCCGTCAGGCCGGGACCGAACAGATCGCAAGGCTGACGCAAGAGCTGGAAGAGGCCAAGGACGAGCATTTCCGGGCACAGCAGCTGGCCAAGCGCAATCCAAATGCCGACGTGGATACGCAGGGTCCATTGCTGCGTCTCCAGGCTCTGATGACAAAGCTGCAGAACACGACTGGCGAATTGGAAAACCATCCTCTCTGGACGGCGCATTCCCGGTCCCGAACGAATAACTGATCCGGCACATAATCCCGGGGGATTTTCTCCTGGTATTAACCTGATTTTCGAATAAGATGGGGGCTGAAAATCGGCCCCCATCTTCTTTGATAATCAGGAACGATAATGTTCGATATCCTCGATCCGTCAACGTGGTCGTTTCCCGCATTGTCAGGAAGGGCCGAAGGCAAACCCCGCCAGGGATTTTCTTCTCCTCTGGATCCCCGTCCGAATTACGAGACCACCCCTCGTGAACAGCCGGCATCTTCGGGATCTGCGGAAGTACCGCTTGGACCCCAGCTCTCTCCTGCCGAACAGCTGAAGCATGATCTGGCGCAGATCCGGGCTGCGAATGCGGATCCTGATACCCTGGCTCTGTTCACGGTCTCGCAAGACCGCGGCAATTCGCTGACGGCCAACAACCAGGTCTTGGCGGATTACCGGGGCATGACGCCTCTTCAGTTCCAGGACAAATACGGGCAGCGTGTCTACCAGGAAATGGTGTCGATCGGGATTGGTGGTCACCATGTGCGTGATCTGGCAGCATCCGATCGGGGCACGTCCGAGCATGTGAAGGATTCCACGCTGGATGTGCTTGGAGGTCTGACCCAGGGTGCCATCGGTCTGCAAGCCATGCACGATCAGATGGTGCCGGATGCCTTCGGCGGTGACTGGCTACGTTTGCGCACAGCCCGGAATGCCCAGGTTGCCCGGGAGACCCTGCAAGGCAACCAGAGCCGGGAGCTCAATCGTCTGCGCTATGTCGATGGGCTGCGCACGGAACTCGACCGGATCGACAACGAGCGTCTGTTCGAGCAGGATCGGTCCGATGATGAAGGGCTGATCGACACCCTCGAATCCTATGGACAGAATATTCTGCGCGATGCCGGTGCCGGCATGAACCGCTGGTGGGAAGAACCGGCCATGCTCGGTTCAGCCACGGGCGAGGGTGTGGGCACATTGGTTCTGGGTGGCCCGGTGGCACGCACAGCGTCAGTCGGCGCTCAGGCGGCGAATAGGGCCATCACCCGAGGTCTGACGGGACGAGCTGCCATACCCACGGCCGCCCGGGCTGTCGATGATGCCATTGCCAAGGCAGCGTTCCCGCTGACCATTGCCGGCATGGAAGGTGGTTCGGCGTCGAACGAGGCCATCAATGAAGTCATGAACATGCCGGAGGCTGAACTCGCCCAGAGCGAGGAATATCAGCGCCTTCTGGCTCAGAACCTGACGCCACAGGAAGCCCGGGAGAAGCTGGCTCTGGAAGCCGGTTCGATCGCTCTGGCGGTCACGGCACCGGTTGCCGGTGCCACAGGCAAGCTGGTGCAGCGTTTCGAGATGAATCCCTTGTCCCGCACATCGCCGGGCGGTCTGTTGAGCAACATGGCCCGGGAAGGTGTCGAGGAAACGATCCAGTCCGGCGCCAGTCAGACGGGTGTCAATCTCGGTGTCCAGATCTCGGGCGCCGATCCTGATCGCAGGGCGACCGAAAGTGTTGGTTCGGCTGCGGCCCAAGGTGGTCTGGCCGGCAGCATGACGCCCGTGGCGACACAGGGACCGCTGCTTGCCATCGAGCAGGCCGCCAAGGCAGCCGGTGTCACGTTGATGGCGCCCATCAAGGCGCTCTCCCGTCGCCGGGATCGGATTGTCGGCGAGGTTCAACAGGAATCCACCGTCAATCCGGACACGCTGCGGCCTGCCATGAAGGCGGCTGCCGATGCGGCCGAGAGTGTGGCACAGGGTGTTCAGACCCTGGCCAGCGAGGCACAGGTTGATCCGAACCAGGTGGAAACCTTTGTGGCCAATCTGGTTCAGGCCTCGCAGACCCGTCAGGAAGATCTCGAGGATCTGCCTGATGCCGTGGGCGCCCAGCTTGTCACCATGCGTGATGAACTGGGTCGGGTGCCTGACCGGTTCGAGGTTCTGCTCGCTGTCGCGGGAGAGGCCATGAACGAGACGGCGGCGCCTCTGGATCGGGCTGCGGCAGCGGCTTTCCTGATCAAGCATGTCGAGAACAACCGTTCACTCTTCTCGGAAGCCCTGCCGGAATTCCTCGACAATGTCCCCGAGGACCGAGCGGAATATCAGGCCTTCCAGCGTTATGCCAAGATCCTGACCAGGGTCGAGCAGGTGCCTCAGATCCAGCAGGCCATGAAGTGGGCCCGGGAGAGCATGCAGCTCCCCGAGGTGGATTTCGTGAACCTGGATTTCGCCTCGGCGGAGGGACAGAGCCAGGCCCAGCGCATGGTGCGGGACACGGTCAATGTGGCCGCTGTGGCGCCTCAGGCCGTGCCTCTGGAAACGGCAGAACAGATCCTGATGCAGGCCGATGAGGGCAATGTCACGCTCTCCACGCAACAGCGTCAGATCCTGCAATCCACCCGGGATCTGCTCAATGCAGCCCGGATCCATGCCTTGCAGAACCGGGCCATCGACGATCTGCAGGAATGGCGGGAAGCCCGGGCCGATGTCGATCGTGAGATGAACCAGGATGATCTGCAGGCGCTGCATGCAGACATGATCAAGGTCATCACCGATCAGATCGAAACGAGCGGTGGCCCCAGCCGGACACAGCTTTCCCTGCGTGATCATGTCGCCGGGATCAGCCACGCCGTCCAGAAGGGTGACATGGATCTGGCGAAGGTCCGGGCCCAGCACCTGCACAAGTTTGCCCAGTCCCACATCAACAAGGTTGCGGCGGCCAATGAATCGACCCGACGGGGCGATAACAAGAACGTGCCTTATCAGGCCTACAATCCAACCGACGATGTCTTCTATGAAAGCCGGAAGGGCTGGGGCGTCAATGTCGGCAATGCCGGATCCGAACGGGCTACCCGGTCGGTGTTCAATGATGCCGTGGCCGTGGCCCGTCTGGCCAGTGATGTCGCCCGGAACTTCCCTGAATTCGGTCTGCGGGAACTCACCGTTCCGGAACTGCTGATCGATGCACCCACAGATGTGGGTTCACAGGTTCCTGTGGATGAGGTGAAAGAAAAGGGAAGCTCGACCCCTGAGACCGACACCCAACCCCAGGCTACCACGTCCAGGGACGATGTCGGATCACAGGAGGAGCTTCCCCCTTCACAGTCTCAACCCGTTTCCGAGGCCCAAGTCAAGGAGACCGAGACCCCGGCGCCGCAAATCGAGACTGTCCAAGAGACCCAGGTTGAACCAGAAGGTGAAACCCAGGTCGAGACACAAGCCGAAGCACCCCTCTCGCGGGAAGAGGTGCAGGACACTGTTGAGCAGGCGATCGACGAAGCGATCGAGGAACGTCTTGGTCCGGCAGTCGAGCCCATCCTCGAGCTCGAACCGGTCACGGAAGTCGCCGCCGAACTGGTCGAGCCCGAGACGGTCACCCCGCTCGATGAAGCGCCCAGCTCTGAATTCTACGAGCCGCCGACGATCCAGGAGGTGTTTTCCTCTCTGGCTCGGCCGGCAGGCACCAACTGGTTCCACAAGGCTTTCCGGCTGCCCAAGAAGATGAAGTCCCGGATGCAGGAACTGTTCGAACCGCTGCGGGATCTCTACGAGATGCTCGGACGCTCCCAGTCCCTGTTCAGCTTCATGGGCAACAAGACGCTGCCTTACGATGTGACGGGAGAAGATGCGGCGAACGTGCGCAGGCTTCTGGTTCTGGGCAACAACGTGCTCGGTCAGATGAAGATCCGGTTGCGGGACAAGGTCACCAAGGACGGCCTGTTACAGAAACTCGAGAACGGCGAGGATCTCCTGCGCTTCCGGGATCTGCGGGTTATCAACCTTCTGGATCGCACGGAACGGGGCTATCGCTACAACCAGCGTCTGGTCGAGACCGCGGTGATGGCGGGTCTCGACTGGGCGGTCAATCTGTCCAACCGGGAGAAACCGGTGACCGCACAGGAATTGGCCGAGATCCTGGGCATGGATGAAGCGGATGCCGCCCAGTATGTGAGCGAGTTCAACAAGGGCATGTCTCTCGACATGGCCAAGCGGAGCCTGGCACAACATATTGTGAAGTTCTGGGGTTTGGAGACAAATCGGGATGCCAGGGCTGCTTATGCCAAGGGAATCGGCGAAGCCATCGCTGCCGAGGTGCTGCATGGTCTCGACCATGTTGGCCTGGTCGAGCTGCGCATCAAGAAAGCCGATGCCGATCTGCGGCTGACGATTCCGGGGATCACGGACAAGAGCTTCAACCGGGTCTGGTTCGATACCCGGCCCCAGGAGATCCAGAACCTGATCCAGGCGCTGAACCCGGTTCATGATCTGCTCTCCGACATCGTGCTGATCGACAAGGAGATCGAGGGCTATGCCATCGGCTCACCGGTCACCGATGTGGACGATACCCAGCTGCGTAATCCCATGGTTCGCTTGTCGCGCAAGGCGAAGCGGGCCTTGGAGAATGCCCAGAAAACGCCTTATTTGCCGAACCACACGGTCTACGATTTCTATCAGGCCATCGGCGAGGAAGCCTATGTCACCTTGATGAGTGGCGCCCCTTACAGGAATGGCGATCTCACCAAGACCCACGAGGAGATGGGTTACAACAAGGGGCACTGGGAATCGATCAAGGGCCGGCAGCGGGGTCTGGTGAACGATTTCCGCAATATCACCCGGCAGATGGAAGCCGTGCGCAAGCATGGGCGTGATGTCCCGACATTCTACAAGCACCACAACAACAAGCTCGGCCGGACCCAGATGGATGGACCGAGCAATCCGCAAACCTCGAAGACGGCCCGTGAGATCTTCATGCCGACCCGGGCCGTGCTCGATCTCTCCCAGGCGGAAGGTCCGGCTATGGATGCCTTCCTGATGACGATCGGGCAGGGGATTGGTCTGAAGACCGAGAAACTGACCCGGGCCGAAGTGGTCGAGGAGGTGACGACCCAGACCATGACGGAAGGCGGATCGCTTTTTCCTCTGGTTCAGGAGATGCAGGCCTGGCTGCGTGAACGCACGGCTGGTCGGGGTGTCGATCTGCCCCGATCGATCTTTGATCTGATGCTGGAAGCCCAGCTCTCCGATCATGGGCTGCATTCCCTGCTCTCCGTGGCACGCTATCTGAATGCCCGGGAAGACGGGGCTGATCTGAGCCAGTTCGAGACCTTCACCTATCTGGAAGCCGACGGCAAAACCAATGGTCCGATCAATGCCCTGATGCTGCTCGGTCATGGCCCGATCACGGCAGAATGGTTGCGCATGGTGGCCAAGGGTGGTGCCTTCTTTGGCCGTCTCGGCAAGAGCCTGAACAGCCATGACGACAAGGCCGATCTCTATCAGGAGAGTGCGGTCGCCACCCAGACCAATGTCGTCGAACTGGGGGAATTCATGAAGGGCACCAGTCCGGAAGCCCATGCCCAGTTCCTGACGTTCCAGCGTTTTCTTGCCGCGGTGAATGCCGATGTGCAGGTGAGCGAGGATGGCGAGATCGTGATCTCCCGTGGTCTGACCAAGAACCCGCTGACCATCACGATCTACGGCTCGGGCGCCAAGGGCATTGCCGGCAAGATCGCGGATGAACTGGCCACGGTGATCTATGAGACCCTGACCGAATCGATCCGGAGCGAAAAGCCGGCCGGCGAACTGCTCTATGGCGAGGGAGAACACCGCAGCTTCATGCGTGATCTCCAGGACTTGGTGTCAAAGAGCGTTCACCAGAAGACGGGCGGCGAGTATTTCGTCAAGGAGCACAACAACCCCCTGAAGGGGGACGCCCAGAGTTTCGCCTTGACGCCGGCTCAGGCCAATGTCCTGCGGGCCAACGTGAAAACGTTCCTGGTTGATCCGATGCGGGCAGCGATCGACACGACGGTGATGGGGCATGTCGCCAGCGTCACGAGCCGGGTTCAGAAGGCCACCCAGATCCAGTCGATCATCCTGAAGGGGATGTTCATCACCGAGGTGACGAAACGTCTGGCCAAGATGAAGGCCAATCCGGATGCCTATGAATATCGCAATGGAGACTTCCTCTCGGAGAAAGAGCTCGACGAGATCCGCAACGATCTGATGCGGCTTTCGCCTGTGATCGATACCGGCACGCAGGGTTATATGCTCTCGGGCGGCGAGACCTCGAACCTGTTTGACAAGACCACGGTGCAGATCGACGGCCAGCCTGTCGAGGTCACCATGCCGAGGGATTTTTCCCGTTCGCTCACGAGCGATATGTCCACGCCGGCTTTCGTGTATGGACCCACGCTTGCGGGTGTGGCTGCCATTCCGACCCTGGTGGTGGGTTCGGGCGATGGACAGATGATGATGAACTTCCTCGCCGAGAACAGCGAGGCTGCCCAAAGGGTGCTGCACGTCTTCGACGGTCTCAACCTGCCGGCTGATGCCATCGACGATTATTCCACCACCGTGAACAAGGCGGTGTTCCAGACCTGGACTACGGACACCAACCCGGTCCGGGCCGTGGCCAACAGCATGGCCGCCTTCCTGGCGGCGGATCCGATCAAGCGTCTGTTCCCGGATGGTCCGCTGAACGCACAGCAGCGACAGGCCCTGAAGGAGCTGTCCCAGGTGTTCCATGAGCGTTTCGATGTGGAGCCCGGTGATATTCTCGGACCGTTTGACGCCCAGCTGATGCTGGAAAATATCATGGCGGATCTGAACGATCTGGCCGATGACATCGATCTGCGCCGTCAGGTCTACCGGTCCTTCCCCGTCTCCGTGGACCAGATGGCCAGTGCGGAGAGCCCGTATGTGAACCCGGGCAAGGTCGAGATCGATCCTGATGCCACGCTCGAGGACATCGCGGAAGCGATGCAGAATGTCTACGAAGAGCTGACCACGGAACGCAACAGGCAATGGATTGCTCAGAGCGAGAACCAGGGTGCTGTCCAAGGTTCTGTTCAAGCCCCGAATGTGGCCCGCGAAGATGTGACCAGCCCGCCTGTGGAGGCGCCGAACCAGAACCTGAGGCAGGCCATCACGTCCATGGGTCAGGCTGATCTCGATACCGGTGTCCAGGTGCTGGAGGCGGATCAGCTTTCCGCTCTGGTTCAGGCCCTGCCCAAACGGACCACGAAAGACCAGAAGGAGGTCTTCGAAGCGGCGGCAGAGAACCTGCGTGAGAGTGGCTACACCATCGTGTTCGGTGGCCGAAACCAGCTCGATGCCTGGGAGAGCAACAACAACGCGGAGCGGTTCATTCCTGGTTCGAACAGCCATTATGGCAAGATAGATCCGGTGGCGAAGATCATCACGATCAGCAATGTCTCCGTCGAGACGCTCCTGCACGAGATGATCCATGCCGCCACACTGGAGAAGGTCCGGGCAGCTTATCAACCGGGGAGCCGGCTCGACAAGACGGATCTCGAAGCCGTGCAGCGCATCGAAGCCTTGATGCAGGAATGGCTGGCGGTGGATCACGGCCTGTCGAACAACCCGACCCAAGATGCTCATCGCAAGGCGATCTCGACGATCCAGGGTTATCTGGCCAAGGGCCGGATGCCGGAGGCCGTGAACGAATTCATGGCCTGGGTTCTGGCCAATCAGCGTCTGGCCAGCATGGCGAAAAAGGTGAAGGTGACCAACCCGGTGGCCCGGATCCTCACACAGGTGCTCGAAGCCCTGAAGGGTCTGTTCTCCCGCCTGGCACCGGGCAAGAAAGCACCCATGGTCTCCGACGATCTGCTTTCGAACCTTCGCTTCAACGCCCGGGTGCTGATGGCAACGCCGAGCCAGGTGGATCACCTGAAGACGGACTTTGCCGAGACGGCGCTGTATCAGTCCGACAGCTTCGGTAACGATCCCCGTCTCACGGATCTGCGCCAGAAGTTTATGAAGAAGATCGTGGCCTGGATGCAGGAAGGGGACCAGACGCTTGCCGGCCATCACCAGCGGGTCAAGCGGACCGGCGAGGTGCATGCAGCCCGCAGGGCAGCCGATCAGATCGCCACGGTCTTTGCCCAGTATTTCCCGGGTCTGTCCAACATGCAGGGCTATTCCACCTTCCTTGCCATCCAGACGGCCCTGATGACCGATCTGGAGTTGAACTCGAATGCGTTGTCACGGATCGAGGATCTCTACGAGCACGTCATCGCCAAGGTGGAGATCTCCGATTTCCGGGAGAACCAGAACCCGGACGATCCCAACGACATCTATCAGGCCCAGCAGAAGTTCAACGCGCTCGAAGGCGTGTTCATCGACAAGACCGATGCCCATGGCCGTTCCTCGCTGATGTCGTCCTTCCTGGCTCTGGCCATGACGGATGACTCCTTCCGCAAGATCCTGTCCCGCATGGAAAAGCCCAAGCGGGAACAGAACACGGACGGCACACTGGATGCCAGGATCGAGAATATCGGCATGGCCAGCATGGACCGTCTGGGTCTGAAGCTGGCCGGAGAACGCAGTTCGGACCGGACTGTCCAGGAGGCACTCGATCGTCTGACCGCAGCCATGATCGAGAATGTCGGAGATCAGCGCACGGCGATCGAGACGAGTGTGGAAAACGGCTTCATGCGGATCGAACGCAAGATCGCCGACATGGTCCAGTCCGGCAGCGGCCGGCTGGCCGAAGCCTCGGCAGCACTGACCCGCAGGAGCCAATCCCGCACGGTCAAGGCCGGCGCCTCGATCGTCAGCCTGTTTGCCACCCTGGTGAACGAGCAGAAATCCGCGGATGCGGCCCTGGGCATGATGTCCTGGCTCAACCGTCAGAATGGCTGGAACACGATCCGGGATACCGTCTCGAACATCCTGGGTCGGAACAAGGACAATGCCTCGGTCTATGACATGATCACCCGGGTCAAATCCGAGGTTCAGCAGGTGCGCCAGCAGTTCCGTGACAAGCTGCCGGGTCAGCTGGCCAAAGCCTTCTCGAAGCCGCCGACCGAAACCCAGTGGACAGCCATGTTCAAGGCACTCGGCAAGACGGATCTGGCGGCGATTGCAGCCTCCCGGGGCCTGGCATCGGCGCTTGAGCTGATCAGCAATCCCCGGCGTGTCACGAGCGAGATCGCCCGTCTAGAAGACGAGATCCGCACGGCTGATCCCACACGTTTCGACACGGTGAAGGCCAAGGCTGAACAGCTGGCCCATTACCTCAACACCGGCGAGCACGGGCGCTATATCCTGCGCAACGCTGAAGCCATTGCCCGGCTTCTGGGTCAACCGTTCCAGAACCTGCAGAGGGCGCCGGCTGCCGATTATGTGGCGGCCATCGATCAGCTGGTCACGCTCTACGCCCTGCAGGGTGTGGATCAATACACCCGGGACCAGATCAGCGAGCTGATGGGGAACCAGAAGGACAGGGAAGGCGTCGAGTTCGTGATGGCCTATCTGATCGGGCAGCGCAACGATGAGCTGGCCAAGATCGACAACAATGCAGTTGCATTGTTGAATCACTGGAAAGGCGATCTCCCCTCCGAGCCGAAACAGCGTGGTTCACTGCGGGTGGCCAATGATGACCAGCATCTCGAGATGGTCATGCGGGGTTACCAGCGGGTCGGGGCCTATGAAGGTTCCCCGGCCGAAATGACACGCCAGAAGCGGTCCTATTATTTCTCGCCGGTCTCCTCCCAGGCCAATTTCAGCCAGGGCGTGATGCAGACGGTGCATCAGACGGTCTCGGGGATTGATCCGGAGACAGGTTTCTCGGTTCACCAGATGACGGCCGGACGGATCCAGGATCCACGTCAGGTGCGGACCATCAACCGGGCCATCCATAACCGGGCTGCGAGCCAGGAGAACCTGTTGCCGGTCTTCGATCATCAAGGACGTGTAGTCGCCTACGAGCGGGGTGTCGATCCGAAACAGACGGCCCGCATGCGCCACAAGACCAACCTGGCCGAGAGCATCGGTGCATGGCGTGGGCGTCAGGCTGAGGAGCTTCTGGCGCAAGAGGTCAACCGGCAGCTGGTGGACGTGCTGCATGAGACCTGGCTCAAGGCGAAGAAAGAGGGCAAGGCCAAGGAATTCGTGAACGTGCTGAACCTTGGCAACAATCCCGATCCTGTGCTGGTCGATGCCGCCAGACTGATCCCGCATCATGCCCGGGAGCATGCCCAGAGCCTGTTCGGCAAGCATGTTCTGATGGTGAACCGGGGCCAGTTGCTCGATGCACTGGGGGCCCGGAATGCGTCGGTGCGGGATGTCTTCACAGGCGAAACCCGCTGGAACCCGAAGATCGCCAGGGAATTCCAGAACGTGGCCATCGGTCTGTTTGGCAGGAAGGCTTATGCCCGCCTGGCCGGCGCCGAGGAGACGTTCCAGGAACTGATCTCGAATGCCAAAACGACCATTGTGGTGCGGTCCGTGATCGTGCCGGTCGGCAACATGGTGGCCAATATGGGCCAGCTGCTCAACCGGGGTGTGCCCCTGCGGCAGGTGGTGAAGGGTGTCATGGAGAAGGCGGCCCTGACCAACGATTACATCAAGCGCCGGGATCGGCAGATCCGTCTGGAAGCCGAACTCCGGGCTGCCGAGGCACGCCGGGACATCATGAAGATGCGCAAGCTGGAAAACGAGATCCAGTCGATCAAGGATTCCTACCGGCGCATGAGCATCTGGCCACTGATCGAGGCCGGTGAATTCTCGGCCATCGCCGACGGCAAGGTGAACACCATGGATCTGGCCATTGCCGACGGACGCTGGACGGATTGGGTCGAGAGCAAGATCCAGACCTTGCCGCCCGGGTTCCGGACGACTGTGCGCTATGGCTTGCTCACCCGGGACACGGCGCTCTTCCAGGGCCTGGCTCAGGCGATCCAGTACGGGGATTTCGTCTCCCGTGCTGTGCTCTATGATCACCTGACCCAGGCCAAGAAGATGAACCAGAACGAGGCTCTAGCTTCGGTGAACGAGGCCTTCGTGAACTACAACCGTCTCGCCGGCAGAGACAGGCAGTACATCGAGAGCATCGGTCTGATGTGGTTCTACAACTTCAAGATCCGGATCATGAAGGAGGCAGTCTACACACTGCGCAACCATCCGATCCGGTCCTTGCTGATCTGGGGAGCACCGATCGGTAGCCCGATCTCCGATAACCTGGCCACCGTGGCCATGGAAGATCGTCTAGGCTACTCGCTCGGCCCGGCCATGGGGTGGAATGCCCCAAGCCTCAATCCCTGGTTCAACCTGACACAATGAAGTTGTCTGGGAAGCTGCGTGGTGGGAGGGCTATCGACCTTGAGGGTCTAGCCCACCCTCCCGTGGTGTGGGCACACCATGCCGCCACGCCGGCATTTGGGTCTAATCTTCCTGGTTGGCGATCTGACTTTCGACCCAGGCCCAATAACCGCGGCGGGTCTCACCGTTCATGACTTCGGTTTGCCAGTCGGCAACCACATACTTGGGATGCTCTCCCCAGTACCCGCCATGTTGGGCAATGAGGTTGTCAAGATCGTCATCCATGAAGATCCCTCCTTTCTGTGGCGCTACCCGTCTCCCTTGATGATCGCATAGGCGATCAGGCTTACGCCCACGAAGATTATCAAGAAAAACAGGATTGGGATTATCCAGATAATAATAACGAATAATCCCAAAGTGATAAGCGCTCCCAGAAGGAGCGCCTTCAAGGCTGCCATGGCTTACCCGGTGGCCCGGGTGAGATTGGCAAACAGGGACTTGGCCGCCACTTCCGGATCAGGCGGAGGCGGGGGCGGTGTCATCGCAGCCGAAGTTCCTGCCTGAGGGAAGATCGTGCTGAGAGACGCGGGTTCTGCCTTCGGCGCTTCCTCTCCCTCCTTGGGAGCCAGATCGGGAGGCGTGGGCCTCTGGAAGGCTGGCGGAATCGGCGCCGTCATGGGCTGTTGAGGTTCCTGCTTGGGCGGATCCGGATCGAAGGGAGGCGGATCGTCTGCCGGCTGAGCAACGGGTTCCGCTGATGCCGCAGCTGGGATAGGAGGAGGAGCAGGCTCCTCATCCTTGTCCTCGGCCTTCTCTTCTGGTTCCTCGGCCTTGACCTCGGGTTCCGCCTTCTTCTGGCGGCGCTTGCCCTTGGTCTTGCCGGTGCTCTGGGCAACCGGCTTCTCGACCCGGGTTTCCGACGAGCGGAAGATCTCGATGCGGGCAATGGTGTTGTCGTCATCGTCGGTGTCGAAGCTGACCTCGACTTCCTGGTCGTCGTTGATGGAGATCTGGCTGTGGACCATCTCCTTGACGGCCTCCATGATCTCGTCCTGGTTCAAAATGATCTGCATGGGCTCATACCTCTGAGTGAAGACGCAGGAGATTCTGGAACATCGGGGTTCGCACTCCGGCGTGAATGGATGCTATGGCGTCTGCCAGGTGTTCGGCCTTGTCGGGAATCTTCCCGGCATGGCGGGGGAAGTTGGCTTCCGGATAGAGCTCCTCGGCGCGAATGATCATCTCGCGCTTGGAAGCGAGCTTGTTGCCGGTGAAGACCTGTTTGGTCTCGAGCGCCGTGACCTCGATCAGCGGAATGCCCAGGGCTCTGACGGCACCAAGGACACCAACACAGATCCCGTAGCTGGCCATGGCCCGGGCTGATTTGGAGCCGACCGGGACTTCCACGAAAATCACCTTCGCCTTGCTGGCCAGACGGATCACGGTCGATGCCAGCTGTTCGGAAAGATGCAGATCCTGGGAATTCTGGCGCACCTGCTTGCCTTTCAGATCCTGGGGCTGAACCAGAGACAGAAAAGGCGTGGTCAGGATGCCGGTCTTCAGATTGAGAGAGGCCTCGGCCAGACCCCAGTTTCTGAGGCTGGGGTCCATGCCGAGGACAGAGATCTCCATCCGGCCCTCAGCCGAACAGAGAGGTGGTCTTGGCAGCCGATTGCGCTGCCGTGGGCGGTGCGCCCGGAGGACGGCCAGAACGACCGGCCGTGTTGTCGTTGGAGGAACGCCGATCACGGACCTGACCGGCATTCTTCTCCACCCACGCACCATGGAATGTGGGTGTCTGGGTACCCTTCTTGGCTTCGACGACGGTCAGGTTCGAGGGATAGTGAAACACCTTGTCGGTGACGTTCTCTTCCCGGCTCTCCGGAGAATCCTCGTACTCGCCGGTGGTGGTGTTCTTCACCTGCTTGTTGCGGATCTCCTTGATGATCCCGAGGGTGACCTGCTTGCCGAGCAGATCGACGAGCATCGGTACCGACTTGGGCAGCTCCTTCTTGTGCTCAGGGTCATAGACGTTCATGACCTTGTCCTCAGCGATCTGCTGGGCCAGGGGCTTGTTGGTCGTGACCAGGCAGATGTCATCGACGACAGTGAAGCCGGGCAGGGGCACCTTCTTGGTCTGGTCATTCTTGTCCAGGAAGAAGTTCTGACCGTTGCGGTTGGTGACCCAGAAGGTCTCACGATATTCCCCGTCGGGGAAGTCGAAGATCATGGTGACATTCTGGGCATTCGATGCGGCAGCCTTGCCGGCATAGGCCGCCTTGATCGTGCCGGTGTAAGCGCCCGCATCGCGGACCTTGAAACCACCCAGGCGATCCTGGGCTTCCTCGAGACCATCATTGGTCAGGTTACCAAAAACTTGGGACATTGGCAGTTCCTCATGTTGGAGCGATGTGGTCATCCGCCGTGATAGAAACGGTTGAGATGATCCAGCAGAAGTTGAGCACAGTTGTCCATATAGGTCTGTTCACGGGTGAACATACCCATAGGAGAACGAATGCTTTCGCCAACCGTGGCTTTGGTTGGCCGGGTCTGGAAAACGTGCTTGTAGCCGAGTTCCCGATCTTCGTCGGTGATGGTGAGAAGATCAGACCCGTATTTTTCCAGCTCGGTGAGCTGGACTTTCTTGGCTGCAACAACGGTGGAGAAGTAGGCTTCCACACCGTTATTTTTCAGCGATCCCTTGATGGGAACCTTGGTTTTCATCTCGTGCTTCACCTCATCGAGTTCATCTTTGACGTGAGCCGTGATGATGGTGGGCTTGTTGAACAGCACCACCTTTTCCTGCATCAGTCCCTTGAAGAACTGGAAGAAGTTCGCCCAGGCCTTCTGACCGTCCGAGGCGCCATAGATGTAGAGGCTCTCGTACATGTCCATCAGGAAGGTGAGACTGTCCAGGACGATGCCGTTGAACTGCTCGGGATGAGCCGTGGCATGGTCGAACCCTTCATAGACCTGGTAGGGATCCGAGATCTTGAAGGATTTGAACTTGTTGGGGAACGGCAAACGCTTGCCGGCCTCCGTGTTGAGATACATCCACTTGTCCTGATCGCGGATGTTGCGCAGGCTGGCGCTCTTGCCTGTGGAAGAGAAGCCCGCGATCAGAACCAGCTGATCATTGATGTCGTTCATTGCGCCCTCGTCTGGTGGAAAGGATGAAATTCAGCGACCCGAGAAAAGCCCTGGGCAGGCCCCCGATCTGAACTCAGGTCGGGGTCTGGTATCGCTTGGCGACGGTCACAAAGATCGAACGGTTCAGTTCGTCCTCGCCCATGGGTTCGGACAGCTTCTGATCGAAGGCCCGCACCTGGGCCTGAACCGACGGCAGATCCCAACCGGCATCGACCAGACACAAGGCGAACTTGATCATCTGGTTGTTGCGGTTGCCCGGAACCATGCGGTTCGCGAACCAGCGTTCCATGTTGTCGAGGGATTCGAGCTTCTGGTTCTGCTGGCGATACTGTTCGTTGCGGCTGGTCTTGGGGATGAAAGGCAGCACATCGAGGAGTTGACCCTCCATGTTGTAATGGTACTGCCCGCCCGGGAAACTCTCCCATTTCTTGGCCCTCTGGTTCGCAGAGGCATCCGTGGTGAAGGGGAGCCAACCCATGATCCCGTTCATGAATTCCTTGTACTCGTTCTGATCGAGCTCGAGGAAATAGTTGGTCGGGAACATCAGCCGGAACCGGTGCTGCTCCGGGCTGTGGCGTTTGGTGGTGTAGAGCAGGAAGCGGTACTCCTTGAGCAGCTCCACGGCTGCCGGGATCCCGATCCCGCCATCCACGTCGATGCAGACCATGTTGAAGCCGGCAATGACGTTCTCTTCCGCCCGGTGACCCTGACGGAAATGATGGTTGGCCCAGTGCATGCCCTCGGCCTGAGCCAGGACATGAAGCTGATCGAACGGCACCCGCTCGAGCAGATAGTTATAGGCCCAGTGGTTCGAGTAGGAGAGCACGAGCTTGTTGAGATCGGTTTCCTGCAGGGTCTCCCCCTTGAAGAACTCGATCCCGTCCACGAAGGACTTCTTGATGATGATGTGCTTCTTGTAGCCCCAGGCTGTGGCCATGGTCATCATCTCGTTGCGGGCTGTCTGGCTCGACTTGTAGAAGGGCAGAGCCTCGTGCAGATCCGCATGGGTGACCTCCGTCTTGATGCCGGCAATATACTTGGCCAGCTTCACGTAGGTCTTCTCCCGGTTGAGAATGGTCTGGAACGCTTCGCCGGATTCCTCCACCAGCTTGATAGCCGAGAGCAGATGCCCCATCTCGACCTCGGTCGAGGAATCGATGAAGGCATAGGCGCCGGCCAGCTTCAGAGCCTTGAAGTAGCGGTGCGAGAGCTCTGACTTCTTGATCTCCTCGTGATCGGAGAGGAGTTCAGCTGCCGCTTCGCATTCCAGACGGTAGGTCAGGATGGCGATCGAGACCGCATCCGAGACCTCCATCTTCCAGTTGAACATCGCCGGATCGGCCAGGGTGTAAAAGTGCCTGGCCCATTTTGTCAGGATGGCGTCGTTATCGGGACGGGTGAGCTGTTCGTAGATCTCGGTGGGCGTCATCCGCTTGGCCACCCGATTGTGCTGGCCGTAACCAAACAGGCAGCGTCGGGCATAACCGGTATCGAGGAAGGAGTAGAACTGATCCTCGGTCTGGCCGCCATCGAGCAGCTTTGAAGGGGTGCCGAAAAGCAGCATGTTGGTCGGCGTCTTGCCGTCGAGCTCCTCACCCCGCTGGTTCTCGGAGGTGTTCTTGGTCAGCTTCTGCTTGACCAGGCCCTGATCGTAGAGCTCGAGGAAGAGCGTGAGCACATCCGTGACACCGAGCAGGTTGGACCCGATCTCATCGATCTGCAGGTTGATCGATCCGGCGCCAGCCATCAGGAGCTTCTGGCGCAGCTGCTTGACCGCAGGCGGTGTGCCGGAATCGAAGGTGAAGGGGAAGGCGCCGGCCTGTTTGAACTCCTTCAGCACACCATCGAATTCGGCCTGCTGGTCCGTACCGTTGCGGGCTGCCCGGTTGTTGGCGATGACCCAGAGATTCTGGTCGGCAAAAACCGGAAAGGCCTCTTCCATGAAGCGGTTCTTGAACCCGCGCAGGAACTCGTTCTCGACGATATTGACAGAATGCCCCTTGCCGTAGCCGGAGGTGGCGAGCGCCAGGGCATAGATGTTGACCGGGATCTCGCCCCGATCCTTGGTGACGATCGCGGCCCGCATGGACGAGGCCATCTTGCCGAGGAAGTAGGCCACCTCGGCACGGAAGAAGCCTCGATCGAGGTTCTGGGTCTTGTTACACAGCACATCGACGATCTCTTCCAGAGCCGGATGATGCTGGGCTGATGTAAGGTCAAGTGACATAACGGATTTTCCTTATGGGTTATGCCATGAACCATTGGTCCTTCTGGCGGCACGCAGAGAAAGCGGGGCAATATTCGCAGGCTCTCACCTCTCCGGGGATGACCTTGACGACGCCCTTGCCGCCCTTTTCTGCGAGGAAGGCGTAGGCCGCAGCCTTGTCACCTTCGAAATTGCGGGTGGCCCGTGCCCCGGGCTGCTTGGCCTTCTCGGGGTCGGAGTAGTATTTGTAGACGGTCTCGCTGCGCCACAGCTCCTTGTCGGTGCAGTGGGGGATCTCCTCTTCAGGCGTATCCCAATACTTCTCCAGCTCGGCGAGCTTGGACCGGATGAACTGTTCGGTCTCCTCGAGCGAGGGCATCAGCACGGGATATTCGAAGGCCTTGGTCTGGGGATAGTTGGGATCGCCCTGGGCACGGCCTTTCTGCCAGTCGGTGAAGACGAACTGGATGTAGACGTGATCGTCGGTCACCAGCTCCGGATTGAGCCAGCGATAGATCCCACCCTGCCGGGCGTAATCCTCATCCTTCTTGCCGAGCAGATACGAGTAGACCGAGGTGGTCTTGTTGTCGAAGAGCCGGCCCTGAATGATCAGGTCGAACTTGCCGCCGATGGTGTAGCCATCGACCTGACGAAATGCCCGCTGTTCAATCCAGACCGGGATCAGTGTGGGATTGGCGTCGATCTCTTCCTGGCTCGGATTGATCGCGATGTTCTCGTAGATCTGCGGCGGGTAGCCGAGCAGCTTCATCGCGTCCTGACCGTGCTTCGTCCAGGCTTTCTCGATGGAATCGTGAATGGCGGTGCCGAAGCGGGATGCCAGGAAGGATGAGATGTCGAGTTCACGTTCGGAATGCTGAACCCGTTTGGACAGCACCAGCTGGCGGGTGCTCTTGAGGAGGGAGGTGGCCGAAATGTATTTCGGATCATGGATGTGATCGTACTCGTCGTAGAGCAGCCAGACGGCCAGCGGCAACGAGATGCCATGGATATTGGTGAGTTTCATGATCGCCTCGACAGCTGAAAGAGAGTGCAGGATGCGTTCGGGGGATCATCCCCCCGAAAACAATGAATCGGATTTTCACCAAAATCGGCGCTGATTATTCCCTGGCGCCACGAGGCAAGGGCAGATGCTTTTCCTGTTCGAGCTCTTCTTGCAGGAGCGCCAGAGCCCGCCAGGCCAGGGCTGCACTGTGGCGGATGTTGCCGTCGAAACCGCCCCGTTCGACCAGATGTCGGATGATGCAATCGGCATGGTCCATCGACTTGCCCCGGGCATGGTGCATCTCGTCGCCGTTATTGTGCTTCTGGTTCCCCTGGAAGGAGACCTCCGACACCGCGGCAAGAGCATCCGGGAAATAGTCCAGCAGACCCCGACACATCGGATAGGTCTTGCGGGTGGCGCTGTCTGTGTCGATCAGACGCCGGGGTTGGCGGGCTTGCATGTCCATCAGGAGAACTCCATCCGCAGCTGCTCAGGCTGTTCAGATTTGGTGACCGGCATGGTCTTCTCGTGGAATCCCTTGTGGAATTCCTGTTCACTCATGACCCCGAGATGATTGATCGCGATGATGAAGACATCGACGATCTGACCGGTCTTGCCGTCTTCGGTCTCGGTGACGAACCGCTGCATCATGGCTTGCTGGGCACGAGCCAGATCATGGCGGTTGATGTGCTGTTGCTTGGTGATCAGCAGGGTGTTGAAGCTGATGCTCCGGTGGGTCTGATCGGCATTGGCCGGCTGGGTGTAGTGGACATTTCCAGCGACCAGCCAGTGGTGTTGGCGCAGCTTTGACATGAAGGAAAATCTCCAGCGATTTTGAAGAAAATCCAATCTAAACCAGCGAGAAAATGAACGCCAGATAAAGATGGATTTTCGTCGATCTCTCGCGCAGCCGAAAGCGCACCCTGAACCAGAGTGTGAAGGGTCTGCGTCTGAAGGGGAAGATGATTATATTGGGAGACGCCACAGATTATTGTGATAATCCGTGGCGCTCTGGATCATGCAGCCTTGTCGGCCGCCTTGGCAGCGAGTGCCGTGAAGTGATGCTCGAAGGCCTGATAGACCTGATCGGCCGTGGCGCCATTGGGCAGCACCAGCTCATCCGCCCAAGTCGGATAGAACAGGGAGAACTCGCCGCCGAGCTTGACTTCCTCGTGCCAGATCTCGGGATGATCCTGCCATTCGCAGGCTGTCACCAGATGGGTGTTGGCGAACAGAATGGCATCGATGTTGTCCCGCAACAGGACGTAATTGGCATCGTGGATCTGGGCACAGGGCTTGATGTCATGCTTGAACTCCGAGGTCCGGACCTTCTGCATGAACTCCATCCCGGCCCGGGAGTTGAGCAGGCACCAGGATTGACCCATGGCATTGCCGGCTGTCCGGCCTTCGGCTTCCGCCTGGAACGGGGTCCGGGATGTGCCCCGTACCGTCTGAGCCAGAAGGGGTGTGCGTACCCGCAGCCCGAAGGCCACGGTCACGAAACCATCGACACAGGCCTGGTTGAGCTTGTGTGCGATCCAGTCATCCGAGACCTTGTAGAGCTCGTGATAGCGGGCCTCGATCGCTTTGGCTTTCTGCTCACTCCAGCCCAGTTGCTGCATCATGCCGATATAGGTGCCGCCATAGGTGAGCAGGAAGGTCGGCGTCTTGGATTCCTGGCGCAGATGCCCGTATTTGTGTCCCTTGCCGGCGATCGCATTGACGCTCTCGACGGAATCGGGATCGATATCGGGCATCTGGTCCCCGAAATAGGCCACGGCCCGCATGGCATGCCCGTCGAAGCCGTCGGTATAGACCTTCAGCTTGTTGGGATCTTTGGTGGTCAGGGCCGAGATCCGGTCTTCGAGCGAGGCGAAATCGATGCCGCCGAAGAACCAGCCTGGCGGTGCCCGGAAACAGCTCTTGATCAGCTTCCCGAGCGAGAGCTTGCCGTCCTTGTAGAAGGGCGTGAGGAAGTCCTTGAACCGTTCGAACAGGCTTTCGGACAAGCTCATATAGACGTTGGCCGGCAGGTTCTGCAGGTTGGGACCGTTGGACGACAGCCGGCCCGAAACCGTGCCGCCGAGATTGAAGAAGCCGAACAGCCAATGCCAGTCATCCGGTCCCTTGGGCGCATTCTCCATGGGTGGAATGAAGCTGGAGAGAATCTTCTCGACGGCCTTGTAATCGATCAGGGCCTTGATGATCTTCTTCACCTCTGGATCATCGGTGTGGTTGATCAGCTTCTCCAGGGTGTCGGCGCCGGTTGCCGGCTGCTTGGTCTCGGTCCGGTCGATCACCGGCAAACCGATCATCTCGTGAAGGAGCTTGCCCAGCTGGGGTGCGGAACCCGGATTGAAGGTGCCCGTGAAATCATTCGGGGTGACCCGTTTGACCTTGAGCTCCTGGTTCTTCTTGATCGCCCATTCGTGAGCCAGAAAGGAATGGAACTTCTGGATCAACGGGGAATGATACATCTGCGTGACGGCGTCATAGCGGATGCTCTCGAGCACATAAGTGACCCGGCGCACCTGATCGATGTCGAGCGGCATGCCGGTCAACTGCATCTGGATAATGTCCGTCATTGCCGGCTGGAATAGGCTCTCGTAGATATCGAGCTGCTGGTCACGCACCATGCGATCGTAATGCTTCTCGTAGACGAACCAGGTGGCCATGGCATCGACGAGATTGTACTGCAGAAGCTCCGGCAGCGGGATCTTGGTGATGTCGGTGATATCCTCCTGCGCATAATCCCCGGCGAATTCCTGGGCCTGGTCCTTGAGGCCAAGGCGGTTGCCGGCGCAGGAATTGGTGGCGAGATAGGTGATCAGCTTGGTGCAATGCCAGTTGCGCAACATCACTTCCAGGCCCAGCAAGAGACCCCGGTTGTCGAGCAGATCGTCCATGAAGAGCTGGTAGATCAGCACATAGGCATCATAGGAGATGTTGTGATAGAGGGCTTTCTGCTTCAGCTTCCAGAAGAAGTCGTAGAGCATCAGGCGCACATCAGCGGCATCATCCTTGTTGCCGATCAGATCGATCGGGAAAGCAATCCCCTCATGCTTTGACCAGGCAAAGGCGATGGTCCCGATCCCGGCATCGTAATGCTTCAAGGAGAAGGCCTCGATGTCGATCGCCAAAGGACAATCCATCTGCAGAAGACGCTCCAGCCAGTCCTGGATCTCATCCACGGTCTGGGGATAGGCGCAGAACTTGATTAGGTCATTGCCGGGATCGTTGTAGCTGCCGGTCATGTGATTCTGCAGGGCCGTGATGCCGGCATCGATCTTCTGGTTCACCTTGACGGGGTCATAGAAGACGGTCCGGTAGTTCGGCACATAGACCAGCTTCCAGGGACCGAACTCGGTGTCCTTGACGTAGCCCAGGGCGGCATCGACCTTGCTGGACTTGGTCATGGTCTTGAAATATTCCCCGTCGCCCACGATCAGGTACTCGACCTGAAGGGAATTGAGCACGGGAGCGAGCTCCTCGGCGATATAGGCCTTGATCTCGGCCACGGGGGTTTTCTTCTTGCCCGGCTTCTGGTGCAGGGAGATGACGATGATGTCGTCCTCCTTCAGCGCATAAGGCGTGATGTAGGAGCGCCGGATGTCATCGCGGCGAATCTCGTTCACCAGGATTGCGATCCGGTAGCGCTGCTTCTCCGTGGGGCCATAGGTCAGGTATCGCATGAGGAACTCCTGTGATCAGTAGAGCAGCTTCGAGGCCATGTAGAATTCGACCTTGTCGCGCAGTTTCTGGTACTGGCGCTGGGCCCGCTCGTTGTCGGCCAGGGTGAAGCCTTCCTCTCTGGTTCGCGGCAGCATCTTGCAGCCCTCGATCAGCTCATGCATGCCGTTGGGCAGGGCATCACGGATATCCTGGAACGAGTGGCAGCCGCGCAGAACCAGAGTGAAAGCCTGGCCGACCTGGAGCCTCTCGCGCTCGAGGGTCTGGCGTTCCTCGAGAATCGCCCGCATCTCCGGCACCAGGCTTTGATGCAAGGGTGGACAGGACGACCGGCCCCGGGCGGCGCCGGTGAGATCGGAATAGACGACCCCCATATGCTGGAACCCGTCCTGTGAGCCGCCGAGGGCGGCATTCTTGGGGATCAGGGCCAGGGCACGTTGGGTGAGATGACGCTCCTCGTGATGGAAAAGCAGATCCAGGAGCTCATTCTTGAGGTGAAACAGTCGGTTAGATTCGGCGATGGGCATGGGAGGGTTCCTTGCTCTTATGGAAGGACCGGCCCTCCATATTTGGCGGGCAGATCTCCGTAGAGACACACCCGATGCTTGGCGCGTGAGAAGGCGACATACAGCATTCGTGCCACCTGACTGGTGGCGTTACAGGTGCCGATGTTGCCGAGATCAATGAAGACCGTGTCATAAGTGCTGCCCTGGGATTTATGCACTGTAGCAGCATCCCGAGGGCGAAGGTCAGCGATATTGTTCTTCAACTGAAAATATTGTGACCAGTTCTTGCACTTACGATAATACTTCATCAGATCCGTGAAATGAGCCCGGTTGGTCGGAATGGGCACATTGTTGATGATGTTGCCGAAATCGTCTTCCAGATCGAGCCTTTCGACATCGAGCTTCACGTCATGCTTGGTGTCGATGGTGATCTGGGACGGGCCATGATTGCGTTTCACCGTCACGCCCATCTCGACGGAGAGGTGTCCGGTCTTGTGGTGATAGACGGTGTTGTTGACCAGGAGCTCACCCGGCTGGTAGCTGTCGGGCAGCTGCCGGATAGCCCGGATATGGGCGTTGTAATCGACCACCCGCTTGTTGGTGAAAGCCAGGATGCGGGCATCATGGGTCTGGGCATGAAAAGCCTGGTAGATCTCGTCCTGCATCTGCTGGCCATCGAGCTGATCGATCACGCCGGGCACCTGCTGGATCGGCTCAAAGACACCGGTCTCGACGGTCCGGCGCAGCTGATTGCAGATGGCCATCAGGGCTGGCTGGCCGGCATTGCGCACGGGTTCGAGCAACTCGACCAGAGGCGAATGGTGCTTGTAGACCGGGGAGAGATCCTCGAGCACGGGTGCGAGCTGGTGTCGATCGCCGACATAGACCAGCTTGCAGTTCATGGTGCCTTCCTGGATCGCTTTCCAGAGCTCGGTATCGATCATGGACGCTTCGTCCACGAAGATGATCAGGTTCTTGTGAATCTCCCAGTTCCGGTTCTTGGTGATCACGGTCTGACCGGTCTTGTAATCGTCCTTGAGCACCAGATTGAAGAAGCTGTGGACGGTCTTGGTCGGGCGTCCGACAGCCCGGGAGAGCACTTCGGCTGCCTTGTTGGTGGTGGCTGTCATGGCCACGGATGTGAAATCGGGATCAATGCCCATGAGCTCGCAAAGCTCGTGGTAGCGCGGCATGGTCTGATCGATCATGTGATTCATCAGGTAAGTCTTGCCGACACCGGCTGGTCCGGAGATGATGAGCTCTTTGCCGGGGTTCATCAGGAACTCCATGAACATCTTGGCAGCGGCTTTCTGTCCCTGGTTCAGATTGTATGATGCGTTCATGGGGAACTCTCATGTGAATGGGGAGGAGGCATGAAAAAGCCCCAGCACTGGCCGGGGCTTTTTCTTCTCATGATCTATCCGCCATGACGGTGGGTCAGCGGATCAGGAATTCAGTACGGTCACGGCCCTTGATCCAGGCCGGTTCCTTGCCACGTCCCGACCAGACGGCGCCGGTTTGGGGATCGCGGTATTTGGGGACTGCCTTGACCCCTTTGCGTTTGATCTTCACCCCGCCCAGGGCTTCAACCAGATCCTCGATCGGAATATCGTACTGGTTCACGACCTGGACGATCTGATCGATGACGCTTCGTTTGGTGGCTTCTTGTTTTTCCCGGATCTGTCGCTCGATTTCCTGCTGCTGTCGCTGCAGTTCGGCGACCGACAGATCCTGACCGTCCGTCTGGGAATGATCCGCAGGGCCTGCGAACAAGGCCTGCTTTTTCAGGGACTGGGTCATCTATATTGCTCCTTACCCGTAAGGGTTTTCTCCTAAACGACCTCCGTTTTTTTGGAGAGCTTCCCAACATATTGAGTTGTTTGCCAGAGGGCGTATTTTGTCAATAGCAAAATTCTCATTATGTTGATAATCGCTGGCTGATTAAGAGATAATCAGCCCCCCGGGCGAATGGTAGTTCGCGTGATGTACGCTTTGATCAACAACGACCGAAGAAAGCCCTTTACGGACTGCCCTGGTCCAAGCTGGGAGATCAACCAGGTCTGTTGGGCAGGAGACAAGGAATCATAGAGATCCTCCATGAAGGATCGGCGTGTATCAGCCGGCTCCACCCCTAAGACTTTCAAGCGATACGTGATCGTGGTGGGGTGGACATTCAGCCGTCTGGCGATGGAGCCAAGCGAGAGACCTACACTGTTGAGCGCAAGAATCGTCTGGTCATCAGCCTTTCTCTGATATTTTTCGACCATTTTTGAGATCCTTTTCTAGGATATTCAAAGTTTATTAGCTGAGTATTTTCTATAAATAAACACAGGATATTTTAATAATGAACCAGAGGGACAGTCCCGCTCCGTTTTCGAAGCGGGACAGGTCTTCACAAACATTCGTTCGGCAACATCTTGCGATACTGACAGAATCCTTCGAAATTGCCATGTAAATTTGGGTTCATCCAGCCTTCCCGGAAGAGCCCATACTTGGCACCATCCCGATATTCGTCAGCCTGTGCTACATGTTCACAAGGTGACGCATGTAGGGGTTGAGCGCCGACCAGTTTGTCATGCAGATCGATGGCCCGTTCGATCGTCATTTCGAAACCATCGACGGTCTTGTAGGAAGTCGAGGCACATCGGGCGACAGAGAGTTTGCGTGCAAGATCAAGTATCAACTCGACTTCAAACGGACCATAACCTCCGCTGTAACCGACCCCGAACAGATGATCATGAATACGCTCATGATCATCATCCGTGACGAAGGGGGTGTGCCAGTGCCCGGCTTCCAGAGTTTGGATGTTGTCGTCACGATCGAGCTGCTCTTTCACCTTTTGAGCCAGGATCTGGATATGCGGTTCGGCATCAGGATGATCCCGTAGGGCGATGAAGTTCGACCACTGGGTCGAGGAGACCAGCACGGTGATGTGGGCGAAGGGTTCGAGCAGCCGGTTGACGATCTGCTTGTGATAACCGGCGTTCTGGAAGCCTTCGGCCATGCGGACCATGTCGTTGCGGGCCATCAGCCAGGCATCTTCTCGGGTGAGATAATCCTCCTCGTCGATCTCATCATCCCAATTCGCCAGGACGAGTTCGTTGCATTCCTCGAATGCCTGCATGCCCTTCTGGTTCTTGCCCCAGTAGATGGGGATGAAGGGATTCTCCATCACGTCCTGGATCAGTTTGGAAACCGGAATCGCCCGGGAGGACGCCGCATTGCGCGAGAACAGCCGATGGGTCATCAGCTCGGCATGGATGCAGCGGGGATAACGCAGCAATAGGGTCGAGAGGATCTTGTCGGGCTGGTCGGCATGCCGGCTGCGCAGGATCGGGGTGGCGGTGATCGTGGTCATGGGCGCCTCGGCTTGGGTTTGAAGGATGAGACCTTGAATGCTCCGGGATCCGTTCGAAGTATTTGGGTCGGGTAAAATTCACCATGGATGTTGTCGCGAACCGCCCAGCGTGCATATGCAGCGGAACAGGGCTTGTCGAAGCGAACACGGATGATGAATTCATGGGTTTTTTGTTTTGCCATGGGTGCCTCAATCAGTACGACCGATATCCACCGCCACGGGGAAGCGGGGAATGCCATCGGGAGTGAGCGCGAAATAGCGCACGGTGGCCTTTTGGCCGATGAAGGCGGCCTGGTCGGCGAGGAGCTTCTGGGCCTGGGCCTGGTTGCCCTTGATGCCGGCGCCGAAGGTGCGCCCGTCAGGCAGCTTGCAGGTCAGGCGCTTGGCATAGCCGGCCCAGTTGCCGTTGCCTTCGTCCACCGAGACGATCTCGAACTCGGCATCGAGGAATTCCTTGCGCTTGAGCAGACCCTTGGAGCGCTTCTGCTCATAGGGTCGATCCAGACGCACCATCTGCCCCTCGTAGCGATTGGCCAGGAACTTCTCGTAGAGCCGATCGAGGATGTCCTGCGAGGTGGCGTGATGGGTCTCCACCGTGGTCACCTTGGGATGATATCCGAACAGGGTCTTGTGGAGCGCGGTGTAACGGGTGGCGAAGCCATACGGACACGAGGGCAGATCGTAGATGTGATACTCGATCAGCTTGTTGGAGAGCCGGACCTGTTCGTCGCTGGGATTCTGCTTGCGCACGATCGAGGCGATCTGATTGAAATCGTCATGGAGCTCATGGTTGTAGAGCTCGCCGTCGAAGACGATCCCGGGATCCTGGTCGAAGATCGGAGCCAGGGCCTCGACGATGTGCGGTACCCCGAAGATCTGCTTGCCCTGACGGGAGAACAGCCCCTTGGCCGTGGCGATGCAGCGAATGCCATCGAGCTTGGGCTGGCAGAAGACCGGATAGGTCACCGCCTCGTATTTCTGGGCCAGCATGGGCTTGAAGAAATTCGGGGTGTCGATGGTATCGACGCTCGCATGGTAATCCCGCTCGAGCTTCTTGTTGCGCTCGGCATTGGCCTCGAAACGGGCCTGTTCCATGCCCGTCTCCTGGGATTTCGGCTCGCAGGTAGTCCAGCCGGAGACGACCATGGCACCATTCATGATGCCGGCATGGGTACGCCACTGATTGCCTTGGAGCTCGTATTTCCAGACCCGGATCTTGCCGAGGGAATCGCGCTTGTAGATGGGAGCACTGAACATGAGCAGGTTCCTGTGAAGGTGGGGATGTGGGTATGTGGTCAGGTGAGAATGGCAGCTACAGGTCTGTCGGGTTGGTCGGAATATTTCCCGTCATAGGCCGCCGAGACCGTGACCTGGTGGAAGATCACCTGGGCAATGCCGGCGCCGGCCGGAATCTTCAGGATACCCCAGCCGTGATAGACCAGCTCCAGGGTGAGGAATCCGGTCCATCCGGGTTCGATCACGGTGTTGAACACCGAGAGCTTGCGCCGTGCCCAGGTGGACTTGTCATGCACGATCGCCGAGAGCGTCGGCGGCATGCGGAACTTCTCGACGGAGGACGCCAGGGAGAAGCGCTTGAACGGGTGCAGCACGACATCCTGCTTGATGCGGATGTCATAGCCGGTTTCGGACATGCCCCAGCTGACGCCATGTCCCTTCATCTTGGTGGGAAACATGGGGCTGAGCGGTTCTGCACGATGCAGCTCATGACGGTTGACGATCATGGTTCTCTCCTGGTTCGAAAAGAAGATGGTCCCCCCGCCCAACCGGAATGGCTCCGGAGGGGAGGGGGGGTCGGTACTCTCCCGATTGTCACGCCCAAGGTGTCGCACTGTTGCTTGGTCCTCACCGCTAAACCGGCGCCGGTGCAGATTGGACCTCATGCTGGGTTCAGGACGTTTTCCCGCTGCCTCGGCCTCACTCGCGCAGATGAACCAGGGTGCCCATATTGACCTTGGCCTTGCTGCTGGCGTTGAGGGCGATCCAGATAATCGGGATGTTCATGTTGCCGGGAAGCGGCTCCATGGGGGCGCATTCCAGATCGGAGAAGACCACCACGGCTGTCGGATTATGCTGGAGGATGTGCTCGCGCACGGGAACCAGAGAGGTACCGCCTCGACCAACGACATGGGTCTCCACGAAAGGATCCTCCTTGTGGAAGACCTTTTCCTGGGTGATCCGGGTATCGAACTGGACCATGGTCATCTTTTCCGGTTCGAAATGCTCCTTGACGTACTTGAACTCGGAGTGGAACCGGATGATGTCGCCGTCAGAGATCGATCCCGACACGTCGAGATAATAGATCAGGTGGTCGAGACCACCGTCATCATCGATCAGGGACGGCAGGTACATGTCCGGATAGCGCCGGTTGGGTCGGGCCCAGCTGTAATCCTGATTGGCCAACTCATTGAAGAAGTTGAACAGGATCTGCTCCCAGGGCAGCTTGGGCGCCAGGAAGCGTTTCAGCATGAGCTCGACTTCGCCCGGAACTGATCCGGATCCGCTCATGCCCGCCGCGTGAGAGGCGCCCACGACATTGTTCAGGATGATGTTGCCGATGCTGGTGGCTTCAGCGGGATCATCCGGAATGATGATGTCATCCGTGGTGCCCTGGCCCGTGAACGGGTTTGTCCATTGCGGGTTCTGGAACATGGCCAGTTCCGCGTCGAGCTTGTTCTTGAGGTCGTCATAGACCTCCTCGGTGGACATGCCATCGTATTTGTGGTCGAGCCAGGGCTTGAAGCTGCCGAAGGTGTAACCCTCATCGTCGAGCATGTTGTTGATCACGATGTCGGCCGCCCAGTTCCAGAGCTTGGGGTGCCGATCGCCCCGACGCAGGGGATGCAACAGGGCAGGATGCCAGAGCTCATGCAGGAGGATGGTCTGGCGCACTTCCGGCTTCAGCGACAGATAGAAGTGCGGATTCCACCACAGCGTGATGCCGTTGGTGCAGGCCGTGTCGATGTCCTCCGTCCAGGCGAAGTTCATCGAGCACATTAGCGGACCCAGGAAAGCAGCACTCTTGCCCAGGAAGACCGAGGTCTTGGTTCGGTCGAAAAGCCGGTCGAGCAGATCGTAATCCAGCTCAGGCGGCGGCTGCGTCATCTTCGATGGTGTCATGGAGATGCCTCGAGAGTTCGACCATAGCCTTGCGGAAAGCCTGGTGCTTCTTCAGCTCGGGCTTCTGAACCAGGAGCCCACGGAAGAACAGCACCCGGAATTCGAGCGGCAGTCGGTTTACATAGGTGGCCACCTGGTCGAAATCGCCATCAGAGACAAACTCGATCAGATGCGTGACAGTGGCGTAACGGGTCGGTGGATCCCCTGGCAGCGTTGTGCCTTCGGGATCCTTGATGATGGTCTCGAACTTGGGGAGGTTCTCGTAGACCTTGGTGAACTGGATGAAGTCCACCGCCACACCCGAGGTGATGGTGCCGGCATAGAGCGGCGCCTCTTCCTCGAGGACTGGACGCCCCTTGATCAGCTTGTTCAGGAACTCCCAGGTGCGCGGGGCACAGAAGGTCTTGTCGTTGTGATCAGGGCGGAAATCGTGCAGGAGACCGGGCTTGTAGTTCAGGAAGGCGATGATCCGGCTATCCCAATGCTGCTTGAAGGCCACGTCTTCCATGAACTCCCGGTGGTTGAGCTCCATGGTCAGGTGAACCAGGCGGCTCTGCATGGCTGTCGAGATCGGATTGACGATGGCCCGGTCCGTGGACAGGTTGCCGGCACAGACGATGATCACGTTGGGATGCAGCTTGTACTGACCGACCATGCGATCAAGCACCAGCTTGTAGGCGGCAGCCTGAACCATCTTGGGGGCCGAATTGAACTCGTCGAGGAACAGGAGCCAGCCGGACTTGCCCTCCGGTAACGGTGTGCCCTCGACCGGGAACATCTCGAAAGGCAGGAACCTGGCGAAATACTCGCCGAGCTTGGGCAGGCCGGTGAGATCTTCCGGCGCCGAGGTGGACAGTCGGTGATCGATCATTTCCAGGTTATATTCCTGGGCGATCGAACCGACGATGGCACTCTTGCCCATGGCCGGCGAGGACTGGATGAAAACCACCAGTCCCGACACCATGCAGCGTAGAATGAATTTGCGCGTCTGACGGGGTGTGCAGACGAAAGCGGAAAGGCCAGAGCTCATGAAGCTCTCCTCCTGGTTCAGGGTTGGGTTTTGCTCGAAGGGGTGTGTCTACAGATCGAGATGCGCGAAGGGCTTGTGCATCTTGAGGATGACGGCCTTGGTCTGATCGTCACGATCATCCAGGTCCGACAAAAGCCGCTGCCAAGGCTGTCGGCGCTGAATCGGGCGGATGCAGAATTCCATGCCGAGAACAGCGAGTGCCGCTTCCATGTTGGTGATGGTGGCAGAGATACGTCCGTTCTTCCACCCGTAGAAATTGTTGACGTGGATCCCGGCTTTTTCAGCCACGATCGGACGTGGGACACCGCTATGGTCGAGAATCTCGAAGAAGTCGCGGGTCGCTTTGGAGGCGGTTTTGGATTCCGCTGGAACCTTGATGCGGCGCATTGTCGCTTCCCTCACTATTTTAGATTTCGTGAAGCATTTATCCGAAGGTATATGCTTCTAATTGTGCCGGTTGTGAGCGGCGGTTATTTCGAAAGTGGGTTTGTTTGCAGTGTGTTTTGAAAGACCGACCAAAAATTTGGTAGGAAACACAAGGTTTTTGGCGGAAATGTCGCCTTGTTTATTGAAAATCCGAGACCATTTGACATGGATTTTTAACGGAAGGGAACTGGGATTTAGACAAAATCTTTAGTTCCCTTCCTATTTTAGTACATATTGTAGAACTACCTCAGACCAAGGTCGGATCACGACAGGGCATAGTTGGCCTGGTAGACATCCCGATGGAGCTGGGGATCGAGCTTCTGCACATGAATCCATCGTCCCGTGATCTGGGAAACCAGATTGCTGAGCAGTTCGCTCTGTGCCAGTTTGGCCAACAGGTAATTGTACTGTTTGCGCAGATCATTGCCGTGGTTCGGCAGGCAGCGGAAGCAGTCATGCACGGTCATGATCTGGAAGGGCTTGTAAGGCAGATCCAGCAGCATCAGCTGGATCGGCTCCGGATCGACCAGGCCGAGATTCTCGATGTCGAGACAGTTCAGGATCCGGGCCGAGAGAAAGCCGGTCTGCTCGTAATGCACCCAGAGTTTGAGAGCCAGCTGGTCCTTCTCACGGCGCAGGGAACGTCCACCTGCACCGCGCATGATGAGGCGTTCCAGTTCCTTGACGTGGGCATGGTCGTAATTGCAGCGGCGCTGCATCTCACGCACGATCATCCCGTCGATGGAATGGACCATGTTTGCCCCCAGAGAACGACCCTGTTCGGTCGGCTGGTTGATCCGATAGGAGACCTCGAAGGGCTGGTTCAGGAAGTGGACCGTCTCGGTGACCCGGTCCATCACCTTGATGTGGACATGGAAGTTGTCCGGCAGGATCCAGTCGTTGCTGTGGGCCGTCGGATCCCAGATGGCGAGCATGGCCTCGTTGATCTGCCAGGCGCCCGGGGCCATGTCCTGCAGGGTGGCGTAGAAGGTCTCGAGCAGAATACCCTCGCCGAACACATCGCGTGGCACGGCGGTGGATCCATAGAACGAGGTCATGATCGCCTGTTTGGTGAGCTTGCGATCGATCTTGGCGTTCTCGCCCAGCCTGTCCACCATCTCCTCATAGACCTCGACATAGGCATCAGCCCGCTTGCCGGTATCGACCACATTGCAGATCTCGGCAGCCTTGCGATCACCGGCCAGAACGGCCAGGATCTGGATTCCCGAACAGGTGGCATCGAGCGAGACCGGATAGCCTGAGGCATGGCCGGCCTTGGCGTCTTCCCAGGCCCGGATGCCGGCATAGAACAGGGCGGGATTCTCCGCCTTAGGAACCAGAGAGGAAAGCTGGGCCTCGTTGGCATCGAACCAGGCGATGCGCTCATCCCAGGTGAGTTTGTCGAGGCCGAAATTGCCGGCCACGTCGATCTTGAGGTATTCCTTGCCGGTGAATGTCTGGAAGGTCATGGTGGTAGCTCCTTCAGATGTGGTTTCGCAGGAATGTGGGTTTGTGGTTCAGTGGGTCGTGATCGGCGTGATCTCGAGGATGTAGCAATCCTCGTAGAACTCGGGATCATCAGCGATCTCGGCCTCAGCTTCCTCGAGGGAATTGAACATGATCGGCTCGTCGTTCTCATGGACGGAGACCGGACCCTGACAGATCGTGTCGAAGACGATGGTGTAGCGAGGCATGCGGTTTCTCCTCTGGTTCAGCCCGGCAACGGGATCGGTTCGCCGGCATTGTAGTCCGTACAGATCGGAGGGTCGCCAATATAGAGCAGCTTTTCCGAATGCTCGGAGTCTCTTTGTTCGATATCAGTGGGATCTTCCCCGATACGGACGAACTCATAAAACAGCCCGGCTTCTTCGGCGGCCTCTATGAAGGTTTCCCAGGCATCCACCGCTTCGAAATCACCATACCATTTGCCCTGGGTATGCAGATCCAGGACATGCAAGGGTTCGGGTCTGTCACGAAGGGACACGGGGTAACGGGTCAGAACATGCTTGAAGTGTTTGAGCACCGGGTTTGAGCAGATGTAGAGCTGCTCTGTCAGGAATGCTTCGAGGGTGTCCTGTGAACCGTAAATGATACAACGCACTCTGCTGATATAACCCATGGGTTCCTCCTTTGGTTCAGTAGAGATACAGGAGGGCACGAAAGAAATCGGCGTCCTCCTGGAGAATGAACCAGACTCCCTTTTTGCCAAGCTCGCGTCGGCGCCAGGCTTTCTGCCCGGTATAGAGCAGTTCGATATGCTCGTTAAGAATCTCGACGACCTGGTCGGCTTTTGAAGGCGGGATCTCGACGAAGGGAAAGTGGGTATCCAGGTAGAGATAATCGAAATGGCCGTTGGGGTTGCGGCCCATGCGCCAGGGATCGATGTCGAGATCGATGCGCAGATCTTCGCTCATGTGTCACTCCTGACGGGGCGGCATGAAGTGTTTGGCTTCACCCTCGAAACCACAGGCATCACACAGGGTGAAGGATTCGGATCCCCAGGAGTGATCACCGACCACATCGGATCCGTCCGGGAGCAGATGAATCGTGACCTCGGCGGCGATCTTGATCTGATCCGTGGCACCGCATTGGGGACACCGCATATCGAACTGGTTGGACATTGGATTTCTCCTCTGGTTCAAGCACGAAAAACCCCCGACCGGTGGCCGGGGGTTTTGGTTCCATAAGATACCTTATGCGAAACAAAAAGGCTCCCCCGAGGGATCGAGGAAGCCTTCTCGCGATACAGGACCATGGTGAAGCCCAAGAGTGCCTCCAACGGGGTGATTTGTCAACGGATCACGAGCAGCCCGTGGTGGAGCCACAGGTGTCGCATTTGAGGCAGGTGCCATTGCGCACCATGGTGAAGTTCCCGCACATCGTGCAGGCCACGCCCTCGTACCCTTTCATCTGGGCGATCTGGCGCTGGGTGGTGAGATCCACGACAGGCGCTGGTGCGGGTTCCGGCTTTCGCTCGGGTTCCGGTGCCGGCAGAGCCGCCTGGGCTTGCCGGGCCTTCTCCTCGGCATCGGCCCGTTTGACCATCTTGTCGAGGGTCTCGCTGGCCCGAATGGTATCGATCGAAGTGATGCCGCCCTTGGATTCGTCGATGCGGAAGAAGCGCACCATGCGTCGGGCAGCGGAGAGCAGCGTTTCCTCGCTCATGCGGTGTTCTCCTTGATTTTGCTCATCTCGATCGAGGCCGAGAGCTTGCGGTGATGGCGCAGGTTCTTGAAGATATCGACCCGGTCCATGTATTCCTCTGCGGCTTCCCGGGTGGGAAACAGGATCGGGATGACGGCGATGTTGCGGTATTGGCGCCAGAGGGCATTCTTCCAGGCCCGCTTCTTGTCGAAGCGGATCTCGCGTGGTCCATCGACCTGACGCCATTGCAGTTTGATGTAATACCGTCGTTGAGAACGGATGATCTTATCAGCCAGATCATCAGCCAGCTTTTCCGCGTAACATCGAGTACGGTCTTTTTTGATGGCATCATGGTAGACTTCAGCGCAGGCCATGTAACCCTGATCGTTGTTACGCATTCGCCACTTCCAGTTCACGTAGATCATGACACGACCTCCCCCAGGAACCGGGAGGCTTTCTGTTGCATCTCCTCGGCTTCCTCGAGAGCGCGCTCGATGGCACTATCGTCGTCGTCGAACATGCCCTTCATCTGGGCCATCTGGTCGGTGCATTGCGCCAGAGCCGCTTGCAGACCCCGGATGATGTCGATTTCGTTGTTGAGCAGGTGCGGTGAGTCCAGAAATTGAAGCGCACGGATCAGGTTTTTCCGGTGTGTGATGATCTGCTCGGCAGCAACACCCAGATCGTAATCTTCGACCACATTGTTCTTCAGCAGGATTTCTGCCAGATCCCGTCTGATGAAACTTTCGCGCGCCTCGTCTTCTGTGGGGAAAGGTTGATGATCCACCCCCAGATAGACAATCTGGCTCTGGCACTGAACAGGGTAATAGGCTTTCATGACACGACCTCCTGATCGGCAAACTCGATGACCGCCTTGTTCCACTCGGTGCCCTGATAGTTCACCACGTAGCCCTGGCAGTAGATCCGTCCGCGCTTGTCGTACTTGTGGGTGAGATAGAATTCGCCCTCGGCGGCAAGACCCAGATGCTGGATCACGTCATGAGCGGTACGATCGTATTTCTCGAACGCCTTCACCCGTTTGCGGTATTCGCTCATGTCCTCGTCAGGCTTGGGCTTGTCGAGATGGCGCCAGCGATTGCGGATGGTGGTGGAGACATCCTGGTTGATGCGAAACCGGGTGGCGTTGATCTGATCGAGGCTCTCGAGACAGACATCGTCATCGTGATGGTTGTCGCGCAGGATCACCGAATTGCGGCTGGTGTAATAACCGGTGTCGTGATTGTCCTTGAGCGGCAGAGGCGGCACCACCATCGGCAACGGATACTGGTAGCGATCGATCTCGGCCTGGACATCAGGGGTGATGCCATACTTGATGATGAACTGCTGGGTGACCGGGGACCAGTCCACCAGATCAGCACGGGCTGCCGCGTCGAGTGCGTCAGCCGTGGCCTGGCAGTCATCATCGAAATGGTGGCGCAGGATGCCGACCAGGATTGGCACCGTGGCACGCTTGTGCAGTACCATCTGAACCAGAAGAGCAAACCCGAACTCCTGGTCGATCTCGTGATCGTCCATCCATTGGGCAAATTCGGGTTCAGCCAGGAATTCGGCCTTGATGCGGGGGATCAGCTGGTTCTTGTGGAACAGCTTCTCGATGTCGATCTGGAATTCAAGCATGAGGATCTCCTGTGTGGTAGCGGATGCCGGCTCGAGCTCAAGCTGAAGCGGCGATCGGAACAGGGATAATCTGAACTGGGGCGAGCGCTCGGAGATGAGCGATCGCAAGACCCTGACGAAGGCCAGGGCAGCGCCGATCAGGCGTACACAGACGGTGAGAAATTGCCCCAAAACACGGCTCCTTCCTTGAGGTAGGGGCGCCATGCCTCGTCGAACCAGACATGATGCAAAGGTCGCGGCATGTGCTTGTCGAACAGCGGAGCGATCTGCGCATCCCGGTAGCCGGCGAGACCACATCCGATCCGGGTGACCTGGAAATCGTAGGTGGGATAGCGCTCGGCATAGCGCAGGAAGCGCGCCACGAAGATCTCGATCTCGTCGAGATGCAGCACGTTCAGACGGTCGTCCTTGGTGGGGATGCCGTAGGAAGCACCTTGCGGTCCTTCACCCTGGCCCCATTTGGCCCGGTAATGGTCGAGGGCGGTTTTCGCCGCCCCTCTGCCGTGGCGTCCGGCGAGGTTACTGCCAAAGACGAAGATCATGACAGGAACACTCCATCGATCTTGTATTTGGCGCCGGGCTTTTCCTGGTCCTGGGGCCAGATTTCGACGCCCTCCTCGTTGATCACGCAGATCTGCGAGAGAGCGTTATCATCGTTGAGGTACCCGCCGACGATGTCGAGATTGCCGTACTTGCGGCGGATCTCTTCCAGCGTGGCGATGGCCTTGTCGAGTTTCATGGGAGCATTCCTCAGTCGGCGTGGAGACGATTGAGATCCTTCATCTCGTCGAGCGTGAAGGTGCCGGTGGCGACCATCACGCCCTGGGCATAGCCAAGCCAGCGACCCAGCTTGGCCGACGAGAAGCCTGTGGGATTGGCCTGAATGCGGTTGAGCATGCTCTCAAGATGCTCGAAATCGACACCATGCTGCTCGAAGCCGATGGTGTCGTAGTTCCGCTCCCGAGCCAGATGGATGAGATCGGCGAAAGCCTCGACCATGTTCATAGCGAGGCCCTCACGGCGCAGTCCTTGGCTTCGAGCAGCTTGCGCAAGGCGACGTGGCGCTCGTTGTTCGGCGGCAGGGTATCGATGATGAACCGGGCCATGGCACAGAAGGGCTGCGAGATCTCCCGCAGTTTCGGCGGCAGGTGCCGGTAATGGAAGAAGCGCAGCATGGGATCCCGATCCATTTCGAGATTGGAAAATTCCTGCGGCGCCGGATGAATTTCAGACATGGTTGTCTTCCCTTCTGGTTCAGATCTGATCCGATGATCGGAGCAGGAGATCGATGGTCTGGGAGAGCTTCTCGAGCAGTTCATGGGTGAAATCGACGACGGGACCGGTATGGATCTCACCGTTCAGTTTGAGCCGGTGGGGGCCGTCCATCTTCTTCACCCGGGTGTCGATCAGGGCCTTGATGTGCTCCAGATTGGCGCGCATGTAGAGGGCCCGATCGCCGGCATTGAATTCCGGATGACGGGTATCGAGAGGCTCATAGGTCTTCTCGAAGATGTCCGGTTTCACCGGATAGAACTCACCTTCGACACCGAGAACGATCCAGTCGCCCGCAGATGCCGTCATGGTGCCTTGCAGTGTGGTGATGACGGCACCATAGGTGCTGATGATCTGGATCGTCCCGTCCATCACGGCATTCTGGAAGGCCATCGGCATGGGTTCGTCACTGGCCAGGCACATGGCTTCAACCACGACCGGACGCTTGCGGTAGTGACCCATCAGCGTTTCCTTTTCTTCAGCTTGTTGATCTCCTCGCGCAGCAAGGTGACCAGCTTGGGGGTGGAGAAACCGGGTGACAGGTAATCCCCGGGATCCGGTCCATAGCGGACGCCGGCCGTGATGACCGGTCCGACCAGGATGTATCCGTCGAGACGGTGACCGTTCTGGCGCCAGATGCGCATGACCAGATCGTAGCCATAGGTCACCGGCACGGTTTCGTTCGTGTCGATATCCTTGCCGAAACCGAGCACGCACTTGGCGAGATCCTGAAGCGGGACATAGACGAGATGTTCCCGCCAGGGATTGTACTCATCCCACCAGGGATCCTGGTATGTGGTCTCGATGAAGTCGTTGGGATGGATGATGAGATCGTCCATGCTGATCACCATTCGTAGAGTGGCAGATCGGTGACGGGTTCTTCGTCGCGATCGAACATGATCCATGCGCATATATGTGCCTGGCCATATTGCAGCGCGTAGCGAAGATCCTCGGGCATCTGTGTGTCCGAGGTTGATGATAAGAGGTGGTCAGGATCCGTGTAAACCACAAACCCACATTCCCTCACGAAGCCGGAAACGATGGCAGGGCCATCTCCCCCGAGGGAATCGTGCAGGAAATCCGCGGTCTCGGCGGTGAGATGACCGGTCGAGAGATGGAGGATCTGATCGATGCGGGCCATCAGTGTTTCACCGCGTGTTCGGCCAGAAGCATTTCGTGGCGCTGGATGCGATCGAGCACGTTCCGGAAATGCGCCTGCAAGGGCAGAAGCACGTTGACGACCTTGTCGGGATCGTCCGGGCTGAGAACGTCGAGGGCATCGACGATCATCTGCAGCTGCTCCTCGGTCATCTGGAGTTGGAATTCCCAGGCGGTCTGGAGTTGGGGTGTGTCAGGCATGGGAGCTCTTCTCTTCTGGTTCCGCCAGGGTTTCCGTCAAGGTTTCCTGGACCATGGCCTTGTATTTCTGCTGGAGCTCGTCGATGAACAGAACCAGGCGTTCGAGCTCCTCGTTGCTCTGGGCCAGACCCAGATTGACGATCGGCACGTTCATCGCTGTGGCCATGCGCAAAGCCTGACCAGTTCCGCCTGTGATTTCGCCGCCCGGTGTCCAGCACACGACGAAAGCCGAAAGCACCAGGTTTTCCCCATCGACAGCATGGGAGCCGACGATCTGGCGCACATTGCGCTGATGCATCAGCTTTGCCGACGGAGAGCACTTGTCCCAGGCCGGATGGAAGTGTGCGGCACAGGATTGCTCCTGGGGTGTGAACGGAATTCGGCCCGGATGCAGCTCCGAGCGCGAGTTGTTGAAGCCACGCCAGGGCAGATAAATCTGCTTGGCCGGCAGGCTGATGCGATCGGGTGCAAAGGCTTCCCGCACCATGTGATCGACCGCCTGTTCGAAAGCGGCATCGGCGCCATTGGCACCACCGGATCTGAGGATCCAGCCCTCCGCATAGAGGTAGCAGGCGACATGGTGCATGATCTTGAGGATCGGCTCAGGCGTGTTCCTGGCACCGATCCCGGCATAGACCAGGTAAGGTTTCTCCTGAACGTCGATCATGCATAAAGATCCTCTATGGCGTGTGACCGAGCGTGGGGTTCGAGAACGATGTATTCCTGGCGCAGGACATTCCCGAAACCACGCAGACGGGGTGGATTGCGATAGAGCCAGAGACTGACGGTATCGATGAGATCCTCGGTCAGACGGGCGATTTGTGCGCCATCCCACTGATCGCTGAATTCGCTGTCCAGGTTGATGTGCTGCTCGTTGTTCTCGAGGATCTCCTCGGCGATGTTCTCGGCCACCAGGGCGGCCATGAAATCGGCCTGAAGATAGGCGCGATCGGCACAGGCCAACGTGATCGACCCCATGGTGGACTGGATGGCTCCAGCATGCAGGGCCACTTCACGGGTGGGATAGGGCCCGAGATAACCTTCCGGATCACGGCCTTCTCCGACCCACCAGTAGAATTTTCCGTCGCTATACATGGGAACCTCCTTCACCTTCTGGTTCGCCGATGAAATATTTGACATTGCGCATGGTGCCGAAGGCCCAGGTTGTCCCTGGATGCGCGATGAGCCATGTGGTGATGGCCTGCTGAAAGGCGGTGTCGAGTGCCTTCAGGTCTTCATCGTTCCAGATCTGGTCGAGATCCGGGTAATCGTCACTGAAGCATTCCTCGTTTGCCTCGATGAGGCTTTCGAGGATCTGCTCGACATAGAAATCCAGATTGATTTCAGGCCGCATCACGCTCTTATCGGATTCACAGATCGTGAAACCCGTGTCCTGGTAATCACTGCGGCCGGTCTGGATCGCGATGTCTCTGGTCTCGAAGGGGCCATGATAGGCTTCAGGTTCAGCGCCCTGCCCGACCCACCATTTGAAGTTTCCGTCACCCATGTCGGGTCTCCTTGTTTACCAGCAGAGCGAAAGATGTTCGCCAGGCTGGATATCGATGTGCGACAGGCGGAAGGCGCGAAGCGCGGTCTTCTCAGGATCGAACGCCCGAAGGAACCAGCCTGGCTCGTAGCCGTAGCCGGGCTGCTGGATGTACTCGACGCCCAGCGGCATCACCCGTCGGGTGCGCTTTTCACCGCGGTGGTTGGTGTAGGTGAACTCGACGAAGATGCGCGAGGAAGGCTCGTGGGCCTCACGCGGACAGGGCGGCCCGAGAGCCAGAACCGCCCTGCCCTTCTCGGTAAGCTGGCCGCCGAATTTCTTGGTGATGAGGCCCGAGCCCTTGAGATATTCGAGCGCCACACCGATCGATGAACCCCACGGCGTGGGATCCTTCTGGCCATCCACCTCTTGCAGGATGCGGTATTCGAACGGTGTGAGCTTGGGCAGTTGATCCACAGGATGATGGTTCATGACAGCCTCCGTCAGACTGGCAAGTCGAGCAGCTTGTTGAGCTGATGGATCGGAACAGCCGGCAGCTGGGTGGGCTTCTGGCCGGTCATATACGGCCGTGCAAAGGGTTCGATCTCCGGCCAGAGCTCGATCAGCTTGGTGAAGGAGTTGGTACTCTGGAGCATCCGCATTGAGGTGCGTTCGGCTTCCCGGACCGTTTCCTCGAGTTTATTCCGCTCGTCTTCCAGTTCCTGGAAGCGGATGCTGAACAGGTGTGTGTCTTCGTAGCTCTTGACGCAGATGCCCTTGTGACGTTGCTGGATCCGATGACAGACGACTTCCTTCTTGTAATCGGCATAGCGTTGCAGGAAGCCGTGGAAAGTCCCGGTGAACAGGATCCGCACATAACCCGTACCGGAGCTGCCGAAGCGGACATCGAGCCCGGTTTCTTCGGGCAGCCAACCTTTGGGCAGCTCTGCCATCTTGCGGCGGATCTCAGGGGTGTAGAGATCCAGATAGACCTGGTTGATCAGGTGGGCACGCTTCTCCGTCACCTCGTTGATGAGCTTGCGGAAGCGACGGATCAAAAGCGCTTTCTGGATGCGCTCACGGGTCTCGTTGATCAGGCGTGGAGTGCTCATTGTGGTAGCTCCAAGGTGCGATTTGGAAGGGAGTTGGTTTCACGGGTGATTCCCGTCGGTTTTCGGGAAAAAGTTGAAGTTGGTTTCCCGTCGCGTTGAAACTGAGTTGAATTATATTCAACTTGGGTAGAAAACGCTCAACTATTTTCTTCAATATATTTTGAAAGAAATCCGTCGCGATAAGCCATCAGGATGCGACCCAGATGGTTATGGCCTCTGCCACGGCAGACACCCCAGAAGATGTCACCCCAGTGGTTGTCTTCGCGCAGCTCCCGAGGCGCGGTGGCCAGGAGCTTCTGCTTGAGATCGGGGTTCTGTTCGTACTTGGCCCGGGTGATCTCACCCATGATGCGGATCTTGATCTGATCCCAGTCGGGACGCATCTCGAGCTTCTTTCCCAGACGCTTGGCAGCGCCGGGTGAGACACATTCGGAGATGTCTTTCCAGTCTTCCCAGTTCAGGCTCTTGGCTGCCTGGTAGGCATGTTCGGAGGTGGGAAAGACCAGCGTGCCCATGACGATCGGCGCCGGCCAGAAGTTGGAGAGGAAACGAAACTCGCCCTGGAATCCGCGGATCGGCTGCGGGATGGGCTTCGACAAGCTGTCTGCGATATTGTCCATGATACTGTCGCTCCTGATGAAAAGGGCCACTTCCCTTGTGAGGAAGTGGCCAAGGTTCCAGATCAGGGAGGTGCGATCTGGTGAGGGGAAACAACGTCAATCTCACAGAGTTATGAGATGATTTCCTCGGTGACGGTGAGGACCACCGCATCCGTCAGGTGGATGAATCGATCACTTCACATGGTACCCTCCTTTGTTGGAACCCACACACCCTCAATCCTTCTTTCATATGAAGGAGGGTCAGTGCGTGTTCAGGGTAAAGAAGCAGTCCAGCGCCGAGCGGATGGCCTTATCGGCGCCGAAGAGAGAAAACCGGCCGATGTCCTCGACGGCAATTTCATCAGCTGTGCCGAGGAGATGCAGCGTGACCGGATTGAGGTTGCGAAACGCCACGATCCCCTTCTTGGGAATGATCGCTTCGAAGACCCCGGATTGGCCATTGGCTTCGCCGCCCATCATGGCGATGAAGTGATGCGTGGTGTTTCCGACATCCACCTTGGTGGCCGGTACGTTGAGGAAGACCAGAGCGGCATCCTGTTGGCTGAAGGTGACAGCCATGTGCATGGTGTCGTAGCGGGCGATCATGGTGCAGTTCCTGGTTCGGGTTGAACCATAAACCTGCCAGGTACCGAGATCAGCCCATTTTGCTGTGCCTGGATCAAGAGGTTGCGCCTGGGCCTGACCCAGAAGGCTACTCATGCCGATCGAGCGGTCATTGACCCGTTCGAGGACATCCCCACAGAAGCGGAGAACCAGAAGGCCCACCAGCAATGCGAGGAAGATGCCAATCTTTTTCAATGCATAGATGAACATGGTGTGTTCCTTTCTGGTTCAGGCCTTGAGGGCTCAGGCTTCGGTTTCGGGATCGGATGGAGAGAGCAGTTGCAGCACCTTGTGGAACCCGACATTGAAGGTCATGGCTCGCAGGTAATCCTGGCCCTTGCGGGTCAGTTCAGGCACCGTGCTCTTGCGGTTCTTCACGCTGCGGATGAGACCGTGCTCAAGCAGGATACCGGTCAGGGTCGAGCCCATCTCGTAGCCCATGGCGGCTTTGAGCACGCCGGCTTCGACGACACGTCGTTTGGGCTCACGCCCGAAACTGGCATTGCCATGGACCCGTTCGATTTCCTCATCGGAGATCAGGAGCTGCGTCACTTGAGGCATGGTATTTTCCTTCAAGCTGTCGGGTGGAAATAAAGAGGGGAATGCAGGATTTCTCCTGCATTCCCTTTGGTTTGGTTCAGCCCGCTGCCGGGACGAGATCCTCCTCGGTGGCCTGAGCCTTCTGGCTGGTGGGCATGGTGGTCGGCTTGGAACCGCCCATCAACATGCTGGCCAGATCGACGGCGTACTCGTTCTCCGCCTTGGAGACTTCGAGATCCTCGTTCACCCGACGCAGCCGGATCACGAGGGTCGAGACCTCGACTTCCTCACCGGGTGCGAGGCTCATGCCATAGTGCTGAAGGGCCTCCAGCAGCTGGTTGCGAGCGGTCTGGAACTTGACCCAGTCTTCGTTCTGGCCCTTGACCTCGGTGGGCTTCATCGTATCGACCGGCATACCGATCGGGAGATTGACGAAGCGACCATTCACCTCGTAGCCGACATTGAGCCAGAGCTTCGCCCGGTCCCGCTGTTCGGGTGCATTCTGCATGGTGCCGAAGGGCATACGCTGATTGCGGTTGTCACGCTGAGCGGGTGCGGTGGCCTGCGGTGCATTGAAATCCATGATACCCATTGTGGTAGCTCCTGAGTTGGATGTGGGGATGTGGGTTTGATGGAAGGCTCTAACCCTCCAAGGGGCGCAAGCCCCAACCAGAGAAACGGAAACAGGGATTAGCTCACGAGAGCCAGATCCTTGGTCATGCTGTAAAGCAGGGTGAGATGCTTGAACTCACGCTGCGCCAGCAGGAGTGCAGCATCACGGTCCTCGACATAGAGATGCTGGCCTGTGGTCAGATAGGCGACGTACCAGCGGGTCTTATCCCGAGAGCTCGGCCAAGCCGACATCACGAGCTTGGGACCATAGGCCCCGTCGTCGTAGGCATTGGCGATGAACAGGTCGATCTGCTCTTCGTCGGCTTCGAGGATGGGTGGAAACGGATCAGGTTTGATCATGATCGTTTTCCTCTGGTTCCACCTGTTCGACACAGGCGGTCTGGGCTGAAGCTCCGCTGTAGGAACAGATCCAGCGATGCTTGTTCTTGAGTTCGGAAGGCTCCTTGAAAGGCTCCTTGGTGGACACACGGATGGTGTCGAACGAGAGGTTGGTCAGCACACCTATGGTGCCTATGGTCATGAGGGTCACACCGAGGAACCCCGTGATCAGACAGAAGGATCTCATGAGAGGTCTCCTTGGTTCGAGGGAATGTGGGAATGTGGGTTTGCTCTACTGGATCGTTGTCCAGAGATGGTCCTTTGTTTCCTTCTCTTTCAGGAAGGTCTCGTAGGCTTCCAGCTGGTCGAAATCAGGATCGACATAGCAGTTGGTGGTGATGAACAGGAGCGGACGATCGTCCCGTGTCTCTGCCCGTTCAATGGCCTCGGCGAAGGTATCGAAGTTGAACGTGGTCTTGAAGAGCGAGGGCATGTTGGCCTCCATCAAGTTGAAGCTATTTTCAGGACAAGTTGAAAATAGGCTATCGGTCTATTAGGGGGTCTCCCCCGGTGCCATGGTTAGGTCACCGGGGTAGTTGGGTTCACGGGGTGGTCTCGGTAAACAAGGCCTCCAACTCTGCGAGGTTTTCGTTAAACCTTTTCGTCAGGTTGGCGTTACCGTGTAGTTCTCGCTCCAGTGCATCCTCGATCTTGGCTTGGTTCTTGGCAGAATCGAGGAAGAGATTACGCTGCCAATGGTGATCCTCCACTTTGTGCTGGACGATCTGTTGGTGCTTGGCACGCTGAACATAGCGGTCAAGCATGTCGATACTGGAAGCACCAGTGTCAACGATTTGGGTGACGCTCTGGGCTACCGAATTCACGGTATTTAGGAGAGCGACAACGGTGGATGAGGTGGACTTGGCGATGGACGTAGACATGGTGATATCCTCCGGATGAAAGGGAATGATCCGGAAGGGGCGAAGCCCCGAGTGTAGGTGTGGTGGGAAATGAGGTGGGGGGTAGTGTGAAAAGTGTGTGGTGTGTTCCCGGGGGGGGAGGGTTTTCAGAATGGAGTCCCACCGGTGTGACAAACCTACTGCCAGACGTAATTATGAGGTTCGCCAAACCCTGCGATCCTCTACTGCCAGACGTAGGTGTGGGATTCGCCAGACCCTGCGGATCGTCATCTCGTGGATCAGTTTCACCATTGGAACCAGAAAGAGAAATGACCCTTCTCTGACCCTGCGGAGCATCTCTTGGAACCAGAGGGAAAGACGCATCCTTTGGAACCAGAAAGAGAGGATATCCCCTCCTTCGATCCGCCGAGCGATGCTCTCTTTGAACCAGAGGAAAATCCATCTCCCCTACCCTTCTCTCTGAACCAGAAAGAAGAGCATCTCTTATTTTCAAATAATGATATACAAAAAATATTATGGGGATTTTTATATAGGGATTTTCCTTAATAATATATTGTATATCGTTTTATATATTATCAAACATAATCCCGAAGGATTTTCTTTAAAACCGATTATATAGATAATACGTCTCTGATTTTCTTCATAATATATTATGAACTTAATACGCGAGATATTATCTTCATAATATATTATGGAGTTAATAGAATAGGCTTTTCGAGATAATGTTTTTAAGATAATGGTCTTTTATTATATTTATAATATTATCTTTATAAGGGGGGTTCCCCCATGATCCCTGGGTGAAACCTATCAGGTTTTACCAATAGCTTCGCCCGTCCGTCTTTTGTCCTTCTTTGAGAAGAAAAAAGGCAGAGGTAGGCCCGGTGAGGCAGGTTACAGCGTAGGGTCGGTAAAATGCTCTCTTTCCCTCGATCTGTAAAGCCCTCTCTTCACAGGAAGGGGGGGTCTTTTTTCTTCTGGCTCCCGAAAGGAAGGCCCCTTTGAAAGAGATGGGTATCCGTGGGGGTGGGTTTTTTGAACCCTATCAGGCTTCGAAACATCCTTGGATGTCCCCTTGGGACCACGCTTGAGCCAGGTCGTCCATTCCGCACAGACCACGGTGATCCTGTTCGGCAGGTTCTTGGCACCCCGGACACGTCGTTCTTCCACCTTGAGCATGCCCATGGCACGGGCCTGACGGATGGCGTTCTGGGTGGTGGTACGAGACACCCCTGCCCGTGCAGCGATCTCGGCGAGGGTTCTCACACAAGCCCCCTTCCCTCTCCATTCATCCCCGATGATGCGCAGGACGGAGAGTTCGCCCGTGGTGAAATGAGCGGCGAGAGACGGAGGCACCGGACCGGTCGAAGCGAGCCGCCGACGGCGGGCGAGCGAAGACCGGGGGTCCGGTGCCGTCTGTTTGCGTCGGGGCGGGAAGATCGAAAACCGGGGACGGGAAATTTCTTCCCCCCTACGGGGGGAAGCGGATTTATTGCCAGCACTCCCAGCTTCAATCCCCTCCCCGCTTCGCAACAACTCGAGCTGCTCGGAGAATCGTTGTGCCTCGTTCTCGCTCAACATTCCCTGGGCCATCCCGCCCCAGATGGTGCGTGAGATCTCGTCGAACATCGTCCGGCCACGCGCCATCGACAGCGCGACCGTGATCTGGTCTGCCAGCATCTTTCATCCCTCAGCTTGGGATCCGGCAAACCTCCCCCGTTGCGAGAAATGACATTCCCACTTGACGAAGGCTTCGAGCTTTGGGAATATCGATGTCGCCAAACGTCGATATTTCCTCGGCCCTGCCGAATCATGTGACCCGCCCTCAGTGGCGGGTTTCGTGTTTCTGGTCTCTCTGGTTCCCTTCTGGTTCCAGTCGTCGAATCGTGGCGCAAATCAGATGCACCAACGCGGCATTGGAAACGGATCAGGGGGGTGCGTCAACCACAGCGTATTGGGTTGACTCATTTCGGGACATGCGCTGGGGGCTTACAATATCTTGTGAAATGTGTAAGGTTCCGGCTTCTGTACGGAGCAACCCCCACATGATCATTTCCTTCCTCAATCAGAAGGGTGGAGTGGGCAAGACAACCCTCTCCATCAATGTCGCAGGATACTTGGCCAATCAGGGTCACAAGGTTCTGCTGATCGATGCCGACAAGCAGGCATCTTCCTCGACCTGGGCTTCGCTCAGGGAGGAGCCGACATTTCAGGTCGTCAACCTGGCCAGGAGCAATATGGCCAAGGAAGCGATCGCCATGGCGGCGGATTACGACCACACCATCATCGATGGACCACCCCACGCAGAAGAGATTGCGCGCTCGTGCATCATCGCCTCGGATTACGTGGTGTTGCCGATCGAACCGTCCGGTCTCTCCACCTGGGCCACGGATCTGACCGTGCGGCAAGTCAAGGAAGCCCGCGATTTCAAGCCGTATCTGGAATGTGGGTTAGTGGTTTCCCGCAAAATAGGGAATACGGTTATCGGGCGGGACATCCGCAACATGGCCGCCAATGTCGGCATGCCGATCCTCCAGACCGAGATTGAGCAGCGGGTGGCCTTCGCCGAGAGCCTGACCATGGGGCAGACCATATTCGAATGGGCGGCGGAGAGCGCCGCCGCCCGCGAAATCGAGCAACTCACCAAAGAGATCATGAGCCATGTCGAAGAAGACGTTTTCACTGGTGCCGAAGCCTAACCAGAAGGTTCTCTCGGAGGAGCAGATCCGAGCCTATGAATCATCCGGTCCGGGCCATGACACCAACAAAGACAGCTACCGAACCCGTCCCGAGTTTGCCCACAAGACAGCTAGTGAGCCCATCAAGCGTTTGAGCCTCGATCTGCCACAATCCCTGCATCGCCGGTTCAAGATGGTATGCGTGGCAACCGATCGCAGAATGCTGGCAGAGATCCAGAACTTCATCGAGCAACGCACGGACGAACTGGAGAAGGAGGCCGGGATCAAATGAGAGAGGGAAGGGGCCGAGGAAACGCTGGGAGGAGCAGTCCCTTCCTCGGCCCCGATTCCCCGTCGCGGAAACCCACCAAACGCGCCAGGGAAACTGGAACAACCCTTTTGGGATTTTCTCGAAAATGCGTCTTGAATATGCTACGAATTAATAGCAGAAATGTTTTCTCGTGCAAACGCATTTATTTTCGAGAAAAGGGAACCCATGACGACGCCCTCTCTTTTCAACACGCCGCCGCTGCAACAGCCTCGAGCGGAACCAGCCCCGAACCAGAATCCGGTCGCTGAAGAAAGTCTGCCGGCTCTGAGCCAGGAAGAGGTGAAGCGCGCCTTGCCGGCGCATCTGCGCTCGGCCGTGACCCAGGAACTGACCGACAAGCTCAACACGATCGCTGCCGATCCGGTCATTGCCCAGAACATCCGCGACAATTTCGTGAGCTATTCAGGGATCCTGCGGGAAGGGAAATTCCGGGCCGACGAGTACATCAATGCCGTGGCCTATGTCAGCTACAAGCTGATGGGCTATACCAACCATGACGCTTATACCCGCGTCTTTCCCCAGCGTTACGCCAATCTGGTCGCCAAGGGCACATTGCCCAAGGACATCGCCTCCATCGTGTCAGCCTACCACCGCGGTCGTCTGGTCAACCTGATCATGGAACAGTCCCTGGTGCCGACCTGGGTCTTGAATCAGGATCTCTTCCAGAAGGCCCTGAACGTCCAGGCCGATCTGATGCTGAACGCCAACTCGGAGAAGGTGCGCACGGAAGCGGCCAACTCGTTGCTCACCCATCTGAAGAAGCCTGAGGCCAACAAGGGCTTCCAGATCAACATCAACAACGAGGATTCCTCCGGCATGAAGGAAATGCGGGAGATGATGGTTCAGCTTGCCGAACAGCAGCGGGGTCTGATTGCCGAGGGCAACATGAAGACGATCGATGTGGCAGGTTCCCGTCTGGTTCAGCGTCCCGCACCGGAGGACGTGAGTGATGTCTGAGGTCGCCGACGACCACATCATGCACTCCATGTCGGATCGGGTCATCATCAAGAAGGCTCTGGATGAATGGCTCGATGAGGTCGATTACGCGGATCTCAACGACGGCTCCTACGTGCCTTCGCAGTTCTCCCTGATCTTCATGAATTTCATCAAGCTGGTGAACGGGGAGGAAGGCGAGAGCCACAAGACCCCGCCCGTGCATCTGAAGATGCTCGACAAGCTCACCAGTCCCGCAAGCCAAATCGTCAACCTGTGTTTCCGTGGTGCGGCCAAGACCACGCTCTTCTTCGAGTACCTGATCCTGTTCCTGGCCTTCTACGGCTACCTGCCGGGATTCGGCAAGATCGAGGCGATGATCTACGTCTCCGATTCGATGGAGAACGGCGTCAAGGCAGCCCGCAAGAACGTCGAGTTCCGCTACCACAACAGTGCGTTCCTGCAGGAATGGATCCCCCAGGCCCACTTCACCGACAATTACATCGAGTTCACCAACCGGGATGGACACCGGCTGGGCTGCAAGATGTTTGGCGCCAAGACCGGTCTGCGCGGTACGAAGATCTTCGGCAAGCGCCCGCCGCTGGCCGTGCTCGACGACCTTGTCTCGGATGACGATGCCAAATCCAGGGCTTCGATGGAGGCGATCAAGGACACGGTCTACAAGGGGGTGAATTACGCTCTGGATCCGACCCGCCGCAAGATCATCTTCAACGGCACGCCTTTCAACAAGGACGACATCATGATCGAGGCGGTCGAATCCGGCGCCTGGGATGTGAACGTCTGGCCGGTCTGTGAACGCTTCCCGTGCTCGAAGGAGGAGTTCATCGGCGCCTGGGAGGACCGCTTCGATTACGACTTCATCGTCGAGCAATACCAGAATGCCGTTCTGACCGGGAAGGTCGAGGGCTTCATGCAGGAGCTGATGTTGCGCATCTCCTCCGAAGAGGAGCGTCTCGTTCAGGATGCCGAGATCCGGGAATATTCCCGCGTCCAGCTGCTCAGCCGGCGCAACCAGTTCAACTTCTACATCACCACCGACTTCGCCACCTCCGACAAGCAGACGGCGGATTTCTCGGTGATCTCGGTCTGGGCCTACAATTCTCAGGGCGACTGGTTCTGGGTCGATGGTGAATGCGAACGCCAGACCATGGACAAGACCGTCAACACCCTGTTCCGGATGGTCTCGGAATACCGGCCACAGAGTGTCGGGATCGAGGTCTCGGGTCAGCAGCTGGCCTTCATCAAGTGGCTGCAGTCGGAAATGATGCAGCGTAACATCTGGTTCAATTTCGCTTCTTCGGAGAAGTCCGGCGCCCCGGGCATCCGACCGATCCAGAACAAGCTCACCCGCTTCAATCTGGTGGTGCCTCTGTTCAAGGCCGGCAAGATGTATTTCCCGCAGGAATGGAAGACCTCGAAGATCATGGGGCACTTCTATGGCCAGATCCGCCTGGCCACCAAGAACGGACTCAAGGGCAAGGATGACTGCATCGATACGATCTCGATGCTGATGTACCTGAATGCCTGGAAACCGACCCAGGAGGATGAGCGGCCCATGATCGGGCACAATGGCGGGCCGGATATGTTTGCGGATGATGAGATTGAAGAAAATCCCTCATCCTTGAGCTCTTATATCGTTTGATATTTTTATGAAAATAGCCTAGATAATGTCGTGTTATTTTCAACGCGATTATCGAGAGCGCCATGAAAGTCATCGAACTCTTCCGTCAGCTCTCCTATGGCGAGCTGTCCAATCTCTCGGTCAGTCGCTCCGGATCCGGGGAGATCCTCCAAGAGAAATGGCCCCAGATCCTGCAGCACACCAATGATGGTCTGCTGGCGCTGTTCACGCGCTTCATCCTGCGGGAAAAGCATGTGCTGATCGAGCAGGTGGCCCACATCACCAATTACCATCTGCATCCCAAATTCGCCGAATCCTCCGCCTCCACAGCCGAATTTCCCTACATCAAGGACATGCCTGAGGAACCCTTCATCGATGATGTGGTGAAGATCCTGCGGGTGCAAAGCGTGGAAGGCTGGCCCTATCCGCTGAACGATGCCGGGCGGGAGGATTCGCTCTTCACACCCCAACCGCATGTCCTGCAGGTACCCCGTCCGATCGCTGGTGATCCGCTCTCCGTGGTCTACCAGGCGCAGCATCCCTTGCTGGATGACCGGCTCGGCGGTCCGGACAATGTTCTTGACCAGATAATCCATTTGCCGCATTATCTTGAAAATGCGCTGAAAATGTATATCGCGCATAAAGTTTTCAGCCATATGAATGGCCAAGAAAATCTGATCAAGAGCCAAGAGCTCCTCGCCGCCTACGAAGCGTTCTGCCGCGATGTCGAGCAACGCGATCTGGTGAACCAAACCACCCATACGACGCATTCGAAGCTCGAGCAGAGAGGCTTTGTCTGATGGCTATTCGGACCGTCTTCCACCCTGATGGGAACCAATCCGTACTCGTCGATAAGATGCTCGGCGAGTCCTACACCGTTGTGCGGACTGTGGCCGAGCACCTAGATTACGTGAAGCACGTCTCCACCCACATGGCGGAAGTCTTCCGGGTGCATGGTTCGATCAGTGCGATCGACAAGCTCAACGAGGAGATCCTCAAGCTCGATCTGCTCTACAACCACATCACCGAACTCCTGGTGATCGACACCAACATGCCGGCACTGGTTGGTCTTCACGACAACCTGTCGGCATTGCTGGATCTGTATGCGATCCGGGCCCAGCTGCTCGTGGTCCATGACGACCTCGCCAATGTGGTGACCGTGGCCACCAACATCGCTGCGGTGAACAGTGTCGCCACCAACATGACCGAGCTGCTGGCCATTCATGCCAACCTGACCCAGCTGCTTTATGTCGCCGACAACATGCAGACCTTCCTCGATGAGCTCGACACGCTCATGGCGATGGACGGGCGCATTGGACAGCTTGAGACCGATCTACCGGCGCTGACCACCCGGGTCACCAATGCAGAGAATGCGGCCGTGACCCTGACAGGCCGGGTCACCACGGCAGAGGATGACATTGATGCGCTCGAAGGGCGCATGACCACGGCAGAAGGCACGCTGACGACACATGGGGGCCGACTGAACACGGCAGAGGGGGATGTCACCAGTCTGCAAGGGCGAATGACCACCGCCGAAGGCGACATCACTGCGGTCGAAGGGCGAGTTACCACGGTTGAGAATGAGGCCGCCCTGCTGGAGCCCCGGGTCACCGCCGTCGAGAACGGCAAGCAGGATCAATCTGCCAACCTGACCACGCTGGCCGGGATCACCCCCGGCGCCACAGGCCAGGCCCTGCTGGAAACCACCACACCTGCGGCAGCCCGCACGGCAATCGGCGCCATCACCGCCAGCGAACTGATCGTCGGCAGTATCACGCATGACTGGCCGGCGCTTGCCGACAACGCCTCGGATTCCCACGACTTCACCCTGAACGGCGTGGCGACAGGGGATGTGGTGCTCGGGTTCTCCATCAATCTGGGAGCATCCACGAACCGCGTGCTGATGTCAGCCCAGGTGACAGGCGCCAACACCATCACGGTGTCACGCTTCAACCTGTCCGGGGTCTCCGTCGATCTGACCTCGGCCACACACCGTTTCGTCGTTCTGCCTCAGGCCAACTGGGGTCTGTGATCCAGATAAGGAGCTTCCATGAGTGATGAAGACGATCCGTTGATGGAGGGGTATGTTCCTCGCGAGGGGATCATCGACACATCCCGTTCCAGTCGCCGGATCCGTGACACCGAATTCGAGCGGCGCAAGGAGGAGATCAAATTCTCCACGGCGCAGCTCACCTTCGATGAGCGTGGAACAGGGACGGAATCGCCTGCCCAGGTCGTGGTTCTCACCAATACCGGCTACGGCGATGTCCATATCTTCGGCTCAACCCTGACCGGTGACTTCGTGGTGAAGTCGCCGATCCCTTCGCGTCTCCAACCAGGGGAACA
>Ga0208623_100189_pt1 | contig 73622 bp, 74 predicted proteins | sample HotLakConsUCCL28_FD_184737 | JGI IMG/M metagenome (GOLD analysis project Ga0208623, IMG submission 184737) | Hypersaline microbial mat communities from Hot Lake, Washington, USA - Hot Lake Consortium UCC-L28 (SPAdes) (version 2) ...
GGCGTGGTCGTGTCTGTAGTCTGGTCCATGGCGTGATCTCCCTGGCGGTTGCTGCCGCCGGTTGGGTGGGTTGAATCACCCGGAGATTACGCCGCCTTCAAATTTCCACCACCTTCGCGACACGACCAGCAGCAACTCCAGTTGCCACATGAAGACAACGATGTCGAAATTGCCACCTATCTCCATCGACTCTGCGCGAGTCTGACGGAATCGGTGGTCGCGGATTCCACGTGTATCGCGATCAAGGTCGATGCGGATGCGCGCATGGTGCCAGCGGAAATTGCCATGAGTCTGGGGCTCATCGTCACCGAACTGGTGATCAATGCCCTCAAGCACGCTTTCATCGCCGATACTGATGGTCGAATCACGGTGACTTATCATGTCGAGGGACAGAACTGGCACCTGGTCGTTTCCGATAACGGGATCGGTGCGCCGATCGGCGATCACAGGCCGAGCGAAACCGGACTTGGGAAGAGCATCATCGCCGCACTGGTCACACATCTCGACGCCCATCTTGCGGCCTCGACCGGCGTGAACGGCCCGGGGAGTTCGGTAGCCATCTCCGGACGGTTCGCGCCAGGGGGGTGGTGCAAAGAGAGCCTGGGCGATTCGGGGCTTCGTTGAATTCTCTGCCGTCAGACAGGGATATCGTTTGTCACAGCGACATTCTGGCGAATGAGGAATGCCGGTTTCTCGGTTTCCATGAACGGAACATCGCCGGCATCGCGGCCCGAGCCAATGACGACGAAATCCGTGGGAGAACTCATTCCCGTCGGATCGACGAGATGCCAGGCGCCATCCAGCCATATTTCGGCGACCGCATGAAAATCCGGCGGGACGACACCGGCGCTGTAACCGGAAGTATATCGCGCCGGAACGGAAGCGGCGCGGGCCAGGCCGCACATCAAGTGAGCATAATCCCGGCATACCCCCTCACGGGATACGAATGTGTCGACTGCGGTGGTCGCAGGCCCCGAACTTGCGGGACTGTATGTGAGCGCGCCGGCGATCCAATGCGCAATCGCAGCGATCTTTTCACCGCCCTGCAGATGACCGAATTCCCTCTCGGCAAAAGCAGCGAGGAGATCGGAAGGGCAATACCGCGACGGGCGCACGAATGTAAAAACATCATCCGGAAGCGCATGCACAGGCTCGGCGCCCAGGCTGTTCAGCACACAAGCGCGGCGCTCCACATCGACAGTGGCGCGATAGCGCAGGCTCAACTGCGTGCCCTGGAGAAACGCCCAGATACGCTCCCCGATGCCGCCCTCGCCTTCAGCGCGACGCAGGGCGGCGTTTTCAATATCGAGCCTGCTTTCGCGCACGGATTGACCCGCCACCTCCGCAGCCGTCAGCGCCAATACCGGGGGATCGGCCTGCGTAACGGCGTAATCCATGGCTACGTCGATGATGACTCGCATGAATCCCTGACTGATCTGCTTCGCAAATGCCTCGCCCCGCACGAGCGATCTCGCCGACGCAAGAACGGCTGCAAGGCAAAACGCGGAAGCCCCCGATTTATCGCGCCCGCGCCACCAATATGGAGAAAACGCCACGATACCAATTCATGACACGGAGCACGCCCGCGAAGACAGGCGTGCCCCGGACCTGTTTCACGCGTTCAGTGCTTGATGAAGAAGCGTTGCACGATTCGTCCGATCGGGCCGGTCAGTTTCAGGGGCGCATCCGTGACGGCGAAGCAGAAGCAATCCGCATCCGGATCGGCTATGGGACGGTGATCGACATCCGCATCCGCGATGGCGATGTCGCCACGCCCGTAATGGCCGTTGAGATCACTGAAGGCGCCCTTGAGCACGAGGGTGTATTCAGAACCCTCATGGGTATGGAAAGGCATCTTGCGCCCGCCCTTGATCCAGTAGAGCACCGCCTCCCCTTCCTCGTTATCCTCGATGCGGTATTCCTTCACACCGGGCAACAGCGAACGCCAGGGCACTTCCGTCAGGGACTGGCCGAGATAGCGCGCGAGCGGGTGCGGCACGTCACCGGAGATCCCAGAGTACGCGGAGCGGGCACGCACCGGAGTCTCGCTCTCAGCCTCGGCGGCGAAGATCGCAGCGAGGCGCGCATCGCGGTCACTGATGTGGACCGGATCTTCCTGTACGATTGCCGACGCCACCACGCCTTCCAATGCGCCGACGAAACGACGGCTTTCAGGCCGGAGTTCCAGATGGCTTGCAACCAGGACATGCAGCGGCGCACTCAGGGCACCACGGGCATAGTGCGCCAGCAGCGTGTCCAGAGCCGTCTCTTCGTGATGATTGATTTCTTGCGTCGTCACATCTCTCACCATGCGCGGCGTCCCGCGCGCGTTTTGTTTGGTCATGATCGCAATACGCGCCAGCGAACCGATCGGATCAAGCTATGCCGATGATTTAATAGCGAAAAGCCATTAATTTTTGAAGACAAAAATTTATCGATCACAAGATGCCTTCCCCGTCCGGCATGTCCATCGTCGCACCTTGTGCCGACCGGCTTGCATGATAGTCTCCCGCCAGATGATTTCAAACGGAGATTTGAGCGTGACCGAACCGCTTTACCGCGATGCCTACCTCACCGAAGCCGGCGCAACCGTGACCTCCGTGCACGAGCGTGGTTACATTCTCGACGCCACGATCTTTTATCCGCAAGGCGGTGGCCAGCCCGGTGACCGGGGCGTCCTCGTGACGGAAGACGGGCGGGAAATTCCCATTGAAACAACACTCTATGCGGAGGATCGCAAGCAGATCATCCATGTCCCCACCGATGGCGCGCCGGCGCTCGTGGAGGGTGACGGGGTCACCTGCAAGCTCGATTGGGAGACCCGTCTGGCACGCATGAAGATTCACTCGGCCCTGCATCTGCTCAGCGTCGTCCTGCCCTATCCGGTCACCGGCGGCGCGATCGGGGATGGCGAGGGCCGGCTCGATTTCGATATCGCGGATGCCGGCCTCGACAAGGACGAGATCACCGCGAAACTCAATGAACTCGTCGGTCGGGATGCGGCCATCCGCGAATCATGGATCACTGATGAAGAACTCGACGCCAATCCCGATCTCGTCAAGACCATGTCGGTGAAACCGCCGCGCGGCGCCGGGCGCATTCGCATGATCGAGATCGACGGGATCGACTACCAGCCCTGTGGCGGAACCCATGTGAAGAGCACGGTCGAGATCGGCAGCGTTCAGGTCACGCAGATCCAGAAGAAGGGCAAGCAGAACCGACGCGTGCGCATCGTGCTCGCGTGAGGCCGCGTGCCGAGAAACCGACGGGAGATACCAGATGAACGCCACCGACAAACCGGATGCGGGCAATGCCCCATTCGTCAGCGCCGACTGGCTGAAGGAGAATATCGACACGCCAGACCTCGTCGTCGTCGATGGCTCGTATTATCTGGCTGCAATGAACCGGGACGCCGAAGCCGAGTTTCTCGCCGCGCACATACCCGGCGCCGTGCGTTTCGATATCGATTCGATCAAGGATCTCGCCAATCCACTGCCGCACATGATCCCGAGCGCGGAGGATTTCGCTTCGGCGGTCGGCGCGAAGGGGATCAATGATGACAGCCGCATCGTCGTCTATGATGGCGCGGGCCTGTTTTCGGCGCCGCGCGTATGGTGGATGTTCACGATCTTCGGCGCGCGCAACGTCTCCATCCTGGAAGGCGGTTTCCCGGCCTGGCGCGCGGCCGACGGCTCGATCGAGGAAGGTCCCGCGCGTCCGCGCCAGCCTGCCCGTTTCACGGCTCGGCTCGACCGTGAGGCCGTCGCCGATCTGCCACGCATCGAAGCTGCCCTCGCGGATCCGACGATCCAGGTCGTCGATGCCCGCTCCGCCGCCCGTTTCCGCGGCGAGGCGCCAGAGCCGCGTGCCGGGCTGCCCTCGGGACACATGCCGGGCAGCGTGAACCTGCCACATACGGAAGTGGTGGAAGACGGTTTTCTGAAAGATCCCCAGAGCATTCAGGATGCGCTGCGGCGCCACGGCATCGACCCGACGAAACCCGTGATCACCTCCTGCGGCTCCGGCGTCTCGGCGGCGATCCTCTCGCTCGCCTTCATGCGCATCGGCCATCCGCCGCAGGCCCTGTTCGACGGATCCTGGACAGAATGGGCGTCGCGCGAGGGTGCGCCGATCGGTACGGGCGATCCGTCAACACGCTGATGAGAGCGCGCGGCGGACGGAGCCGCCGCGCGTCAGCCATTGCCGAGAATATCCCCGGTCTCGCAGAAGACGACACCCTTCTCGCGCATATCCGCAAGCGCCTTCTCGCGCGATCCGTCCATGTCGATGGCGCGGCAGGCATCGGTGACGAGCACCGTCTCGAATCCCGCCTCGACCGCATCGCGCGCACTCCAGAAAACGCAGAAATCCAGCGCGAGACCGGCAAGGAAGACACGCCGCAGCCCGCGCTCGCGCAGATAACCGGCGAGCCCGGTCATGGTCTCGTGATCGGCCTCGCGGAAGGCGGAATAGCTGTCGATGGCGGGGTTGTAGCCTTTGCGGATGACGAGCTCGGCGCAATCGGCCTCGAGATTGCGTACGATCTCTGCGCCGCGGGTGCCCTGAACACAATGATCCGGCCACAGGATCTGCGGGCCGTAAGCCATCTCGACCTGTGCGAACGGCTCCTTGCCCTCATGGCTCGAAGCGAAGGAGAAATGGCCGGGCGGATGCCAGTCCTGCGTCAGCAGGACATGCGCACCCGCACGCTGAAACCGCTTTACCAGCGCATTGATCGGCGCGATCACCGCGTCCCCGTCCGGCACGGCCAGCGCCCCACCGGGCAGGAAGTCGTATTGCAGATCGGTCACGAGAAACGCGTCGTCGGGGCGTAACGCAAGGTCGGTCATCGGCATGGTCCCATCCTGTGATCCCCTGACAACAGGATGCCACGCAGCCGCGTTCCAGGAAAGTGGCCAAGTTCAAGACGTCAAGTTCAGGAGGTCAAGTTCAGGCGGTCCGGGTAAGGAGGCTCACAGCAGCGCCAGCGAGAACCACGGCACCAGAGCCAGCACGATCAGCGCGATACAGGCGACGAGGAAGAACGGCAGCGCCATGCGAAAGACGCGGAAGGCGCTGACATTGGTCACGCTCGCCGCGACATACAGCCCGATCCCGACGGGGGGCGTCAGAAGGCCGAGAATCAGGTTGATCGACACGACGACGCCGAAATGCAGCGGGTCGATACCATAGATTCCGGTGGCGATCGGCAGCAGGATCGGCACGACCATGATCAGCCCGGGTATCCCGTCGATCACCGTCCCGACAATCAGGAGCATGACCAGCACGAGCAGCATGAAGGCCGTGGGCGTTGTCGCCACGTCCTGAATCCAGAGCGCCGCCGTCTGCGGCACCTGCCCGAAGATCAGCACCCAGGAGAAGACCCCTGCCGCCGCCACGAGGAAGAGCACGAGCGCCGTGTTCAGCCCGGTGCGCAGGAGAATCGCCGGGAAGTCGGAGAGTTTCAAAGAGCGGGTATAGAACAGCCCGATCAGCGCCGCCACCAGCGCCCCGATCGCAGCGCTCTCCGTCGGCGAGGCGATGCCGGCGAGGATGGTACCGACGATGACAGCGGGGATGGCGAGCATGGGAAGCGCGCGCAGAAGCGCCCTGCCCCGCTCGCCCCAGCTCAAGCGTTCGCCGCGCGGATAATTGTAGCGCAGCCCCATCAGCGCGACGGTGCCTAGAAACAGCCCCGTCATCAGCAGGCCAGGCAGGATCCCCGCGATCAGCATGTCGCGCACCGCGACCTGCGCGAGCACCGCATAGACCACGAAGACGATGGAGGGCGGAATGATCGGGCCGAGCAGGCCGCCGAAAGCGGTGACGCCGACGGCGAAGGCGCGGTCATAGCCCGCACGCTGCATTTCCGGCGCCATCACCTGACTCATCATCGCGATCTGGGCCGTGGCCGAGCCGAGGATCGAGGCGACGAACATGTTCGCCAGAAGGTTCACATAGGCTAGTCCCCCGCGCACCGCCCCGATGAAGGCGGAAGCGAGCCGCACCAGCCGCGTGGTGATCCCGGCCCCGTTCATGATCTCGCCGATCAGGATGAAGAGCGGGATCGCCAGCAGACCGAAATTGTCGAGGCTGGAGAACAATTTGAGCGGGTAGGAATCGAGCAGGACGGCATTGCCGCTCGCCAGGATATAGACGAAGGCGGCCAGGCAGAGAACCAGGCCGATCGGCACGCCGATGACGAGCAGCATGATGAAGACCAGCGGCGTGATCCCGGTCATGCCACCCCCTCCCCGTTCGCATCGGCGCCGGGCGCTTCCGGCGGCGGCGCAATCATGCCGGCATCTTCCGCCAGATTGGTCATGGCATGAACCAAAGCCGTCAGCGCAAACCAGGGCATGATGAGGAAGAACCACGAAGCCGGCAGCCCCATCACCGGCGTCGTCTCGGTATAGATGAAGTTGAAGGTCGTGCCCTCGAATCGGCGGATGTCGAAACCCGCTGCGGCGAGGCCTGCCGGATCGAACCAGAGCCAGCACATCCAGAGCAGGAGCCCCGCGAAGACGAGCGCGGTGAGCGCGATCAGGCTTCGCAGGAGCCGCACGACGCGCTCGGGCAGGACCTCGTGCAGCAGCGTCACGCTCGGCGCGGTGCGCAGGCGCAGCATCAGCGATGCGCCGACGAAACCGGCCATGATCATGGCATAGACTGCGAGTTCATCCGCCCAGGCAATGGTGAAGCCCATGCTGCGCGCACCGACATTGGCCAGCACGAGAAGCGTGATCGCGGCGATCAACGCCGTCAGCAGCACCCGGTCGACCGCCGCGAGCAAGCGCGAGACTTTGCCGATCGCCTCGAACATGGCCGTGCTCCGCACGATGCCGGTCACACCCGCGCCCGGAGCGGGCTACCACCACCCATCAGAAATCCGCCACGAGTTCACGCAGACGCGCGACATAAGGCGTACGCTCGGCCCATTCGGCATCCCAGCGTTCGACGATGTCGCCGAAGAATTCCGGCCCCACATCCTCGGTGATGCTCAGCCCCTCGGCCTCACGCAGGCGGTCGAGCTTGTCGTCTTCCTCCTCGACGAAACGGTCGATGGTGCGATCGCAATGCAATTGCACCGCCTCGCGCAGGATCGCCTGATCCTCCGGCGACAGGCGCGCCCAGACGCGGCCCGAGATCAGCGCGACCATGCCGAACATGTGGTGGTTGGTGACCATCATGTTGGGCGCGTGCTCGTAATAGCGAAAATTGATGATCGATTCGAAATCCATGTCGATCGCGTCGATCTGCGCATTGGCGAGCGAGTCATAGACCTGTGTCAGCGGCATCGGCGCCGGCGCCGCGTCGAGCATCTCGAAGAAGCTGCGGATCGGCGGCGCGGGGGTGATGCGGAAACGCATGCCGGAGAGATCGGACACATCGTCGATGGGATTGCGCGTCATCAGCTGGCGCATGCCGGTCATGGCATAGCAGACGCCGACCGTGCCGGTGGCGGACGGCAGGGTGTCGAGCATTTCACGCGCGACGTCGCTGCGCAGCACCTTCGCCGCATCAGCGATATTCTCGACGAGGAAGGGCGCGTGCAGGGCCGAGATGTCGGGCGCCCGCGTGGTCACTTCCGCCGTGGTGAGCCAGGCCATGTCGAGCGCGCCGGTCTGCAATTGCTGCAGCATGGTGCTCTCGTTGCCCAGCTGGCCCGACGGGTAGATCGACAGGCTGAAGCGCCCGTCGGACAATTCGGCGAGCGTCTCGCCCAGCGCAGCGGCTTCCTCGTTCCAGACATGCGCCGGCGGCGTGATCAGCCCGATCCGGAATTCGCGTTCCTGCGCATGCGCCGGGGCGAGCGCTAGGGGTGCGGCGAGGATCAGACCGAAGGCGGCGAAGAGTGAGAAGGCGTTCGTCTTCCGGATCACGATATTCGGACTCCCGTTGCGACCGGCAATGGCCGATACAGCCGAAGTGGCGCGCAGAGGTCTTGCACGCAAGGGCGACTTTCGCGCAATGGATTACATGACCACCGGCGCTGACGCCATCCCCTAAAGCGGATCGCAGCACCGAACAAGCGGAAATACCCACCCTGAATTGCGGTATTATACTGCCTCGCGCCGCCATCGGCGCTTTACGCGAAACGGGCGATCCATCCTGAGACGCCCGTATTCTTCGATTCGGCCATGGCACTATCCTGTCGCCATACCGCGCGCGCATGGGTGAATGGCATGTGGGACTGTTTACGCACGCGTCAGGGATGCTAAGTAGAAGCCGCGCGATAATGGCGAAGGAGAGCGTGATGGATCAGGCGGTACCGGCGAGCGCCAATACGGAATTCCCGATCCCGGCCAATACCCATGCCGAGACGGTGACCCTGGTCGAGCATTATACCGACCGGTTGTTTCGCTTCCGCATCACGCGTCCTGCCAGCCTGCGCTTCCGCTCGGGCGAGTTCGTCATGATCGGCCTGCCCAATGCCGAGCGTCCGGTCTTTCGCGCCTATTCCATCGCCAGCCCCTCCTGGGACGACGAACTCGAATTCTTCTCGATCAAGGTGCCCGACGGGCCGCTGACCGAGCATCTGCAGAAGATCGAGGTCGGCGACACCGTCCTGATGAAGAAGAAGCCCACAGGCACACTCGTGCTGGATGCGTTGCTTCCCGGAAAGCGCGTCTACATGCTCTCGACGGGCACCGGCATCGCCCCCTTCGCCAGCCTGATCCGCGACCCGGAGACCTACGAGAAATTCGAGGAGGTCATCCTCACCCATACCACCCGCGAAATCGCGGAGCTGCGCTATGGCGAGGATCTCGTCGCCGCGATCAAGGATGATCCGCTTGTCTCGGAATTCGCCACCGGACGCCTGCGCCACTGGACCAGCGTGACCCGTGAGCCCTACGAGCGCAGCCAGCGCATCACGACCGCGATCGAAAACGGCTCCTTCTTCGCAGATCTGGGCGTCGCCCCCTTCGATCCCGCGCATGACCGTGTCATGATCTGCGGCTCGATGGCGATGATCGCCGATTGCAAGGCCCTGTGCGAGAAGGCCGGCCTGAACGAGGGCTCCAATGCGCGCCCGGGCGAATATGTGGTCGAGCGCGCCTTCGTCGGCTGAGCCCGCTCAGTAGACCAGTTCGTCGTCGGCGTTGTTCTTGGAGATCATGATCTCGCCGGAATCCGCCAGCTCCTTCGCCTTGTTGACCATCGCAAGCTGGGCCTCGTCGACCTCCTTGAGCCGGATCGGACCCAACCCGTCCATCTCGTCCTGGAGGTTCTTGGCCGCACGCTGGGACATGTTGGAAAAGAAGAAGGCGCGCACCGGTTCCGGCGCGCCCTTGAGCGCCCGCGAGAGCACATCGCGCTCGACGGAGCGGATCAGTGTCTGCATGCCGCCGGCATCGAGCTTGGTGAGATCCTCGAAAGTGAACATCAGCTCGCGGATACGCTTGGCCGCCTCGCGGTTGACGTCGTCGAGCGCGGAGAGGAAGCGGGTTTCAGTCTGGCGATCGAAAGCGTTGAAGACCTCCGCCATGGTCTCGTGGGCGTCACGCCGCGAGGTCTGGGCGACGGCGCCGACGAATTCGAGCCGCAACGTCTCCTCGATATGGTGCAGCGCCTCTTTCTGCACCGTCTCCAGCTTGAGCATCCGGTTGACGACATCCATCGCGAATTCGTCCGGCAGCATGGTGAGCACCCGCGCAGCGTGATCGGGACGCACACGTGAAAGCACCACCGCGACGGTCTGTGGATACTCGTTGCGCAGGTAGTTGGCCAGGATTTCCGCATCAATCTGCGATAGCCGCGTCCAGATCCGCTTGCCGGAGGTGTTGTAGATCTCCGCCATGATGGTGGCGACCTGATCCGGCGGGAACACCTTCATCAGAAGCTGCTCGGTACGCTCGACCGAGCCGGATACGCTGGAATTCGACACGCGATGGATGAAATCCACGATCAGACGGTCGATCGTGCTTGCATCCACGGTTCCCAGCTGCACCATGGCATGCGAGACAGTGCGCACCTCTTCCTCGTCGAGCATGGCCCAGATTGTGCGCCCATGTTCCTCGCCGAGCATGAGGAGAAACAATGCAGCGCGCTGCGGACCCGTCAGCGAGTCGAATTCGGCGCTGTCGCCGATTCCGTCCGAGGGTTTTTCGGTTTCGGTGAGAGCGGTTGCTGCCATGGCTTTGCGTGTTTCCGGCGCGGTGTCGATTCGATGTCGTTAATCAAAGCGCAATCTGCGTTAACGAAGCCTTAAGATCAGCCCGCCGGGCAGAAATCACCCGGCAGGATCTGCCGCCCGCCCGGCAGGAATGGCGCCCACTGCGCGCCCCGCACGCGGATGACGGCATGGCACCGCATCACCACATCCGCACAAGTTATTGAAATAAATAGTATTTCCAGAAATCCCCCAATTTCCCGCACACTGGCACGCCGGTTGCTGATCAATCTGCAACATCGCTGTGTGTCAGGAGTGAGTTATGGGTATCTTCGGGGCTCTTCAAACCGCCGTTGCGGGGTTGCGTTCGCAGTCCTACGGCATGGAGAATATTTCAGGTAACGTCGCCAATTCCCAGACCGTCGGCTACAAGCGCATGGATACCAGCTTCGTCGATCTCGTGATCGACCGCCCGCGCGACCAGGCCATTGCCGGTTCAGTGCGCGCCCAATCCGATCAGGCGATCAGCCTGCAGGGCGACATCCTGCCAACGGGCGAGAACACCAATATCGCCATCAACGGCTCCGGCTTCATCTCGGTGAGCCAGATATCGGGTTTCCGTGACGGCCAGCCGGTCTTCAGCGAGAACAACCTCTTCACCCGTCGCGGCGATTTCCAGCTCGACAAGGACGGCTATCTCGTCAACGGCGCCGGCATGTATCTGCGCGGCGATTCCATCAATCTCGACGGCCTGATCACCAGCACCAACGGCATCCTGCGCATCACGGATACCACCGTCCCGGCCAGTTCGACGGAGCAAGTGGACTACTCGGCCGTGCTTCCATCGACGGCGGGCACGAACTTCTATAATGCAAACAATGTCGATACGCTCTTCGACGATCCCGCAACCGGCGCGCCCTTCAACGACGACGAAGCAATCGAGGCCTCCGAATCATCGGATTTCCTCTCCCGCACGATCAGCGGCGGCTCGGTCGTGGTATACAATGATGCCGGCGCACCGATCGACGTCCAGCTGCGCTGGGGCAAAGTCGACGAAGACGAGTGGGCGCTGTTCTATCAGAACGATTCGAGTGCCTCGGGCACCGACACAATGTGGACACGGCTTGAAGACGGTGGCGGCAACAACGCGATCAATTTCGAACCGAACGGCACAATGTCAGCCGGCTCGCCACAATCCTTCGAAATGGCCGCAGGTGCAACCATTAACGGTCAGGCTCTGTCAGAAGATGTCTCCATCAACTTCGGCACCGAGGGCCTGCGCCAGTTCGCCGTACCGAACAACTTGCTCCAGGGCCTCGAACTCAGCCAGGACGGTTACCCGGCGGGCGTGCTGCAGGATATCTCGATCTCGAGCGACGGGCGCATCTCCGGGATTTACTCGAATGGGCAGTCCTTCGCCATCGCACGCGTTGCGGTCGCGCAATTCGCCGCACCGAACATGCTCAAATCGCGCGATGGCGGGACATTCGAGCAGACCATCGATTCCGGCGAGCCGACCTTCTCACCGGAGGGCGCACGCATCATCGGTGGTGCGGTGGAGCAGTCGAACGCCGATATTGCCGAGGAATTCAGCAAGATGATCGTCACGCAACAGGCCTACCAGGCCAATACCCGCGTGGTGACGACATCCCAGCAGTTGATGGAAGCCACCATCAACATGGTCCGGTAACCTTCCTTCGGGGCCCGCCTGACGTCACGCTCAGACGGGCTCGATGGAGAATTTTCGTGACGGCGCGACGAATTCGTCCTGCGCCGCCACAGTCAGGATCTCGCGAGAGCCCGCCGCCTCTGTACGATGGAGCAGCCCGTAGATTGATGCCGCAGCCTCGGCCAGAGCCGTGTCGGCACGGCGTGTTCGCAGATAATGCACGAAAAACAGCGCCGAAATCGCATCGCCCGCCCCGTTCACCGAGACCGTCAGTTTGGGTGTGCGCACCCGCCAATAGGCTCCGTCCTCCCCGGCCAGCATGTCGATCGCATCGGGCGGCGTGTCCTGCGTATGAAGCGAGGTGACGAGCACGACGCGCGGGCCCAGGGCATGAATGCGCGTGATGGCGTCCTTCGCCGCGGCGAGGGTTGGCGTCTCCATCTGCGAGAGATATTCCAGTTCGAACTGGTTGGGCGTGATCAGATCTGCCGCAGGCACGGCGTGGTCGCGCATGAATTCCGGGATGCCGGGCCGCACGAAGACGCCCCGCCCCACATCGCCGATCACCGGATCGCAAGCGTAGAGCGTTGCCGGATTGGCCTCGCGGACCCGCCCCACCGTCGAGAGGATCGCGTTGCCGATATCGGACGAGCCCATATATCCCGACAGAATGCCATCGCAGCGCCCGAGAACACCGCGCGCGGCGATGCCGTCGACCAGTTCCTCAATCGCCGGCCCGTCGAAGACGCGTCCCGTCCAGTCGCCGTAACCTGTATGATTAGAGAATTGCACGGTATGGATCGGCCAGACCTCGCAGCCGAGCCGCTGCATCGGGAAAACCGCAGAGGCGTTACCGACATGCCCGTAAGCGACATGCGATTGGATCGACAGGATGTTCATCGCGCATCAGCTCCGTCTTTGCCGCACCCTGCTTCGGGGTTAGCGGCCCGCGCGGGAGCTGGCAAGTCCGCGCCCGATGGGGCCTTTCGGATCACGATGCCTTGAACAGCCCCGGTCGTCGGGTTAACCCTTTGATCCCTTTATCCCTGCACGGGCCGGATCGATGCGCCGGAGCATCCGCGAATTCACATCCTCCGTCTATACGATTCTGCTCGTCGCCTATGCGGTCGCGGGTGGCGCGGCGCTCGGCCTCTACAGCGCCTATCGCGTGGTCGAGAGCGAGTTCGCCTTCGGCGTGCAGCAGGCCGGCCCCTGGCACGTCCACCCGCAAATCGGCACACGCGCTATCGATCCCTATACCCGCGCCAGTCTCGCCCGCAGCGCCGATATTCCACTTGCCGCCGGCGAAGGCCTGACCTTTCGTGCCAACACCGATTCGCTTGCGCGTCCGCTGCGCAGTGATTGCGTCTACAGCATCACCGGCACCACACCATCTGCGCGCTTCTGGAGCCTGACGCTGCAGGATGCGAGCGGTCGCCTGCCCGATGGCTGGCAGAACGACCGGTTCGCGACCACATCGGTGCGCATCACGCGCCCCGAAGACGGCGCATTGCGGATTGCGATCTCTCCGCAACCCCGGGCCGGCAACTGGCTGCAGGCACCCGATGGCGGCTTCAGCATCGCCTTGCGCTTGTATGATACACCGGCCAGCGGCACGCTGACCCGCTTCACTGCGGAGATGCTGCCTGAAATCACGCGCGTGGAATGTCCGGAATGAGCATCGTCGGTCGTTTCGCCTTTGCAACGCTCTGCGCACTGGTCCTCGCTTCGATCGCGCATGTCGGCGCGATCCTGCTGCTCCCCTTCGTCTCGCAGCAGGACGCGCTCTCGCGGCTCCAGCCGGTGCGGGTGGATGGTGAAGCGGTCTTGCTGTCGGGCCCGGAAACGCGCGGCTGGTCGACGCATCACGACCCGGCAACCGCGCTTTCCGCCTGCGCCTATGATCTGAGTGAGGCACCTCTGCGGGTGACTTTCGGCACGGGGGCGCATTTTCAATCGGCATCGTTCCACAGCCGGGGCAGCGGCGTCTATTTCACGCTCACCGACCGCGCCGTCGAAGGCACCCAGATGGACGTTCTGATCATGACGCCGGAACAACGCTTCGAAGACGAGGCCCGGCGCGCTGCATCGGCAGACGCAGAAGACCGGGCGCCGACAGTCCGCGCGCAGGACCCGCTCGCAGGGGTCATACGGGTCACGGCCCCCGAACCCCAGGGTTTCGTCGCCTTTCGCGTTCTCGCTCCCCTGCCCGGCCTCGCGGAAACGGCCACCGAGCGTGCCCTGTCTGCACGCTGCACCCCGTTCCCACTCAACGATACGGATACGGCTTCCTGAGCATCAGATACAGCGTCCGCCGTCGACCTCGAGCACGGCACCGGTGACCATCTCGGCCTCGTCCGAGCACAGGAACAGCGCGGCATTGGCGATATCGCGCGGTGTTGACAGGCGACCCAGCGGAACCGTCGCGACGAAAGCGGCACGCTTTTCCGGCGTATCCTCTCCCATGAAGGTCGCGAGAAGCGGCGTTTCACCGGCGACCGGGGCGAGCGCGTTGACACGGATGCGATCCGGCGCGAGCTCGACGGCCATGGATTTCGACAACAGATTCACAGCGCCTTTCGAAGCGTTGTACCAGGTCAGGCCGGGGCGCGGGCGGATGCCGGCAGTGGAGCCGATATTGAGGATGTTGCCGCCGCCTTCCGCACGCATCAGCGGTACGATTGCATGGGTCATGTTGTAGATCGATTTCACGTTGACGGCGAAGACGCGGTCGAATTCGTCCTCCGTCACATCCAGCATCGGCTTGTTGTGGTGGCTGATACCGGCATTGTTGACCACGATGTCGATGCGCCCGAAGCTCTCCATCACTGCATCGATGGCGCGTTTGACATCGGCGAAATCGGCCACATCGCAGCGCAGCGCCACGGCATTGCCGCCAATCTGGCCCGCAGCGGCGATCGCCCCTTCCTCGTCGAGATCGAGCAGCGCAACCCGCGCCCCCTCGCGCGCGAAGAGCTCCGCGATCCCGAAGCCGAAGCCGCGCGCAGCGCCGGTGACGATGGCAGTCTTGTCGATCAGTCGCATTAAGGCATCCTCCCGTTATTTGCCGCGCATTGTGGCGCCACAGGCGCGCGCGGTCCACGGGCAGGTGACCAACGGCGCGTGTGCGGGTTTGGGCAGGTGGGAGATCTCAGCGAAATCGGCTCAATGCGCGTATTGAGGCCTCTGGAAGCGACAGAATTCCGAGAAGGAGGCACTCGCCCTTGTCGCCATATCACGCTTGATCAATGCGATGACCATCGCCAGCGAGCGCGCCTGGCAGGCGATCGATTTCTGCGGATTGAATTCGATATCGGTGAAAGCGTTACAGGTATCTCCGACACGTTGAATGAAATCGGCGTAAGGCAGCAAGGCGCGGAAATAGAGCCAATCATAGAAAGCCGTCTCCGGCTGGAGCGGAAAGCGCTCGCCGTCGAAGGAAAATGCCCTGAGCCGTCCCGACTCGCGCAAACGGGGATCGCGCTTCGCCGTACGGGCATCGACCTCGTACAGATCCGTGAACGGACCGCCCTCTTCGAAGACCTTGCTCCCCTGGAAAGCGCATTCGAGCGGAATCATCCGGTCGCGGTATGGGACCTTGAGGGAAAAGGCGCTCAGCTTCTTGCCCGTCTCGGCTGCGGATTTGCTGGAGATTTCAAGGAGAGGGCCGAGCCCCCTCCTCTGTGCCGCCTCGTGCAGCGCGTCCACATTCTTCATTTTCTGGCTCGCCGACATGCCGGGATGCCATTTGAAATCGACCATCACCTCGTCGACGAGGCGCGGACCACTGCAATTAGGAATGAAGACGGGACGCTCTGCCATGGGCTCAGAACCTGATCATCTCCGCAGGAACGTGGTTTGGGATGAGGATTTCGCAAAGCTCGGCCGCATCCAACCGCTTCTTGACCTCGGGATGCCCCCACTCGGTTTTGGTATAAAGAACCTCGACATCGAGCTGCGCTACACCCTCGGAGACCGCCATGATACGCGCGCCGGTCTTGTTCGCAACATCAAGGCTGACCATTGCGCCGGGGATCTTGAGGATTTCGGGGTTGATTGGGAGAAACGTCGTGTCAACGAACCTGCCTTCGGTCTTTGCACGATAGGCAACCGGATGATTGCGTCGAAGACACAAATGCACATATTTTCGCACATTGTTCCAGCCATCCGCGTCCTGGCTTAGTTCGTTTCCCCCGGTTGTTACCGGTGAAATTCCGAGCGCATCTCGCTGGTTGGCCGACAGCAACCCATGCTGCCTGATGGATGGCAGGTTCCGGGTATCGGTGAAGTGGAAAAGGCTTTGGTTTCCTTGCGTGCTTTTCTTCATAATTTGAATAAATTCATCGATTGTCATACGTTATCTCACTCCATATCTGGTTGCGGAAATCCAGAGATGGTTTGCCGAGTTCAAAATGCAATACCGGATCGACATTTTTTCTTCCGCTCGCCCGTTGCGCATCTGCGACACGCCGGCCCCTGCGACACATCCGCCGCCACATTGTTGACAAAGATCAAGGCGGCGGGGTGCCATCCCTGCTGAAACTGCCGCGAGCGCCCGAATCTCGTCGGGCGGAGCCAATTACCGGCAAACAGTTCAGGGGATTGAAGATGGCCTCAATCGGCGCGTCACCGGTCGGATCCGGCAAGCGCATGACCATCGGTGAAGGGGGCACGGCGGTCGCGATGGCGGCCTTGGCGCTGTTCTCCATCATCGTGGCGGCGAATGCGTGGGAAGCGGAATATGCTTTCCATGCCTACCTTTTCGCAGCGGCGAGCATCGCTTCCGTATTCGCGATCATCAACCGTTACTATGATCGCCCTGCGGAACCGGTTCCGCAGGAAATCGACGGCAAGCCCAACTACAATATGGGCCCCGTGAAATTCGGCGTGGTGGCGGCGATGTTCTGGGGCATCGCGGGTTTTCTCGTGGGCGTGGTCATCGCCTTCCAGCTCGCCTATCCGGCGCTGAACTTCGATCTTCCCTGGACGAATTTCGGGCGCATGCGCCCGCTGCACACCTCGGCGGTGATCTTCGCCTTTGGCGGCAACGTGCTGATCGCGACGGCGCTCTACGTCGTCCAGCGCACATCGCGCGCGCGCCTCGCCGGCGACATTTCACCCTGGTTCGTGGTGCTGGGCTACAACTTCTTCATCCTGATCGCCGGCACGGGCTATCTTCTGGGCATCACCCAGTCGAAGGAATATGCCGAGCCGGAATGGTACGCGGACCTGTTCCTGACGGTGGTCTGGGTCACCTTCTTCCTCGTATTCATGGCGACGCTGTGGAAGCGCAAGGAGCCGCATATCTATGTGGCGAACTGGTTCTTCCTTGCCTTCATCGTCACGATTGCGGTGCTGCATCTGGGCAACAACGCCACGGTGCCGGTCTCGGCCTTCTCCTACAAGTCCTACAGCGCCTGGTCGGGCGTGCAGGATGCGATGGTGCAATGGTGGTACGGCCATAACGCGGTCGGCTTCTTCCTGACCGCCGGCTTCCTCGCGATCATGTACTACTTCGTGCCCAAGCGGGCCGATCGCCCGGTCTATTCCTACCGGCTGTCGATCATCCACTTCTGGGCGCTGATCTTCCTCTATATCTGGGCGGGCCCGCACCACCTGCACTACACCGCCCTGCCTGACTGGGCGCAGACTCTGGGCATGGTCTTCTCGATCATGCTGTGGATGCCCTCCTGGGGTGGCATGATCAACGGCCTGATGACGCTTTCGGGCGCCTGGGACAAGCTGCGCACGGACCCCGTGCTGCGCATGATGGTCGTCTCCGTGGCCTTCTACGGCATGTCGACCTTCGAGGGCCCGATGATGTCGATCAAGGTGGTCAACTCGCTCTCGCACTATACCGACTGGACCGTCGGCCACGTGCATTCGGGTGCGCTGGGCTGGGTCGCCTACATCTCCTTCGGCGCCATCTACTGCCTGGTTCCCTGGCTGTGGAAGCGCGAGGGGCTGTACTCCCTGCGTCTCGTCAACTGGCACTTCTGGATCTCGACGCTGGGTATCGTGCTCTACATCACCTCGATGTGGGTTGCCGGGATCATGCAGGGTCTGATGTGGCGCGCCTATACCAGCCTCGGCTTCCTCGAATATTCCTTCATCGAGACCTCGGACGCGATGCATCCCTACTACGTGATCCGCGCACTCGGCGGCGTGCTCTTCCTCGCGGGCGCCCTGATCATGGTCTACAACCTCATCATGACCGTCCGGACCGTGCGGCCCGTGGAAGCGGCTCAGTCGCGCCCCGCGCTTGCGCCGGCAGAATAAGGGGGCGGAGATATGTCACTCTGGAACAAACACGCAATCCTGGAGAAGAACTCCGGCATCCTGGTGGCGGGCATCGTGGTCGCCATCTCCATCGGGGGCATCGTCGAGATCGTGCCGCTCTTCTATCTGAAGAACACGATCGAGAAGGTGGAGGGCATGCGGCCCTATTCCCCGCTCGAACTGGCCGGACGCGACATCTATGTCCGAGAAGGTTGCTACAACTGCCACAGCCAGATGGTGCGCCCCCTGCGCGACGAGGTGGAACGCTACGGGCATTATTCGCTGGCGGCCGAGTCCATGTATGACCGGCCCTTCCAGTGGGGTTCGAAGCGTACCGGGCCGGATCTTGCCCGTGTCGGCGGCAAGTATTCCGACGAATGGCATGTGCGCCACCTGATCGATCCGCGCTCGGTCGTGCCGGAATCAATCATGCCGGGTTACCCGTTCCTGTTCGAGACGCCGCTCGACTATTCCAATATCGAGCGCAATCTGCGGGTGCAGGCTGCCATGGGTGTGCCCTATGATGAAGAGATGATCGTCAATGCGCGTTTCGACGTCGATATCCAGGGCACGAACGACGATCCGGACATGTTCGATTTCCTGGAGCGCTATCCCAAGGCGCAGGTCCGCAGCTTCTCGGGGCGCACCGACGGCGTGATCACCGAGGGCGACGCGCTTGTCGCCTATCTGCAAATGCTGGGGACGCTGGTCGATTTCGAGCAGTACGACAACCAGACCAACATCCGCTGAGAAAGGAGCACACCCATGGAAACCTATACCTTTCTCGCCAACATCGCGCAGACCTGGGGCTTCGCCGCCTTCGTGATCGGATTCCTTCTGGCCATCGTCTACGCGCTCCTGCCTTCCAAACGCGACACGTTCGACAGGGCATCGCGTATTCCGCTGGATGAGGATTGATCCCATGGCCTCGCAAGATCACAAGAAAGATGTCGACAAGGTCACGGGCGTCTCGACCACCGGCCATGAATGGGACGGTATCAAGGAACTGAACAATCCCTTGCCGCGCTGGTGGCTGTGGGTGTTCTACGCCTCGATCGCCTTCTCCGTGCTGTACATGTTCGCCTATCCCGCCATTCCGCTGATCAGCTCTTCGACGACGGGTCTGCTCGGCTGGCATTCGCGCGCAGCCGTGGTCACGGATCTGGAGCAGCTCAACGAGACCCGTGGGACGAATTACGCGGCGATCCGGGAAGCCGAACTCGACGAGATCGTGGCGGATGCGCAGATGGCGAGCTTCGCCCAGGCCTACGGGGCGGCGGCTTTCGGCGACAACTGCGCCGGCTGTCACGGTGCAGGCGGCGGCGGGGGTCCGGGCTACCCCAATCTGCTGGATGACGACTGGCTCTGGGGTGGCGCGCTCGACGACATCCATCAGACGGTGGCCTTCGGCATTCGCTCGACCCATGACGAGACGCGCTTCGGCGATATGCCCGCCTTCGTGCGTGACGGCATCCTTGATCGCGACGAAGCCTGGGCTGCAACCGATTATGTCCGCGACATGGCTGGTCTTCCTGTCGCCGACAACGCCGATCTCGCTTTCGGCGAAGAGGTCTATGTGGCGAATTGCGCGGCCTGCCATGGCGAAGGCGGGGAAGGCATGCGGGCGCTGGGAGCGCCGAATCTCGTCAACGGGATCTGGCTCTACGGCTCGGATCGCGAAACGATCTATGAGGGCATCGTCAATGGACGCGGCGCCATGATGCCGCATTTCGGCGAACGTCTCGACGACGTCACCATCAAGTCGCTCACCGTCTATGTCCACGCGCTGGGCGGCGGCGAGTAAGCGCACGCTTCAGCTTCAACGATGAACGCGTCCGGGAGCGATTCCGGGCGCGTTTCAATATCTGCGGCGCTGCAAGCCGCCGATGCATCGGGCGGAATGCTTTAGAGGTTGCCCTCACAGAGTTTGCGCCGTATAAGCCCCACGCGCTCGTCGACACCCTTGGAGGCGTGAGCGCGAAAAGGCCGGGGCCGCGATGCGGCCCTTTCGTCTTTCATGACATCTTATCGAAGGACCACGACCATGAGTGATATGAAGAAGCTCTCGGCTGTGGCGCGCGATCGGGTCGGCAAGGGGGCCGCCCGAGCCATTCGCCGCCAGGGCTATGTTCCCGCCGTCGTCTACGGCACAGGCCAGCCCCCGAAGGCCATTGCGATCCAGTTCAAGGAAGCCAAGAAGCTGATCTATGATGGCGGCTTCATGACGACGATGTTCGAGATCGACATCCAGGGCGACAAGGAGCGCGTGATCCCGCGCGACTACCAGCTCGACCCGGTCAAGGACATGCCGATCCACATCGATTTCTTCCGCGTCGCCAAGGGGCAGACGATCACGGTCGAGGTCCCGGTGCACTTCCTCAACCAGGAAACCTGCGTCGGCATCAAGCGCGGCGGCACGCTCAACGTCGTGCGCCACACGGTCGAGCTCTTCGTTCCCGCCGATGCTATTCCGGATTCGATCGAAGTCGACATCAAGGATCTGGAGATGGGTGACTCGCTCCACATCTCGGCCGTGAAGCTGCCTGAAGGCTGCTCGCCGACGATTCAGGATCGCGACTTCACGATCGCCACCATCGCCACCCCGGCCGGCTTCAAGGAAGAGGCCGAAGAGGGTGAAACCGGAGGCGGCGAAGAAGAGGGCAAGGAATAATCCTCGCACTTTTGAAAAAACTGTTCGGCTGGGGCGCTCCGGTTTCACGACCGGAGCGCTTCTCCGTCAGCGAGGGAGCGGGGCCAATGCGTCTCCTCGTCGGCCTCGGCAATCCCGGGGCGCGCTATGCGGATAACCGCCACAATATCGGCTTCATGGTGATCGAGGAGATCGCCCGGGCTGCGCGTGCGGCACCGTGGCGGCGCAAGTTCCAGGGCGAGATCGCCGAGACCACGCTCGACGGCGAGCGCGTGCTGCTGCTCAAGCCGCAGACCTACATGAACGAATCCGGGCGCGCCGTCTCCGAGGCACAGCGCTTCTACAAGATCGCGCTCGAAGACATCGTCGTCTTCCATGACGAGCTCGACCTCGCGCCCGCCAAATTGCGGGTGAAGAAGGGCGGCGGCAATGCCGGGCATAACGGGCTGCGCTCGATCACCGCGCAATGCGGCAATGATTACCGCCGCGTGCGACTCGGCATCGGCCATCCCGGCGACAAGAAAGCCGTGCATGCCTATGTGCTGAGCGATTTCGCCAAGGCGGAACAGCCTTGGGTGGAAGATCTCGCCCGCGCCTGCGCCGATCATGCCGGCTTGCTGGCGCGCGGAGAGGACGCCGCCTTCCAGAACAAGATTCATCTCGCCATGGCCGATCGCGGCTGGGGCGGCAAGGATGAAAAAAGGGATTGAGGTGAGACGACGGGCCGGGCCCGATCCGTTTCCCGTCAGATGAGGTGAGACAAGATGGGCTTCCGCATGGGCATTGTCGGGCTGCCGAATGTCGGCAAATCGACACTCTTCAACGCGCTGACGCAGACGGCTGCCGCACAGGCGGCGAATTACCCGTTCTGCACCATCGAGCCGAATGTCGGTGATGTGGCGGTGCCCGATGAGCGCCTCGACAAGCTCGCATTGATCGGCAAATCCGCGCAGGTGCTACCCACCCGCCTGACCTTCGTCGATATTGCCGGCCTGGTGCGCGGCGCCTCGCGCGGCGAGGGGCTCGGCAACCAGTTCCTTGCCAACATTCGCGAGGTCGATGCCATCGCCCATGTGGTGCGCTGCTTCGAGGATGGCGACGTCACCCATGTCGATGGCAAGATCGACCCGATCGCCGATATCGAGACCATCGAGACCGAACTGATGCTGGCCGATCTCGACAGCCTCGAAAAGCGCGCCACGGCTTTGGAGAAGAAGGTCAAGGGCGGCGACAAGGAAGGCAAGCTCAGCCTCGATCTGATGAATCGCGCGCTGGTGCTGCTGCGCGAGGGCAAGCCGGCGCGGCTGGTCGAGGTCGCTGATGATGAGGAAAAGGCCTTCCGCATGCTCGGCCTGCTCAGCGCCAAGCCGGTGCTCTATGTGTGCAATGTCGAGGAAGAATCGGCTGATCAGGGCAATGCCTTCTCGCAGCAGGTGATGGAGCGCGCTGAGGCCGAGGGCGCGCAGGCCGTTGTCGTCTCCGCCAAGATCGAAAGCGAGATCGCGGTGATGCCGGAAGACGAGCGGCGCGACTACCTCGAAGCTGTTGGCCTCTCGGAACCCGGCCTCAACCGCGTGATCCGCGCCGGTTACAGGCTGCTCGGCCTCGTCACCTATTTCACCGTCGGCCCCAAGGAAGCCCGCGCCTGGACCATCACCGCCGGCACCCGTGCGCCGCAGGCGGCAGGCGTGATCCATACCGATTTCGAGAAGGGCTTCATCCGCGCCGAGACCATCGCCTATGACGATTACGTGGCACTCAACGGCGAGAGCGGCGCACGTGAGGCGGGCAAGCTGCGGCTGGAAGGCAAGGAATACGTCGTCAAGGACGGCGACGTGCTGCATTTCCGCTTCAATCTCTGATCGGATTGCCCCAATCACGCAGCATGCGTCGGCGCATTGCGGCACAAGGAATTGCCGCTCTGCCCTTGCGTCGGATGATGCAAGGGCTTAACTTTAATGAAACAGACATAATCTCCATGGGGTGCCCCGGTCGGGGGCTGAGAGGCGCAGTGCGTCAACCCATCGAACCTGATCCGGGTCATGCCGGCGGAGGGATGAGAGATGGCCGATACGACCTTCTCGAAGACATTTGAACGCGAATCTGAAACCGCCCTCCCCCGGCGTGATGATGGAGTCGCGGATGCCGCCGGCCTCGCCCCGGCATGCGCCGCGCTGCTGGCGCGCATCACCGCGCAACCCACCCGCATCCACGCCATTACCAATGCTGCCGCCCAGGTCTTCACCGCGAACCTGCTGCTCGCCGCCGGCGCGATCCCCTCGCTGACCCATGCGCGCGACGAGGTCGAGGCCTTCACGCAGCGCGCGGATGCGCTTCTCGTCAATCTCGGCACCCTCGATGAAGAGCGCAAGATCGCCATCCCCCGTGCCATGGCGGCGGCGCACGAGGCCGGGCGTCCGGTGGTGCTCGATCCCGTCTTCGTCGATCGCTCCCCGCCCCGCCTCGCCTTCGCATGCGAACTTCTCGCCGCGCAACCCGCGATCCTGCGCTGCAACGCTGCCGAATTCGAGGCGCTGACGGGCGCGTCGGCAAATCCTGATACGCTGCGCGGCGAAGCCTCCCGGCGCGGCTGCGTGATCGCGCTGACGGGCGCCGTCGATTTCGTCACGGATGGCGAGCGGTTCTTCGAGATCCGTAACGGCCACCCGCTGATGGCGCGCATCACCGCCATGGGCTGCGCCGGCACCGCCCTGATCGCGGCCTTTGCGAGCCGCGAGGCGGATACGCTCATCGCCGCATCCTCGGCCCTGCTTGCGCTCGGCATTGCCGGCGAGATCGCAGGCAGCCGCGCTGCGGGGCCGGGCAGCTTCCAGCCCGCCTTCCTCGATGCGCTCTATGCGCTCGATGGCGCCACCATTGCACAATCAGCGAGAACGGCATGAACCCGGTCGATATCAGGCTCTACGGCATTCTCGGACCGCAGGATACGCGCGAGCGCGCCATCGCCGCCTGCGCCCGCGCCGCCGCCGAGGGCGGCACCACCATCATTCAACTGCGCGACAAGCACGCTGATGCGCGCCTGCTCGTCGAGCAAGCCCGGGCGCTGAAGGCCGCGCTCGCGGGGACCGGCGTCAGCCTCGTCGTGAACGACCGCGTCGACATCGCGCTCGCCGCCGATCTCGATGGCGTCCATCTCGGCCAGAGCGACATGGATCCGGTGGATGCCCGCCGGCTGCTGGGGCCGTCGAAGATCATCGGGATTACCCTCAAGACCGAGGCCCATGCGCGCGCGCTCACAGACCAGCCCGTCGATTATGCCTGCATCGGCGGTGTCTTCGCCACAACCAGCAAGGACAATCCCGAAACGCCGGTGGGGCTCTCCGGATTCGCACAGGTCGCCGCGATCGCACGCGAAACGCGCCCCGGCATGCCGGTCGGCGCGATTGCCGGGATCAATCTGGCCAATCTGCGCAGCGTGATCGGCGCCGGCGCGGACGGGGTTGCCGTCATCTCGGCGCTGTTTGCGCAGGAAGATGTCGCCGGCGCCGCGCACGGGTTGCGCCAGGCCATCGACGCGGCCCTGGCGGAGCGCGGGGCGTGAACCGGGCTATCGGGTTTCGAAGCATGAGGAGACGAGCATGACCGCCATTGCAGTGACCATCGCAGGCTCCGATTCCGGCGGTGGCGCGGGTATCCAGGCCGATCTGAAGACGTTTTCCGCCCTCAAGGTCTACGGCGCCAGCGTGATCACGGCGCTCACCGCGCAAAACACGCAGGGCGTCCAGGCTATCCACGACGTGCCGGCTGATTTCATCGCGGCGCAGATGGACAGCGTCTTTTCCGATCTGAAGGTCGACGCCGTGAAGATCGGCATGCTCTCGCAGGTCGGCGTGATCGAGACCGTCGCCGCAGGCATCGAACGCCACGGCATCTCGCGCGTCGTGCTCGACCCGGTCATGGTGGCGGCTTCCGGCGATCGCCTGCTCAGCGAGGATGCGATCGCGGCCTTGCGCACCGTGCTCCTCCCCCACGCCGCCATCGTCACCCCCAACCTGCCCGAAGCCGCAGCTATCCTCGGTGAGGATGTGGCACAGGACGAGGAGGCCATGCGCGATCAGGGCAGGCGCATCCTCGCCATGGGCCCCTCTGCCGTGCTGATCAAGGGCGGGCACGGTTCGGGCGCCGAGAGCACTGATCTCCTGATCGAATCGACCAACATCCACCGCTTTGCCGCCCCGCGCATCGCGACGAAGAACACCCACGGCACCGGCTGCACGCTTTCCTCGGCCATCGCCGCGAAACTGGCACAGGGCACCACGCTGCACCCCGCCGTCGAGGCGGCCAAGGCCTATATCAGCGCCGCGATCGCGGCGGGCCGCGACCTCGATATCGGACACGGGCATGGCCCCGTCCACCATTTCCACAGCTATTGGTGACATCATGATCAACCGCCGCAACGCGCTCGGTCTGACCGTCGGCGGCCTCGCCGCGGGCGCGGCTATCGCCTCCCCCGCCATCGCCCGCGAGAACGGGCTGCGCTTTCGCATGGTGACATCCTGGCCGCGCGGGCGTGCCGGGCCGGGTGTCTCCGCGCAGCGGGTGGCCGAGCGGATCAACCGCATGGCGGAAGGACGGCTGCATGTCGAACTCTTCGCCGCCGGCGAGATCGTCTCGGCCTTCGGCGTGCTCGATGCCGTGTCGGAAGGCACCGTCGAAATGGGCCATTCGGCCGCGATCTACTGGCAGGGCAAGATGCCCGCCGCGAGCTTCTTCACCACGGTGCCCTTCGGCCTCGGCCCGATCGAGCATCAGGCCTGGATCGCCCTGCGCGGCGGCCAGGAACTCTGGGACGAACTCTACCGGCCCTATGGCGTGCGCGCCTTCATGGCGGGTAATCCGGGACCGAATATGGGCGGCTTCTTCCGTGAACGCATCGCGAGCCTCGCGGATCTGCGCGGACGGCGCATCCGCATCGTCGGGCTGGGCGCGCAGATCTTCGAGAAGCTCGGCGCCACGCCGGTGAACCTGCCCGCTGGCGAGATGGTCACTGCGCTCGATCGCGGGGCGATCGACGGTGTCGAATTCCTCGCTCCGGCGAGCGATTACGATACCGGGCTGCACCAGCACGCGCCGTATTATTACGCGCCCGGTTTCAACAAGCCGAACGGACCGAGCGAATTGCTGATCTCGGATGCGGCCTGGCAGCAATTGCCGGACGATCTGCGCGCCATCGTCGCGGAGGGTGCACGCGCCGAGCATGCGCTGGCGCTGGCCGATGCGCATCAGGACAATGCCCGCGCCCTCGATGCGATGCTCACCACCGGCAATGTCTCGATCGAGGCCTTTCCCGGCGATCTGATCAGCGCGGCGCGGGAAGCGGCAGGCGAGATCATCGACGAGATCGCGGCCACCTCGCAGCTTGCCGAGCGCATTGTCGCCTCCTATCGCGAAGCGCAGGGCACGCTGCGCAACTGGACTGCGCTGTCATCGGATATGGCGCGATCGCTTGTGAGATCATAGACTGCCACGATGGGACCTTCATTTTCCTCACTCGGCTTCATGGGCATGTTCGGGCGCTCGCACGATCTGAAGCAGCTCGACGCCGCTTTGCGCGCTGTCGATCTGCACCCCAATGTCGTTCCGGAAGCGATCAAGCTCACGATCGTGAACCTGCTCAAGGACCATGCCATCGGCAGGCACCCGGCGCCCCAGGCCTATCCGCCGGCGGCGGAAATCGTGGCCTATTGCATGCTCGGCCCGGCTGCACTGGCCGCGAGCAACCCGCCCGACCTGCTCGACCGGACCGAGGCGCGGATCGAGCGGGCGCTTGAGGATGGCGACAGCCTCGATGCGCAGCTGGTGCTGCTTACCCTGCATGCGAAGGTCTGCCAGCCTGACGTGATCGCGCGTTACGGGCTGGAAAGCGATGGTGCTTGAAGCGTGCCGTCGGACGGGCTAAGCCTTGCGCCATGACGCAGCAAACCAGTCAGCAGCCACGCCTGCGCACCGCCCTCTATACCGGCTCCTTCGATCCGGTCACGAATGGCCATCTCGACGTGATCGCCCAGGGCGCACGCCTGTGCGACCGGATCGTGCTCGCGATCGGCGTGCATCCGGGCAAGACGCCGCTGTTTTCCCCCGCCGAGAAGGAAGCGATGCTGCGCGAAGCCTGTGCCGGTATCGCGCAGGCGGAGAATGTCGCCATCGACGTCATCACCTTCGACGATCTCGCCGTCGATGCCGCCCGTCGCGCCGGCGCAGGCGTGATCCTTCGCGGTCTGCGCGACGGTTCGGATCTCGATTACGAGATGCAGATGGCCGGCATGAACGCCACCATGGCGCCGCAGGTGCAGACCGTGTTCCTGCCCGCCTCCCCGTCCGTGCGCCACATCACCGCCACGCTGGTGCGCCAGATCGCGAAGATGGGCGGCGACGTTTCCGCCTTTGCACCGCCCGTCGTGGTCGCGCGCCTGACCGAGAAGCTCGGTAACGGTGCGGCCTGATCCGGCGTCCCGAACATCAGCCCAACGGAGCTTGCCCGCGATGAAATCTCTCGCCCTCGCCGCCGCCCTGTTCGCCGCAGCCCTGCTGCCCGCACAGGCGCAGACCGCCGATGACCCGGCGAACACGCTCGTCATGGAAACGCCGCATGGCGAGGTGGTCATCGCGCTGCGGCCCGATATCGCGCCCGCCCATGCCGAGCGCCTCGTTACCCTCACCCGTGAGGGTTTCTATGACGGCGTACCCTTCCACCGGGTGATCCCCGGCTTCATGGCCCAGACCGGCGATCCGACCGGGACCGGGATGGGTGGCTCCGAATTGCCGGATCTGCAGGCCGAATTCTCCTCGGAGCCCTTCACACGGGGCAGCGTCGGCATGGCGCGCGCGCAAAATCCGAATTCCGCCAACAGCCAGTTCTTCATCGTCTATGACCGCGCGAACTGGCTGGACAACGAATATACCCTGATCGGCGAAGTGGTCAGCGGCATGGAGGCGATCGACCAGATCGCGCCGGGCGCGGGCCAGAGCGGCATGGTGGAGAATCCCGACCGGATCGAAAGCATGCGCGTTCTCGCCGACACCCAGTAAAAACCAACCTCGAATCGAGACAAAGGACGACATCATGGCCGATGCCGAGAACACCATCATCATGGAAACCACCAAGGGCCGCGTGGTCATCACACTGCGCCCGGATCTGGCCCCCGGCCATGTCGAACGCATCAAGACGCTGACCCGTCAGGGCTTCTATGACGGCGTACCGTTCCACCGCGTGATCGACGGATTCATGGCCCAGACAGGCGACCCCACCGGCACCGGCATGGGCGGCTCGGATCTGCCGGATCTGCGCGCCGAGTTCAGCGCCGAGCCGCATGTGCGCGGTATCTGCTCGATGGCCCGCACCCAGGCGCCGCATTCCGCCAACAGCCAGTTCTTCATCTGCTTCGGCGATACCCGCTTCCTCGACAACCAGTACACGGTCTGGGGTCAGGTCAGCGAAGGCATGGAGAATGTCGACCAGATCAAGCGCGGCGAGCCGGTTCAGGATCCCGACAAGATCGTCTCCATGAAGGTCGCCGCCGACGCGGCCTGATCAGATCCAGCGCGGCGGCGGGGCTCTCCTCGCCGCCGGTGGCACAGCCTCACGTCAGCCGATTGCGCGCATCTGCCAGGGCGGTACGGGCTGGAAGCGGCTGACGAGAAAATCGATGAAGACCCGCGCAGCCGGCATCGTGATTCCGCCGCCCGGGCGCACCGCATAGATCGCGCTCTCTGCCGGCGGACGGTATTCCTCCAGAATCGGCTTCAGACGCCCCGCCTCCACATCCTCCCCGATCAGAAAGGCCGGCAGGCGGGCAATGCCCACGCCGGCCAGCGCTGCGGCATGAAGGGATTCGACCGTATTGCAGGCGAAAGCCCCTTGCAGTTTCAGCCGCCGCCCGGTCGGTGAGCGATATCCCCAATCATTGAAACGCGTCTCGTGATTGAGCAGCAGGCAATCGCGGGCCTCCAGATCGCCCGGGTCACGCGGCGCTCCCCGTACCGCGAGATAGGACGGGCTCGCCACGACGATGCGCTCGTTCAGTGCCAGCTTGCGCGCCACCAGCGATGAATCCGTGAGCGCAGCACTGCGAATCGCCACATGCGTCCCGCTGGCGACGAGATCGATCATCTGATCCGTCAGTGTCAAATCGATCTGGACCTGGGGATGCGCACGCATGAAATCGATCGCGGCGGGCACGATATGCCGCTGCCCGAATGCGTTTGAGGCGCTGATTCGCAGCACCCCGCGGGGCTCCTGCGCGCTGTCACCCAACCCCTGCTCGAGGGCCGTGATCGCATCAAGGATGCGGCGTGCCTCCCCGATATAGGCCTCTCCGGCCTCAGTCAGCCGCATCGAGCGCGTCGTGCGCACCAGTAATTGTGTGCCGAGCCTTTGTTCCAGTTGGCTGACGCGCTTCGAGACGGCGGAATGGGTCATGCCAAGTGCACGCGCCGCCGGCGAAAAACCCTTCTGTTCTATGACGGCCACGAAGACGGCCATATCGCTGTAGCGATCCATTTGTTCCTGCAATCGACAGATGCTGGTCGGAATGAGCGAATTCGCATGAGACAGGAATTAGGCGACCTTCTCCTCAAGAATGCAACCCCACGCACTCGAAAGTCTGACACGAAACGCAAGCATTGAGGATGTCGCCATGAAAACCCGTCACGAGATCAACACCCGTCACGAAATCACCACCGACACATTCGGCCCCGCCACCAAGCATGCGCGCGACCGTTGCAACGGCGCCTGCAAGGGCAATTGCCGCTGCCCGCAGCCAGAACCGTCCCGCCCGGACATGGCCGATCTCACCCGCTACCCGCTGGTCAGCACCATGCGCGCCGTCAGCTTCGACGATGCTGTGGTCACGATCACCTGGGAAGACGACACGATCAGCCGGTTTCATCACGGCTGGCTGCGCGAGAACAGCCCCGATCCCGCCTCCCGCCATCCCCATTCCCGGGAACGGCTGGTCTCGCCGCTGGATATTCCCGCTGACATCCGGCCCAAGAGCGTGACCCTCGAATCATCGGTCGCACTGGCCATCAGCTGGGATCTCGAAAACCAGCCGGTCAGCCGCTTCGATGCGGGATGGCTGCGCGCCCATTGCTATACCCGGCACCGCTTCATCGCCAACCCGACCCGCCATCACGCCAGCCTGACACCGCAGCCGGCTTACTGGAGCGCGGTGATGCATTCCGACGCCATGCTGCGTGTCTGGCTGCGCGATTATCTCGAAACCGGCTGGTCCGTTATTTCCGGTGCGCCGGATGAGCATGACCTCTCCACCCGCCTCGGCGCCCGGATCGGTGTCGTCCGCTCCAGCAATTTCGGCTTCCAGTTTGACGTGATGTCGAAGGCGGTACCGATTTCGAATGCCTATACGGCTTCGGATCTGCCGCTGCATACGGATATGCCGCATTATGAGCTGCCGCCCGGGACGCAGATCCTGCACTGCCTGCGCAACGATGCGGTCGGCGGCGAGAGCCTGCTTTCCGATGGGATTGCTGTCGCCAATCTGATGCGTGACCACCATCCGGAAGTTTTCCGGTTGCTGAGCCAGGTTTCGGTTCCCTTCCGTTTCCAGGATGCGGATGGCGATTACAACAGCCGCCATCGGATCATCGAATGCGATGCGGCGCAGAATCCGATCTTCGTGAACTGGTCGAATTCCACACTCGCACCGCTGGATGCCGATCCGGAAATCATGCCGCAATTGCGGGCCGCGATCCGGTTGTTCCTGGAATACCTGCAGGATCCGCGCTTCCTGATCACACTCAAGCTCAATGCGGGCCAGATGCTCGTCTTCGACAACCGCCGGATGCTGCACGGGCGCAAATCCTTCGACCCCACGACCGGCGGGCGCCATCTGCAGGGCTGCTATCTCGACACATCCGAGGTGCTGAGCCGCATGCGGATGCTCGAACGCGATAGCGGCGAGCAGGAAGATCCGGCTCCTGAGCCCGCCTTCATCTGAGCTGATTTCCGGGCGCCCCGCTGCGGCGGGGTGCCCGCCCCTCGTTCATCAAACTCTTCTCGAAAGCCACGCCCATGTCTCCCACCGAAGTCACCCCAAATACCGCACGTCGCGGCATCGTCATGCCCGCCCATGCGACCTTTCCGCAGATCGTGCGTCACTTCAGCTACATCCTCGGCGGCGTTCTCGCCTTCGGGCTGGCGACCGGGGGCCTGTTTCCGCTGATCGGAATCCGGCTCTACGAGAACGGTGCCAGCGATCTGGTGATCGGCCTGATCACCTCGGTTTTCTTCGCAGGAACCTTCGCCGGCGCCATCCTGACCGAAAAGCTCATCCGCCGGATGCGTCATGTGCGCACCTTCGCGCTCCTCGCCGCAACGGCGGGTGTGAGCACGATCGGGCTGGCCATGACCGACATGATCTCCGTCTGGGTGGCGCTGCGCTTCGTGACCGGCTTCTGCCTCGGCGGTTATTATGTCGTGGTCGAGAGCTGGATCAACTACTCCTCCAGCAACGGCGCCAGGGCGCGCGGCCTGTCACTCTATGAAGCGGTGCGGATGCTCGGCATTGCGGCGAGCCCCTTCATCCTCGGCTTCGGCCTTGGCGCGCAACCCTATGTGCTTGCAGGCGTCTTCTTCATCATCGCCATCATCCCGCTGATGCTCTGCCCGCTGGAGGAGCCGCATCAGAACCCGCCCGGTTCGATGCCCTTCCTCAGCCTGATCACCAGCGCGCCGCTGGGCGTCCTTGCCTGCTTCGTCTCGGGCACCGTCAACGCCGCCTTCTATGGGATGTCGGGCGTCTATGGCGAGCGCGCCGGCCTGTCACAGACCGAGATCGCCTTCTTCATCGCGGCGATGCTGATCGGCCCGACCATCGCCCATCCGGTCGTCGGCGCAGTGGCCGACCGGATGGGGCGGCTCTCGATGCTGCTGCTGACCGCAATCGGCTCGGCGCTCGCCTGCCTCGCCATCGCCGTCTTCGCGCCGGGCTTCTGGGGTCTCGCCCTGCTCAGCCTGATCGTCGGCGGCCTGAGCCATCCGGTCTATGCGCTGGGTCTGGCTTATGTGAACGACCAGCTCGATCCGGGTGATTTCGTCCGCGCCGGCGGCGCGCTCCTGATCGCCTTCTGCCTCGGCACGACCGTCGGCCCGACGGTGGCGGCCCTGGTGATGGGCGTGATCGGCGATGCCGGCCTCTACGTCTTCCTCGCCACCATTCTCGGTGTGACCGGGATCGGCACGATCATGGCGATGCAGGGGCGCGGCAGAACCGAGCGCCCCACCGTCCCCGCCGTGTGAACCGACACGTCAGCAAAAAACAAAGAGCCCGGCGGGAGATCGCCGGGCTCTGTCTGTTGCTTGGGGAGGTCGTCGGGCTTCAGGCGATGGTCTGCTTCTGCAAGCCGACGAGCTCCTCGACGCCACCGCGCGCGAGGCGCAGCAGCGAGAGGAATTCCTCTTCCGAGAACGGCTTGCCTTCCGCCGTGCCCTGCACCTCGACGATGCCGCCCTTGCCGGTAATGACGAAATTCGCATCGGTCTCGGCGGTGGAATCCTCCGCATAATCGAGATCGAGCACCGGCGTGTCGCGGTAGATGCCGCAGGAGATCGCCGCAACGTGATCCTTGAGCGGATTGATCGAGATGATCGAGCGGCTCATCATCCAGGCAAAGCAATCGTTGAGCGCCACCCAGGCCCCGGTGATCGCGGCGGTGCGGGTGCCGCCATCGGCCTGGATCACGTCGCAATCGACCACGATCTGGCGCTCGCCGAAGGCATGCAGATCGACTACGGCACGCAGCGAACGCCCGATCAGGCGCTGGATCTCCTGGGTGCGTCCGGAGGGCTTGCCGGAATTCACCTCGCGGCGGGTGCGCTCATGCGTGGCGCGCGGCAGCATGGCGTATTCTGCCGTCACCCAGCCCTTGCCGGTCCCGCGCAGCCAGGGCGGGCCGCGCTCTTCGAGGGAGGCGGCGCAGAGCACCTTAGTCTCACCGAAGGAAACGAGGCACGAGCCCTCCGCATAGCGCGCGACACCGCGCTCGAGGGTAACGGGGCGCAACTGGTCGGGCTGGCGTTTGGATGGGCGCATTCTGGTCTCCTGTTGAGGCCGTGGTGATAGACCGGGCACAGGCCCGCCGCAAGGGTTCGGCACAAGGGTACGACGCATATCGCGCCCGCAAGGTGTGGATCGCGGCGCCTTACTGGCCGCGCTGGCCGCGGCTGGCGAAGCGTACGGCGTCCTCTGCGGCCTTGAACAGGGCCTTGGACTTGTTGACGCATTCGATCCGCTCGGAAACCGGGTCGCTGTCATAGACGATGCCGGCGCCGGCCTGGACATACATCCTGCCGTCCTTGACCACGGCGGTGCGCAGGACGATGCAGGTATCCATCTGCCCGTCGGCGCCGAAATAGCCGATGCAGCCGGCATAGGGCCCGCGCTTCTCCTTCTCAAGCTCGTCGATGATCTCCATCGCCCGCACCTTCGGCGCACCGGAGACCGTCCCTGCGGGAAAGCCCGCGACGAGCGCTTCGAGCGCGTCATGGCGTGAATCGAGGCGCCCGGTCACATTGGAGACGATGTGCATCACCTGGCTGTAATATTCGAGGAAGAAGCTGTCGGTGACCTCCACGGTGCCGTATTGCGCCACACGCCCGACATCGTTGCGCCCGAGATCGAGCAGCATCAGATGCTCGGCGCGTTCCTTCGGATCGGCCAGCAGATCCTCGGCATGGCGGCGATCCTCCTCCGGCGTGGCGCCCCGGGGACGCGTGCCGGCGATGGGGCGCACGGTGACCTCCCCATCGCGCACGCGCACGAGGATTTCCGGCGAGGAACAGACGATCTGGAAGTCCTCGAAATCGAGATAGCACAGGAACGGCGCCGGGTTGATCCGGCGCAGGGAGCGATAGAGCGCGAAGGCCGGGAGCGGGAAATCGGCCTCGTAGCGCTGGGAGAGCACGATCTGGAAGGCGTCACCGGCGCGGATATATTCCTTGGCGCGCTCCACCATACCCTCATATTCCGCATCCCCCGTATTGGAGCGGGCAGCCACGGGCGGAAGCGCGGCAGGGTCCGCCGCAACAGGCGCGATGACGGGCTTCTCGAGCGCATCGATCACGGCCTCAAGCCGCGCGATGCCGGTCTCATGCGCGCTCTTGGCGCTCACGCCGGCAGTTGGGCGGATCGGCGTGACGAGCGTGATCTCGTCGCGCACGGCATCAAAGACGACCATCACGGTGGGCCGGATCATGGTCGCGTCGGGCACGCCCAGCACATCCGGGTTGGGCGGACCAAGCCGCTCCATGGCGCGGACCATGTCGTAACCCAGATGGCCAAACAGACCCGCCGCCATCGGAGGCAGATCCGCCTCTTCCGGGATGGCGCTCTCGGCGATCAGGGCCCGCAGGCTCTCCAGCGGGGGGCGCGGATCAGGCGTGAAGGCGCTCTCGCCCGACAGCGCGGCACGGTTGATCGCGCAGGCGCCGTCATGGCAGCGCCAGATCAGATCGGGGGCGAGACCGATCATGGAATAGCGCCCGCGCACCGCGCCGCCTTCGACCGATTCCAGCAGGAAGGCCGGCCCGGCATGGGCCGCACGCAGCTTCAGATAAGCCGCGACAGGGGTTTCCAGATCGGCAATCAGGCGCGTCCGCAGGAGCGTGGCCGCGCCCGCTTGATATTTGTGCGCGAAATCATCGAAGGCGGGCGTGACGTCCATCATGAGCCTCAGAAATCGAGACCGATCGCTTCGCGATAGGCGTCCTCGTTGATGCTCACACCGACATCGTCCTGCAACTGCGCAATGAACTGCGTCAGCAGATCCTCGGCGATGTCGCCCTGCAGCCGCTCGCCGATCGTATCCGCCGCCGGCGTTGTCGTCAGGAACGGCGTGGCGCGGGCGCTTTCGACGGTGAAAACCACACGACGCGTCTCGCCGAGCGGCGCGGTGCCATGCTCCCCGACACGGGTGGCGAATACGGCGCGCACGGCGGGCTCGTCGAGCGGCTCGGAAGCCTCCCCGCGCGACAACTCATCGATCGCTGAAACACCGCCTTCCGCCTCCTGCGCCAGCGCCTCGAGATCCGCGCCCGTATCGAGCTGCGAAACCATGTCGGAGGCCCGCTCACGCAGACGCTGCGCAATCTGATCACTGCGCCAATCGGCGATCACCTCTTCGCGAACCTCGTCGAGCCCGCGGTTGCGGGCGGGTTCGACGCCGGTGACGTCGAACCAGATATAGCCGCCGTCATCGGTGCGAAGCGCCGCATTGTCGATGCCGATATCCGACTCGAATATCTCGGACACCAGGGTCTCGGCACGCGGCAGATCGATCCGGTTACCCGCCGGATCGCGGCCCTGAGCATCAACCGCTTCGACGAGACGTGGCTCGAAGCCCCTCTCGCGGGCGATATCCGCCAGAGGGCGCGCGGTGGCGCGCTGATCCTCGATCTCGTCATAGACGGAGCGCATGCGGTCTCGCGCCTCATCGACCGCGATCTGCTCGCGAATCTCGGCCTCTACGTCATCGAAGGGCAGCACCTGACCCTCCTCGATGCTGACGACACGCACCAGGGAATGGCCGAAACGTCCGGAAACCGGGCCGGAACTCTCCCCCTCCCCGAGCGCGAAAGCCGCCTCGCCGATCGCGGGATCAATGAATGCATCGCGCGTCATCATGCCCATGTTCAGAACATCGTCAGCAACATCGTGCTCGGCTGCGAGGCCTTCGAAATCGATATCGCCGATATCCAGTCGCGATGCGGCATCCGCTGCTTCCTGCTCGGAGGGAAACGGAATGCGCTGAACCTCACGGCGCTCGGGCGCACCGAAGCGGGCTTCGCCCTCTTGCTCATAGACGCTGCGGACCTGCTCCGCAGGCACGGCGGCGGGGTCGGCAAGAGCGGCGGGGTCGATCCGCAAAACGGTGGCCGCGCGGAATTCGGGGGCACGGTAGCGACCGATATTCTCCTCGTGAAAAGCGGCGAGCTCATCCTCTGTCGGCGACGGAATTTCGCCGGCATCAGCCTCGTCGAGGATCAGGAAGCGGGCCTCGCGCCGCTCGGCGCCGTAGCGATGCACAGCCTCCATGGCGGCAACCGGCGCGCTGATATCGGCGGCGAGCGCCGCAATGATCTGCTGGCGGGCGATCGCGTCACGCTGCTGGGCGACATAGCCCTGCTCACTGAGATTGTTGGAAAAGAGCAATTGCTGGAAGCGACCCTGATCAAAATCGCCTGCTGAATTCTGAAAGCCGGGATCATCCATGATCGAACGTGCGACGAGTTGGTCCGATACCGAAATACCGAGTTGCCGTGCACGCTCGTCGAGGGTCGCCTCGGTGACAAGATTCGACAGGATCTCGCGATCAAGGCCGAAAGCTTGCGCTTCCAGGGGCGTGATTGGCTGACCAATCTGCGCACTCAGGCGGCGCACCTGATCCTGATAGCTCTGGCGGGCCATCTCAGCCGTGATCTCGGTCTCACCGACACGGGCGATCGTGGCACTGGCGCCACTACGGAAGATGTCGCCGATCCCCCAGACCGCGAAGCTGAGGATAAGCAGCGTGAACAGCACACCGGCGACGGCCTTTCCGACCCAGGTGCGACCGGCATTGCGCATATTGCGAAGCATGGGCGTTCCGTCTTCTTCGTTGCATGTGGGCGGGCACCGCCTGTAAGTGCCCGCGATAGCGTAGTTTCCATCACGGGGAAAGGGCGCAGCCGCAATCGAGCGCATAAATATGGCGCGGAGCGGGCGCATTGCCGCACTGCCGGGGAACTGCTATCTCCGCAGGGCGTTTTCCGCGAAAGGAGTGGTCACGATGGCGTCAGGTCAAAACCCCAAGCTTGTTGCCGGCAACTGGAAGATGAACGGAACACGTTCGTTCCTCGATATGGTCGCGGAATTGCGCGTGGGTGCGGCCGGAGGCATTGCCGATACCGACCTGCTCGTCTGCCCCCCTGCGACACTGCTTGCCGCCGTGGCGACGGCGCTCGAAGGGTCCTCGATCGGCGCCGGTGGTCAGGATTGCCATGCGAAGGAAAGTGGCGCCTTCACCGGTGACGTCTCCGCCGAAATGATCGCCGATTGCGGCGCCACGCATGTCATCGTCGGCCATTCCGAGCGACGTCAATATCACGGCGAGGACGACGCCGCCGTCGCCGCCAAGATGCAAGCGGCGCATCGCGCCGGGCTGGTCGCCATTGCCTGCGTCGGCGAAACACAGGACCAGCGCGAGGCGGGCAAGGCGCTCGATGTGGTGCGCAAGCAGGTCGCGGCGCTGCTCGACGACAGCGTGACCGGCGCTAATACCTGCATCGCCTACGAGCCCGTCTGGGCCATCGGCACGGGCCTGACGCCCACGGTCGCGGATGTCGCGGAAATGCATACCGCCATTCGCGAGACGATCGCCGCGACAATCGGCGCGGACGAAGCGGCTCAGGTACGGCTGCTCTATGGCGGCTCGGTCAAACCAGCGAATGCCCGCGAACTGATGGCCGCCACCGATGTCGATGGCGCGCTGGTCGGTGGCGCGAGCCTCGTAGCAGCGGATTTCCTCGCCATCGCCCGGGCCTGTCGCGCCTGAAATCGCGCGGCGGCAGCCCCGTCATTAAGGTAAATTTCTGGTTACTGCGTCCTATATTCATTTATTCATTGATATCGACCCTAAGTTGCCACAACCTCCAGGCGCACAAGATATCTGGAGGTCATCCCATGTCAGTGTTGATGTCGATGTCGTTTCAGCCGCGCAACGAAATGGCGACGCAGCCATCGGCGGCAGAGCGAGCCTCGAACGGCAGTCGGAATTTGACGGGTGGCGCTGCCGAGCAGGCCGGCACATCGCCGAATGTCTGGCGCGATCCGGCCTTCACGCAGGCCATGCAGGCTTCCGGAGCGGGAGCGCCGTCGGCGCAGACCACCGCGCCATCGGCGACGACAATTCCCGGCCCGCTCGTCGGGAATGCCAGCGCTTCGTCGGGCGCCACGATCGGCGCTCTGGCGAATGATCTCGCGCGGACTTTTGCGGAAGCCCCCGCGCCCGACAGCGCGCGACAGATGAGCATGCTGCATTCGCTCAGCCGCCATGTCGCCAACGAGGAAGCAAGGACATATACACCGGCGCCGGCGCGATCCGATTACGTATTGGACGCGGAATCAGGGCAAGCGGATGACGGGTCCCTGCCCGGTTCGGAAAATCCCGATTCGTTGACGGACGGAGCATCCGCCCAGGCGGACGCGCCGACCCGGCAGGCGCGCACGGCGACGGGCCCGACGACACAGGAGACGATCCCGCATCTGGATCCTGCCCATCGTGCGATTTTCGCAGCTGATGGCCATCTCACGCCCCATGCCAATCCAAATCTGATCGACGTGTTCCAACACGCCGTCGAAAAGAACAACGACTGGAGCCGGATCCGCATGTCGGCTCCACCGGACCGGGCTGATTTCGGCAGCTTCGGCGAGCCTGGCGCGACTGATCGTGGCCCTGTCACGCCGGAGACCGAAGGTGTCGTGCGCGATCATCTCCAGCAGGAACACGACATCGATCTGCAATCGCTTCCAGTGCGCAACATGATGATCGACGATCTGTTCGACACCAATGAGCAACTGGTCCTGATGAACGACATTCTGGAAAAGATCGTCGACGAGGTCGCCGCCAAGAGCCCGCTACCGCCCTCCGATGTCGACCGCCTGCGCTTCGTCAAGGAATCCGAGGTTCTGGCGCGTGGTTTTCTGAATGACATGATCCAGCATTTCATGAACCGACCGCGTGAGGGGTGAGGCGTAAGCGGTTCATGATCGACGCCCGCGGTCGAGAGGCTGCGGGCGTATGCCTTTTTTTGTGATCGGCGCTGGACAGACGGGTTTTGCGATTGCATATGGAGGCTGTCGCGGTCACGGCCATGCCGTGGAATCGCCGCGTTGTTGTGTCTCATGTCGGCGCATCGACGGGCGCGCGGCAAGCCGATCGGCCAGACCGGCAGGACGCTGAAGGGTAGAGCATGCAAACGGTCATCATCATCATCCATCTGCTCATCGTGCTGTCGCTCGTGGGCGTCGTGCTGCTGCAACGCTCCGAAGGCGGCATCGGTATGGGCGCCGGTGGCGGCGGTGGCGGCGGCGGGCCGGGTGGCTTCATGACCGGGCGCGGCTCGGCCAGCGCGCTGACGCGTGCGACAGCGATCCTGGCTGCGGCCTTCTTCGCGACGAGCCTCACGCTGGCGATCCTTGCAGGTCAGGCAAGCCAGCCGACTTCGGTCTTCGACGCTCCCGGCGGCCTCACTGCTCCGCCCGCCCAGCCGGGCGAGGAAGCGCCAGATGGTGCCGGACCGGGCATTCTGGAGCAGCTCCAGCGCCAGCAGGGCGACGAGCCCGACTCGCCTCAGGTTCCGCAGTCGCGCTAAGTGCGAATTGTCGGAAGGCAGGGCCTTCGCGGGGCCGGGCGACCGGCCCCTTTGTTTTGTGTGGATGACGCCCGCGTGACGCATTCGCTGCTTGCGAATCGCCGGGGCTCGATTATGGATACCAGTCCATGACGCGGTACGTTTTCATCACCGGCGGCGTGGTTTCATCGCTCGGCAAGGGCCTCGCCTCGGCGGCTCTCGGGGCGCTGCTCCAGGCGCGCGGCTACAAGGTCAGGCTGCGCAAGCTCGACCCTTATCTCAACGTCGATCCGGGCACGATGAGCCCGTATCAGCACGGCGAGGTCTTTGTCACCGACGATGGCGCGGAGACCGATCTCGATCTTGGCCATTACGAGCGCTTTACCGGTGTGCCGGCCTCCAAGCAGGACAACATCACCACGGGGCGGATCTATCTCGACATCATCACCAAGGAGCGGCGCGGCGACTATCTCGGCGCCACGATCCAGGTGATCCCGCATGTCACCAACGCCATCAAGGAATTCGTTGTCTCCGGCAACGAGGATTATGATTTCGTCCTCGTCGAGATCGGCGGCACAGTGGGCGATATCGAGGGCCTGCCGTTCTTCGAGGCGATCCGCCAGCTCTCCAACGATCTCGATCGCGGCCAGTCGATCTTCGTGCACCTGACGCTCCTGCCCTTCATCCCCTCCGCCGGCGAGCTCAAGACGAAGCCGACGCAGCATTCCGTGGCCGAATTGCGCTCGATCGGCATCCAGCCCGACATCCTGCTCTGCCGCTGCGATCGCCCGATCCCGCCGGATGAACGGCGCAAGCTCGCGCTGTTCTGCAATGTCCGCGAGACGGCGGTGATCGAGGCGCAGGACGCGCCCTCGATCTATGACGTGCCGCTCTCCTATCATGCCGAGGGGCTCGACGACGAAGTCCTTTCCGCCTTCGGCATCAAGGAAGAGCCAGAGCCGGATCTGACGCGCTGGACCACGATCTCGCAACGCATCGCCAACCCGGAAGGCGAGGTCACAATCGGTATTGTTGGCAAATATACCGGGCTGAAGGACGCCTACAAATCGCTGATCGAGGCGCTGATGCATGGCGGCATTGCCAACCGCGTCAAGGTCAATCTCGAATGGATCGAGAGCGAGGTCTTCGAGCACGAGGACCCGGCCCCCTTCCTCGAAGGCCTGAACGGCATCCTCGTCCCCGGCGGCTTCGGCCATCGCGGCTCGGAAGGCAAGATCCGTGCGGCGCGCTTTGCCCGCGAACGCCAGACACCTTATTTCGGTATCTGCTTCGGCATGCAGATGGCGGTCATCGAGGCGGTGCGTTCGCTGTCCGGCATCGAGAAGGCGGGATCGAGCGAGTTCGGCCCGACCGACGAACCCGTCGTCGGCCTGATGACGGAATGGCTGCGCGGTAACGAGCTCGAGAAACGCGCCGCACAGGGCGATCTCGGCGGCACGATGCGGCTCGGCGCCTATGACGCCGCGCTCCATCCCGGCTCGAAAGTGGCGCAGATCTACGGCGCCACGACGATCTCCGAGCGCCACCGGCATCGCTACGAGGTCAATCTCGCCTATCGCGAGGATCTCGAAAACAAGGGGATGATCTTCTCAGGCCTCTCGCCGGACGGCCTCCTGCCCGAAATCGTCGAGCTCGCCGATCACCCCTGGTTCGTCGGCGTCCAGTTCCACCCGGAACTGAAATCCCGCCCCTTCGAACCGCATCCGCTGTTTGCGAGTTTCATCGAAGCGGCACTGGTGCAGAGCCGGCTGGTGTGACGCCTCACCCACCCGGCGCGCTCACGCGGCGCAGGGTGAGGTTGATGCGACCGCCATCGGGGAGCAGCGTCGAGGAGCCGCGTTGCAGGCGGTCGATGCCGTGGAAGATCAGCCGCGATTCGCCGCCGAAGACGATGGCATCGCCGGAGGCGAGCTTCACCGATTTCGTCGGATCGCCGCGCTGCGTGCCGCCATAGCGGAAGACGGCGGTATCGCCCAGCGAGAGCGAGACGACGGGGGCGTCGAAATCCGCCTCGTCGCGATCCTGATGCAGCCCCATCTTTGCCGCTTCGGCGTAATAATTGACGAGACACGCTTCCGGCGGATGCGGATAGCCGGCGAGATCCTCCCAGGCGCGCAGCACGCGCGGCGGCATGGCCGGCCAGGGCTGGCCCGTCTCCGGGTGGTGGGGCTGGTAGCGATAGCCCGCCTGATCGGCGACCCAGCCGAGCGTCCCGCAATTCGTCATCCGCACCGAAAACGGCTTGCCGGTGCGCGGCATGCGCGGGGTGTAGAGCGGCGCCTCGTGGAGCAGCTGCCGCAACGCGTCGAGGAGCGCTTCCTGCTCAGGGCGGGAAAGGTAGCCCGGATGGTAGACGAGGCCGGGCGCCAATGTGATCGCAGTTGTCGTGTCAGGCATGGCGACTGATCGTAATTGCCGGACACGTGCAAGCAAGCGGGGCCGCGGAAAAATCATTCTCCGCGGACAAAGAAAAAAGCCCGCCGTGACGGCGGGCTTTCTCGCGCAGGCGGATACGCCCCGGGACCGGATCGTCGTGCGATCGATCAGACGGCCTCGTTGTAGAGCTTCTCGACATATTCCCAATTGACGAGATTCTCGATGAAGGCCTTGAGGTAATCCGGGCGACGGTTGCGATAATCGATGTAGTAGGAGTGCTCCCACACATCCACGCCGAGGATCGGCGTGGCGCCGTGCACCAGCGGGCTCTCGCCGTTGGGGGTCTTCATGATCTCGAGCTTGCCGTTCTTCACCGCGATCCAGGCCCAGCCGGAGCCAAACTGCGTCACGCCGGCCTGGATGAAGTCTTCCTTCATCTTGTCGACGCCACCGAGATCCTCGGTGATCTTCTTCTCCAGCGCACCGGGAATGGCGCCGCCGCCATTGGGCTTCATCCAGTTCCAGAAATGCAGATGGTTGAAGTGCTGGCCGGCATTGTTGAACAGCGCCTGGTTGACGCCGTGCGAGCCCTTCACGATCTCTTCGAGGCTCTTGCCCTCGAATTCCGAGCCCTCCAGCAGCTTGTTGCCGGTGGTGACATAGGTGTTGTGGTGCTTGTCGTGATGGTATTCAAGCGTCTCGGCCGACATGTAGGGCTGAAGCGCGTCATAGGCGTAGGGCAGATCGGGAAGGCTGAAGGACATGGTGATTTCCTCTCCTGATTCGAATTTCCGTTCGCCGCGCATGAAGCGGGCGCACTGCGAAGCTTAGGTAAGCCCCATTGCACGCCACGGCAACGGTTACCCCCCGCATTCCGTTGCATCAGGGCCCGATTTTTCGCCTGCGCGGGACGCAGATCGCCGTTGCGCAGGGTTGCGTCATTGGCAAAGGCGCCCAAGAGCTTTAACCTTTGCACAAGTCTGTTTTTCGCGTGACGAGGATTCGCATGATCATCGCGTTGTACTGCGTCGCCGCCGCGATGGTCCTCGGCGGCATTTATTCCGTTTTCGCGGGCTGGGAAATCGTCATTCTGGAACGCGGCTGGACGCAGGTCCTCTCCGGGATCATCGTCGCGACCGGCGGCGTCATCCTCGCCGGCATCGCCTTCCTCGCGAGCGAGTTGCGCAAGCTCGATACAAGCCTGCGCGCGCACTGCGGTTCCCCCCAGTATGATCCCGTCGAGAGCGCATCCGCCAGCGCTCCGCGCACCGGGGCAGCCGCGATGGCGCTTGCCGGTTTCGACAAGGCGAAGGGTGCCTTCGCCGGCAAAGCCGGGACGAGCAAGGCCGTCGAGACAGTGTCGCTGCCCGATCCGCAAGTGCCGCAAACGGCGCTGGCAGATGTGGAAAAGGCACCCGAGCCCAAGCCAAGCAACGCCGACGATTTCCTCACCCGCGCGCCAGAGGCCAAAACGCTCGACTCGACAGACCCGTTCGTTGCGCAATCCGCGCCTGAGAGCGCTATCGGCGATGACGTTGTGCGCGACGAACCGGTCGGCGAAGTACCGGATAGCGAGGACGGGCTGCGCAATGCCGTCGCCGATGCGCTGTTCGCGGAAGATCTCCCGCCCGCCGCGACGCCGCAAGAATCACGCGGCGCGGAGCCGCCCGAACAATTCCCGCCTGTCGATACGGTTCCGCCCGCACCCGATGCGCAAAAGCCAGTGAGCGCCGCGCCGGAGGTTTCCGAGCCCGTCACGGTCGAGGAGCCCTCGTCGGAGAAAGCCGCAACCGTCCTGCCGGATGATCAGGAGGTCGATCAGCCGGCACCCTCGGCCGACATGATGGATGCGCCCGATGAGCGGGCCGCGCAGGATCTGCAAGCCGATCAGGCTGTCTCGCACGAGGCTGCCGTCTCCCTGGAGCAAGAGCGCTTCGCCACGCTTCTGGAGGCGCAGACCGCGACCGAGGAGCCGGAATACGCCCCTGCCCTGCCCGAGCCGGAACCGGAGATCATCCCGGAGACGGAACGCCTGCCTGCGGCGATCGAATCGGAGCCGGAACCCGCCCCACAACCGGAGGCGGAGCCCGAGCTCGAAGCAGAAGCCGTGGCCGAACCCGTTCCTGCCCACGAGCCTGAACCGGCGCCCATCCCCGAACCGGAACCGGAAGAACCCGCTCCGGCGCCGGAGCTCAGCGTCGTCGGCACCTACGAATCCGGCGGCAATACCTACACGATGTATGCCGACGGCTCGATCGACGCAAAAACGCCCGACGGCGATTACCACTTCGCCTCGCTCGACGAGCTGAAGACCTTCATCGCCGAGGGCGGTGAGAACCGCAGCCCGTGAAGGCGGCGGCTCACCCTCTCAGCGAAAGACCTGCGCGAACTGCGTCAGCGTCGGCTCGTCAGTATAATCGAGCTTGAGCGGCGTGATCGAAATGCGGTTGCTGCGGATCGCCCACAGATCGGTGCCATGGCCGGGGGTGAAATCGGTCTTTGCGAAGGCGATCCAGTAATACGGATTGCCGCGCCCATCCTCGCGCTCGTCGATCTTGAGGAACGCCTGGTCGCGCAGGCCCTGGTTGGTCGCGACGGTGGCGACGACCTCGTCGGGCTCGCAATCGGGGAAGTTCACATTGACCAGCGAATGGCGCGGCCATTCCATCTCGAGCAGCTTGCGCACGATACCCGGCCCATGATGCTCGGCAGTGTGGAACTTCACCTTGTTGCGCCCGCCCGGCCCATAGGCCTGCGACAGGGCGATGGAGCGCACCCCGAGCATGGTCCCCTCAATCGCCGCCGCAATGGTGCCCGAATAGCTGACATCCTCGGCGACGTTCTGGCCGCGATTGACGCCGGAGAGGATCAGATCCGGCTTGCGATCGGCCAGGATCGAGCGCATCGCCATGATGACGCAATCCGTCGGCGTGCCCTTCACGGCAAAATGACGCTCGGATATTTCGCGCAGGCGCAGCGGATCGTTGAGCGAGAGCGAATGCGAGACGCCGCTCTGGTCCGTCTCGGGCGCAACGACGATGACGTCGTCCGACAATTGCCGCGCGATCGCCTCCAGCGCCTTCAGGCCGGGAGCGTGGATGCCGTCGTCATTGGTGCAGAGGATGCGCATGGTCTCAGGGCTGCCTTTCGATACGGGTGATCCCGCCCATATAGGGCGCGAGTGCTGACGGGACCGTGACGGAGCCGTCAGCGTTCTGATAATTCTCCATCACCGCGATCAGCGCGCGCCCGACGGCAACGCCGGAGCCGTTGAGCGTGTGCACGAAGTGCGGCTTGCCGTCGCGGCGGAAGCGCGCGCCCATGCGCCGTGCCTGGAAATCGCCGCAGACGGAGCAGGAGGAGATCTCGCGATAGGCCTGCTGGCCGGGCAGCCAGGCCTCGATATCGTAGGTCTTCTGCGCGGCAAAGCCCATATCACCCGTGCACAAGGTCATGACGCGATAGGGAATGTCGAGCTTTCGCATCACCGCCTCGGCGCAGGCGAGCATGCGCTCGTGCTCGTCGCGCGATGTCTCCGGCGCGGTGATCGAGACGAGCTCGCATTTCCAGAACTGGTGCTGGCGCAGCATGCCGCGCGTATCGCGCCCCGCCGAGCCGGCTTCCGCCCGGAAGCACGGCGTCAGCGCGGTGAATCTAAGCGGAAGCTCCTCCTCGGCGAGGATCGATTCGCGCACGAGATTGGTGAGCGGGACCTCGGCGGTGGGGATGAGCCAGCGATCTTCCTTGGAGGGCGCGGCTTCGAGCACGCGATCAACGAGACGCGCCAGATCGATCTCGCCGGCGCGGAAAGCGGCGACATCCGCCTCACCGGCATGCTCCAACGCCTCGTGAAGCAGCTCCGCACGGGTGCCCTCGCTGAAACCCATGAACTGATCATCACGGAATTTCGGCAATTGCGCCGTGCCGAACATCGCCTCGTCGCGCACCAGCAGCGGCGGGTTCACCTCGGTATAGCCGTGCTCGCCCGTATGCAGGTCAATCATGAACTGGCCGAGCGCGCGTTCCAGCCGGGCGATCTGGCCCTTGGTCACGACGAAGCGCGAGCCGGAGAGTTTCGCCGCCGTTTCGAAATCCATCAGGCCCATGGCCTCGCCGAGTTCGAAATGCTGCGCCGCCTCGCCCTCGCGCGGCGTACCATAGCGGCTTCTCTCGACATTCTCCGCCTCGTCCGCGCCATCGGGCGTCTCGTCGGCGGGCAGATTGGGCAGGGCTGCGAGCGCGTCGTGAATCTCGCGCTCGACGCGGCGCTGGTCCGCCTCGAGCGCCGGTGCGCGCTCCTTGAGGGCGGAGACCTCCGCCATCAGTTCCTGCGCGCGCGCCTCGTCCTTCGCCGCCTTGGCCTTGCCGATCTCCCTGGAGCGCGCATTGCGCGTCTCCTGGAGCGTCTGCAATTCGCCGATGATGCGCCGGCGCTCGTCATCGAGGGCAACAAGCCCGGCGGCGGTGCCGGCGAAGCTCTTGTCGCGGCGCATCAGCGCCTGATCGAATCCATCGGGGTTTTCGCGGATCGCGCGGATATCGTGCATGGCTCATCGACTCGGGGCCGGGTCTGACCTCGCCGGATCGACGCCAGCTGCGTCAGATCTCGGCGTCGCGCGCGGCCTCGGCTTCCGCCCGCTTCTTCTCGACCATCCTGACGGAGAAGATGCTTGCCTCGTAAAGAAGCAGCGTCGGCACCGCAAGGGCGAACTGGCTGATCACGTCCGGCGGCGTGAAGAAGGCGGCCACGATGAAGACCAGCACCACCGCATATTTCCGGTTCTTCTTGAGATAATCCGAATCGATCAGCCCGGCACGAGCGAGCAAGGTCAGGATCACCGGCAGCTGGAAGCAGATGCCGAAGGCGAAGATCAGCATCATGATCAGCGAAAGATATTCCCCCACCTTGGGCAGGAATTCGATCATCGGCTGCCCCTCGGTGGCGAGCTGCTGCATACCGACGGAAAAAAGCATCAGGAGCGGCATGGCCACAAAATAAACCACGCAGGCGCCGAGCGCGAACAGCAGCGGCGTCGCCACGAGATAGGGGATGAAGGCGTTGCGTTCGTTTTTATAGAGCCCCGGCGCGATGAATTTGTAGATCTGCATCGCGACATAGGGAAAAGCGAGGAAGGCGGCGCCGAAGAAGGCGACCTGCAGCTGGGTGAAGAAATATTCCAGCCCGTGCGTGTAGATCATCCGCGCCTCTTCCGGCGTGGCGAGCGCCTGCACATAGGGCTGGACGAGGATGTTGTAGATCGTGCGCGCGAAGGTGAAGCAGAGGACGAACATCACCACGAAGGCGATCATCGCCCGGATCAGGCGCTGACGCAGCTCGATGAGATGTTCGATGAGAGGGGCGCGGGACGCTTCGATCTCGTCCTCGTCCACATGCGTCGTCACGTCTTGCTCTCTTCCCTGGCGGTCGCTTTGGCGGTGGATTTGGCTGGGCCGGATTTGGAGGCCGTTGATTTTGTAGCAGAAGGCTTGTCGGAAGCGCGCTTCGCAGGAGATGGTTTCGCAGAGGCTGGCTTGGAGGCAGCCGGCTTGGAGGCAGTCGACTTGGAGGCCCCCGACTTGGAGGCCCCCGACTTGGAGGCCCCCGACTTGGAGGCACCCGACTTGGCTGGCGCACCCTGTCCCGTTGCGGCAGATGCGCCGGGTTGCGCTTCCGTTGTACTCGCTGCCGCCGTCGCCGCGCCCGCATCGGCGGCTTTCGTCCCGCTTCCGTCGATCGCGCCCTTTACCTGATCACGCACGCCGGTGACCTCGTCACGAACGGCCTTGGCCGGATTCAGCGCCCGGGTCGTCTGCTTGTTGAGATTATCGAGATCCTTGCGGACATGGTCGAGATCGGCCTCGCGCAGAGCCTCGTTGAACTGTCCCTGAAAATCGGACGCCAGCCGCCGGACCTTGCCAATCATGCGACCGATCGTGCGCAGCGTCCCGGGCAGCTCTTTCGGGCCGATCACGATCAGCGCGATCGCCCCGATCAGCAGAATCTCCATCCAGCTGAAATTCAACATGCTCCGCCGCCTCACAGCCTGCGCGGCGAATCACCGGCATGCCGGGCATGCCGCATCTCACCGCACTCGCGCGTCACCGCATCCGTTAAGCCGGCCTCAGCCCGCCTTCTTCTGCGCGACCTTGCTGTCCCTGGTCTCGGCGGTCGCCGTATTCTGATGCTCGATGGCCTTGGGGGGATCTTTTTTCTCCTCCTCAGCCTCGGCAGCGGCGATTTCATCCTCGCTCATGCCCTTCTTGAAGGCCTTGATGCCCTTCGCCACGTCGCCCATCATTTCCGAAATCTTGCCGCGCCCGAAGAGCAGGACGAGCAGCACGCCGACGATGATGATTTGCCAAATACTCGGGCTCATAACCAACCTCCCAGGACGCCCTCGGGCGTTCAACCAAACCTCGTTACATACAAACCTATTGGCGCGACGAGGCGAAAACAAGGAATTCCCGCCAATATAATCGCGACTCGGCGCCCGGCCAAACAGCGACGCAGGTCATCGCACCCGATGTCAATCCCGCGCCAGTCGGTCGCGATGGGCGCAGTGCCGTGTGAAACCGGCAGAAACCCCGATCCACCCACTGCCTGACGCCTTAACGCGACGCGCTCAATCGTCACGATGGACCCGCTCGTTGCGCTCGTGAGCCTCCTGCGCCTCCAGCGACAGGGTGGCGATCGGCCGCGCTTCCAGTCGCTTGAGCGAAATCGGTTCGCCGGTCTCCTCGCAATAGCCGTAGCTGCCATCCTCGATCCGCGCCAGAGCGGCATCGATCTTGGCGATCAGCTTGCGCTGGCGATCGCGGGCGCGTAACTCGATCGCGCGATCCGTTTCGGATGAAGCGCGATCGGCAATGTCGGGATGATTCTCGTTCTCGTTCTGCAGCGTGGTCAACGTCACCGCCGCTTCCCGGATGATGTCCTGCTTCCATTGGATGAGCTTGCGCCGGAAATATTCGCGCTGGCGCTCGTTCATGAACGGTTCGTCCTCACTCGGACGATAGGACGTTTCGATAACCGTGTTCGTCATCGTGATCCTTTGTCGTTCGCCCTTGCGGCGCCTGCGCGCCGTCGGCTGCCCCCTCGGCTTGCGTGCCTTATAGCGAAGCGTCCCGCCTTGCACAATCGCGAAGACGCCCCGCCGCGCCAGATAGGATCATGCGAAGACGAAAGAAGCATGAAAATGATCTTTCATGCCTTTTCCCAACAGCTTGTACATCGTGGCTGAGCGATGGCGAGCCTTGCCGTTCAGAGAATCACCCGGGCATGTCACTTGGGCAAAGCATTTTGCGATCCGGCGAAGCACCGCCTCTGCCAATCATGCTGCGCGACTTGTAGCAGGGGGCAGGACCAGCCGGTGCGACAACCAACTGTTTCGGCTTCGACCTGCAAGCCGTTCATTGATGCCAAGCGAAACAATGCGTGAATATCAATATCGAGACCCGCGCATTCCTATCCGGCACACGCGTCCCAACGACAAAAACAGGCTGGAAACAGGCCATGCTGCAAAGTGGCGCAATCTGAAATTCATCATGCATTAACCTTAATAAAACAGTCTTTGATTGTGTGAGAATCGATCAAAGAAGACACCATGCCGTTTCGTCTGCCCCATATCCGCAAGGCCTGGTTCGCTGCGGCCCTGCTCTGCGCGGCGCCCTATACAGCCCAGCAACCGGCACAGAATTCCCTCGTGCCTTTCGCGCCGGCCGGTGCACACGCTGCTGAGGAAAGCCTGCAGCTTGAATACGAGAACCGGTTTTACAGCTGGCGCCAATTGGCGGCCCAGGAGCGCGGACATCAGTGGACATCGCTTCTGACGACCCAGTACCGCCTCATGACGGATGCGGTCATGTTCGAATATGCCAACCGGGTCGGTTTCATTCGCTCCGAGCGCAGCACGCCCTGGCGCCCCGGTCGCGCGCAAGGGCCCACTGATGCCACCTTCAACGCGACACTCACATTCGCCACGGCGCAAGGGACGCTGTTCCCGTTCCTGACAGCTTCGGCCAACCTGCCCGTCGGACGATCGACACTGTTTGGACGCGAGAAGAACGCCATCATGGATGGTGATCTTGTGGGTCATACGCGCCTTGGTGAAGGCCTGAACACGCAGATCGGCGGCGGTGTCACATGGCATGTCGACGACCGCTGGTCGCTGACGACAGCAGCGACCTACAAGTTTTCAGGCCCCTATGTGCCGGACGGCAACTTCCCCTTCCGCTTTCAATCCGGTGACGAGATCGTCGCTTCGACGGACCTTGCTTATGAGGCAGACACCGGTCGCGCGAGCATCGGCTTCCGCTTTGGCAGCCAGACGAGTTCGCTTATCGAAGGCTTCGAGTACTTCCGTCCCGGCGACGGCTGGACGGTTTTCGGTACGGCCGCCCGCGCCTTTGGCGAGGGGCAGCAGGTCGAGGCCCAATGGTCGGTGACGCGCCAGAGGCGCAACCATTTTTTCGATCCGTTCACCGGGAACTTCGAACGCGAAGAGGCGCGCTCAGCCGGTGATATCCTGCAACTCAGCCTGAACTGGTCACAGGCCCGCAGCTGGGGCCGTTGGGGCCTTGCTGGCTCGGTGCTTCGGCGCACGGCCAATGACTACGATCCGAAGAGCGATCTCTTCATCCCCGCCCGCACCCGATGGATGGTGGGGCCCCATCTGACCCTCGCCAACGATTCCGGCGCAACGCTCACGGCCAGAGCGCAAGCGATGCGCCTCAACGAAGACCGGGTGTTTCTGACGGGCCAGACGAGACGCTTCATCGGAGCCCAGTTCACCCTCTCCGCCAACCTCGAATTCTGACCTGAACTGACCGGACTCACCTGAGCAGAAAGCCACGACGATGCCAGTGAAACGCCTGCCCGCCTCCGCGCCCCGTCTCCGGAAGCGAGACATACTGAGCCCGCTTGCAATCCTGATGATCCTGGCCGGGACGGCACTCGTTCCGGCAACGGGCCAGGCACAGGGAATCGCGCCGAGACAATCCGATCGCGCTGTATTGAATATGCAGGAAGCGGCGACGCTGGCGCTGGAGTATATAGAATTTGCCGAGGCTGCATACTCGCCGGGTGAAAAGCGTTCTATCAGTGGCTTTAAATTTCATCAATCACTTGGGGATTTTTTAGTAGAAAACAGTGATAATCCGAACGAAATCAATAATATTGTTGAGAATTCTGGCTTCAAGGGAGCAATTTACAAAGACATAGAAGGCAATTACATGATATCTTTTGCTGGGTCAGAGAATTTTCAAGATCTAGATGCAGCAGCAACACAATTAATAGTTCCTATTTCGCAGCAATACAGACTAGCTAAATTGGTTGGGAGAACGGTCAAACAGAAAAACATGAAAGCAACATTCGTGGGCCACTCACTTGGAGGGGGGTTAGCGCAGGAAGCTTCTTACCAATCAAACCGTCGCGGAATTGGCTTTAACACATTAGGCTCGAATTTCGTTCAGGCGAATCTTCGAGGAAATACAGGTCATAATTTTATTAGTTTCAATGTTGGATTTGATTTTGCTGTAATGTTGGGAAGCCAGCAGGGCACTGAGTACATTCTGCCAGGGAGCATAAACGCGAATCACAAAATAGATAGCCTGAAAGATACCTTAGATAATTTGGCGACGCGCAGTCAATCAGGCAGAACAGTAACCAACTGGGCGAGAGTAAATACAGCCAGGGGAAATGCTTACTCTGTCGTTACAAGCAATATATCAACAGTGGGAAATGGCAATACGAGCCATAACCCTCCAACTCCAAGAAATTCTGATACCCTTGCAAACGATCTGTTCGTCACTCAAGATTCAGTTCGAGCTGAGAGCCAATTCAGGTTAGTCGAAGGCAATGAGGCAATCAATCTACAACAACACGGCAATTCAATCGGCAGCCTGCGGTCACCCGCCAATACAAGGATTTATACGGTCAACAATGCAGGTCGCAGACAGACAATCGTGGAAAAAGATTTTGTCATGGCTGCAGGGGTGAACCGGTTTTATCTTACTGGCTTTGGAAGCTTCATAACAACTGAATATCCTGAATTTGTTGGCACTCAGTATAATGATCGCGGAATGATATCACTCCATACACTAGGCGGGCAGGCTTATCCGCTGAGAGAAACTGTGAACCGAAGTAATTTTATTCCAGTCCAGAACTTACCGGCGCCACTGCTGAAAGCATGGGAACAAGCCAGCGGTTCTGGCGGCGCAACACCTTTCAAGTCACTTCAATCTCGATCAGCACTCCCTTTCTTCGCTCGCCCATCTGTGCGTGTCGCGCCCGGCGGAACGGTGACCCTTCGGATGCAGGTCCTGAATGTTGGCGATACGCTCTTTCCCAGCGCAATCGCCGTCACCAATCTCAGCGCGGAATAAGCCGAGCCCATCAGCCGGAAATAAACTGCGCCTGGGATGAACTCCGCCTGGCATGCCCCGTAGAGAATCACCGCCGCGTGCTCCGCCCATCGCGAAACCCACGCAGGAATTTCCAGTTGAGCAACCGGCGGCATCTGACGCGGAATATATGGTGGGCGGTGACGGGCTCGAACCGCCGACCCTCTCGGTGTAAACGAGATGCTCTACCAACTGAGCTAACCGCCCTGCCCGCTTCAGCGGGAACGCAAACCGGGCGACCGCAGAACCGCAGGCCGCTCCAGTGGCAAGGGCCGCAACGCCTGAAATCCGACAGTGATGCGGCCTTTCTGCACGCTCGACCCGACCGGGCCACCCCCGGCCAGTCCCGACAGGCATGGATCATCTGATCCATGCCGCCGATATCGGATTACTTGTTGACGGCATCCTTGAGGCCGGCACCCGCCTTGAACTTCGGCGTCTTGCTGGCCGGAACCTGAACCTTTTCACCGGTGCGCGGGTTGCGCGCTTCACCAGCGGCACGGTGGGCCACCGCGAAGGTGCCGAATCCGACGATCTTCACTTCGTCGCCCTTGGACAGGGCTTCCTGAATGGTGTCGAGAGCAGCGTCCAGAGCTTCGCCGGTCTGCGCCTTGGACAGGCCGGTCTTCTCGGACATGGCGGTGACGAGCTCACCTTTGTTCATCGCATCTTCCTCCAACTGGATCTGCCGACCGGAAGCCTTGTCCAGACGGCATTTCGATGCCTTCGGTGATACCGCAACGAGGCGTGATCGCAAGTCGAAATCCGGATTTCGGGCCGGAAAATCGGGGGATGGCGGGATAGTGTCGCAATCAGGCACCGTCAGCGTCGGAAAGTTGCACCGCAAAAGAGAACGCGCTGCGGACGATTCGTCCACAGCGCGCCCGCAACGCTTCCATCAGGGCAGCCGACGCAGCTCAGTGCGCAACCATGCCCGGATTGTCATCATCGACCACGGTCGAGACCTTCTCGGCCTGCGTCGCTTCATCCCAGGTGATCGACTCGGGCATCCGCACCAGCGCATGCTCCAGCACCTGCTCCATCCGCGATACGGGGACGATCTCCAGCCCGGCCTTGATGTTGGCCGGCACGTCCGCGAGATCCTTCACGTTCTCCTCCGGGATCAGCACCTTCTTGATGCCGCCGCGCAGTGCGGCCAGGAGCTTCTCCTTGAGGCCGCCGATGGGGAGCACGCGCCCACGCAGCGTCACTTCGCCGGTCATGGCGATATCGCGCCGCACGGCAATGCTGGTGAGGATCGACACGATCGCCGTCGCCATGGCGATACCCGCAGACGGCCCGTCCTTGGGCGTCGCCCCCTCCGGAACGTGCACGTGAATATCACGCTTGTCGAAGGAAGGCGGCTCGATGCCGAAATCGATGGCCCGCGAGCGGACATAGGAGGCCGCGGCGGAAATCGATTCCTTCATCACGTCACGCAGATTGCCAGTGACGGTCATCTTGCCCTTGCCGGGCATCATCACGCCCTCGATCGTCAGCAACTCGCCGCCGACCTCGGTCCAGGCGAGCCCGGTGACGACGCCGACCATGTCCTCCGCCTCGACCTCGCCGAAACGATATTTCGGCGCGCCCAGATAATCGGACAGGTTGGATTCGGTGACGACGACCTTCTCGATCTTCTCCGTGAGGATCTGCTTGACGGCCTTGCGCACCAGGTTCGAAAGCTCGCGCTCGAGATTGCGCACCCCCGCTTCGCGCGTATAGCGCCGGATCAGCAGCAGCAGCCCGCTATCATCAATCGCCCATTCCTCGGCCTTGAGGCCATGCTTCTTGATGGCCTGCGGGATCAGGTGACGGCGCGCGATTTCCTGCTTCTCGTCCTCGGTATAACCCGCGATGCGGATCGTCTCCATGCGGTCGAGCAACGGCGCCGGAATGTTGAGCGTGTTGGCCGTGGTGACGAACATCACGTTCGACAGATCGTATTCTACCTCCAGATAGTGATCGGCGAAGGTGGAATTCTGCTCGGGATCAAGCACTTCCAGCAGTGCCGAAGAAGGATCACCACGGAAGTCCTGGCCCATCTTGTCGATCTCGTCGAGCAGGATGAGGGGATTGATCGTCTTCGCCTTGCGCATGGACTGGATGATCTTGCCGGGCAGCGAGCCGATATAGGTACGCCGGTGGCCGCGAATCTCGGCCTCGTCACGCACGCCGCCCAGCGACATGCGCACGAATTCACGCCCCGTCGCACGCGCGATCGACTTGCCGAGCGAGGTCTTGCCCACGCCGGGCGGGCCGACGAGGCAGAGAATCGGCCCAGTCAGCTTGTTGGCGCGCTGCTGCACGGCAAGATACTCGACGATGCGCTCCTTGACCTTGTCGAGACCGAAATGATCGGTATCGAGCACGTTCTGCGCCGCATTGAGATCCTTCTTCACCTTGGAGCGCTTGCCCCAGGGGATGCCCAGCATCCAGTCGAGATAATTGCGCACGACCGTGGCCTCGGCCGACATCGGCGACATCTGGCGCAGCTTCTTCAATTCGGCCGTCGCCTTTTCGCGGGCCTCCTTGGACAGCTTCGTCTTGTTGATGCGCTCTTCGAGCTCCCCGAGCTCGTCGCGACCGTCCTCGTCGCCGAGTTCCTTCTGAATGGCCTTCATCTGCTCATTCAGATAATACTCGCGCTGCGTCTTCTCCATCTGGCGCTTGACGCGGGTGCGGATCCGCTTCTCGACCTGCAGAACGGAGATCTCGCTCTCCATCTGGCCCAGAACGCGCTCAAGGCGCTCGGCCACGGTGGCAAGCTCCAGGATCTCCTGCTTCTCCGACACCTTCACCGCGAGATGCGAGGCAACGGTATCGGCAAGCTTGGCCGGATCCTCGATCTGCGACACGGCGGCCACGACTTCCGGGGAGACCTTCTTGTTGAGCTTGACATAGCCCTCGAACTCATTGAGCACCGAGCGCGCCAGCGCTTCGGCCTCGATCCGGTCTCCCACCTCGTTGGGCAGGGCCGTGATCCGGGCCTCATAATATTCCTCGTTGGGCACATATTCATCAATGCGCGCACGCCCTGCCCCCTCGACGAGCACCTTCACGGTGCCGTCGGGAAGCTTGAGAAGCTGCAACACGCTGGCGATGGTTCCGACCTTGTAGATGCCGTCGGCCGCTGGGTCATCTTCCGTCGCGTTGATCTGTGTGGCGAGAACGATGTGCTGATCGTTCTTGACCACCTCCTCAAGCGCGCGGATCGACTTTTCCCGACCGACGAAGAGCGGCACGATCATGTGGGGAAACACCACGATGTCGCGCAGGGGAAGAACCGCGTAGACGCCCTCGGTGCCGGGCTCGATCGGAGTGCGGTTTTTCGACTGTGTCATTAAACGACGTCCTTTAGCCTTTTGAACGTCCAGCCGTTTCCACGGAATGTGCTATCGCGCTGGACGGGCTCTCGCGGAGAGATCGCTGGAGAGCCTGCAGTTCGCCACCTTCTTCGAAGCATGGCGAACGGGATACTCGATAAGTGGCGTCCGTATCCGGATATTTCAACCGGTGGCCGATCCGCGAAACGCAGCCAGTCGCCTTCCAGGCAGCGTGTCGTTACGCGCTCGCCGTCTGGGAAGACTCGTTGCCGCGATCGGCATGGATGATCAGCGGGCCGGCATTGCCTTCAACCGTCTCCGGACTGATCACCACCTGTTCGACCGATTCCATGCCTGGCAGATCGTACATCGTATCGAGCAGGATCGTCTCGAGGATAGACCGCAGCCCGCGCGCACCGGTCTTGCGTTCGATGGCCTTGCGGGCGATCAGGCTCAGCGCCTCGTCCTGGAATGTGAGCTGGACGTCTTCCATTTCGAACAGGCGCTGATACTGCTTGACGAGCGCATTCTTCGGCTCGCTGAGGATCTGGATCAGCGCGGCCTCGTCAAGGTCCTCCAGAGTCGCAAGCACGGGCACACGACCCACGAATTCCGGGATCAGGCCGAATTTCAGCAGGTCTTCCGGCTCCACCTCGCGGAAGATTTCGCCCATACGGCGATCATCGGGGCCCGAGACCTGCGCTGCGAAGCCGATCGAGGTGCCCTTGCCGCGGCTCGAGATGATCTTGTCGAGACCCGCAAAGGCTCCGCCGCAGATGAAGAGGATGTTGGTGGTGTCCACCTGAAGGAATTCCTGCTGCGGATGCTTGCGCCCGCCCTGGGGCGGAACCGAGGCGACAGTGCCTTCCATCAGCTTGAGCAGGGCCTGCTGCACACCTTCACCCGAGACGTCCCGCGTGATCGACGGATTGTCGGACTTGCGGGAGATCTTGTCGATCTCGTCGATATAGACGATGCCGCGCTGGGCGCGCTCGACGTTGTAATCAGACGCCTGCAGGAGCTTGAGGATGATATTTTCCACATCCTCACCGACATAGCCCGCCTCGGTCAGCGTCGTCGCATCGGCCATGGTGAACGGCACGTCGAGGATGCGCGCCAGCGTCTGCGCGAGCAGCGTCTTGCCCGAACCGGTCGGACCGATCAGCAGGATATTCGACTTGGCCAGCTCGACCTCGGCATGCTTCTGCGCGTGAGCGAGGCGCTTGTAGTGATTGTGCACTGCGACAGAAAGCACCTTCTTGGCGTGATTCTGCCCGATCACGTAATCGTCGAGAACGTTGCGGATCTCCTTCGGTGTGGGCACCCCGTCCCGGGACTTGACCAGCGAGGTCTTGGATTCCTCACGGATGATATCCATGCACAGCTCGACACATTCATCGCAGATGAAAACCGTGGGACCCGCGATCAGCTTGCGCACTTCGTGCTGGCTCTTGCCGCAGAACGAGCAATACAGCGTGCTCTTCGAATCGTTTCCGCCAGCCTTGCTCATACTATCTCTCCAATTTCCGGCGCCGATCCGCAACGACGACCGGCTATCTCACCATATATGCGCCGGACTAACAAAATGTAGCCCTAAAGGCAGAACCACGGATGGTGGTGTTTGAATCGCCGAATTTCGATGCAATCACGCTGCGCCCCCTTGATCAATAGGTCAAGCGCACCGGGAAGCGTTTTCTCCCCGATGCGCAGAGACCGACCGTCGCGGCTCGTGGCGCGAGAGGCCCAGCGAGACGGTATTCCCGGCATCAGGCCTCAGCCCTCCGCCTCCGCACGCTTGCTGATCACATCGTCGATCAGGCCGAATTCCTTCGCAGCCTCGGCCGTCATGAAATTGTCGCGCTCCAGCGCCTGCTCGACCGCGGCGATGTCACGACCGGTATGCTTCACGTAGATTTCATTCAGGCGACGCTTCAACGCCTCTATTTCGCGGGCGTGAATCAGGATGTCGGTGGCCTGCCCCTGAAAGCCGCCGGAGGGCTGGTGCACCATGATTCGGGCGTTCGGCAGGGCAAAGCGCTGCCCGGGTTCACCGGCGCAGAGCAGGAGCGAGCCCATCGAAGCTGCCTGGCCGACGCAGAGCGTCGAGATCGGACAGCGGATGAACTGCATCGTGTCGTAGATCGACAGGCCAGAAGTGACCACGCCACCGGGCGAGTTGATATAGAAGGAAATCTCCTTCTTCGGATTCTCCGCCTCGAGAAAGAGCAATTGCGCCACGACCAGCGAAGCTGTGTGATCCTCGACCGGCCCGGTCAGGAAAATGATGCGTTCGCGCAAAAGGCGCGAATAAATGTCGAAGGACCGCTCGCCGCGGCTGGATTGCTCCACCACCATCGGCACCAGCGTGCTGTTATAGACCTCGATCGGATCTCTCATCGTCTCACCGCTCCTGAAAATTAGGCCGCGCCTGATGAGGGCGCGGCCAGAGATATTGATAACCTAGGGCCGTGACCGGCCGCAATCCAGACTGAAATCACCGTTACCGAACATCACACTCGGTCTGGACAGTGCTTCAATCCTCGGCCTTCCTGGCCTTGGCACGCGGCTTCTTGGCTGGAGCCGCCTCCTCGCCTTCACCCGATTCGGTCTTGGGTTCGGACTTGCTCTTGGCCTTGGATGCGGCTTTCGGCTCAACCTCGCCCTCGGACTTGTCTTCCGACTTATCCGCAGACTTATCCGCAGACTTGGCCTTGCTCTTCGAAGCCCCCTTGGCCTTCGGCTTCTCTTCCGAAGCGGCGGTACCCTCTTCCTCTTCATCGGCGAAGAGCGTGTCGCGATCAACCTTCTCCTCCTCGACCGTCACCTCGTTGAGGATATGGTCGACGACCTTCTCCTCGAAGATCGGGGCGCGGATCTCCGCCAGAGCCTGAGGGTTCTTCTGATAGAATTCCCAGACCTGCTTTTCCTGGCCGGGGAACTGGCGCACACGCTCGACCAGGCCCTGGGTGACCTCGTCGTCGGTGACCTGGATTTCGCCTTTTTCGCCGATCTGCGCGAGGACGAGGCCCAGACGCACGCGGCGCTCGGCGATCTTGTGATATTCCGCCTTGGCCTCTTCCTCGGTCGTACCGTCATCCTCGAAGGTCTTCGAATTGTTCTGCAGGTCGGACATGACCTGCGACCAGACAGCGTTGAACTCCTGCTCGACGAGGCTCGGCGGCAGCTCGAAATCGTATTTCTCGTCCAGCGCGTCGAGCAGCGCCTTCTTCACCTTGCGGCGCGACTGCGCGTCGAGATCGCGCTTCACCGCCTCACGGATGGCATCCTTCATCGCGTCGAGCGATTCCATGCCGAACTGCTTGGCGAGGTCGTCGTCGATCTTTGCCTCTGCAGGCGCCTGAACGTCCTTGACGGTGACGGCGAAGCTCGCCTCCTTGCCGGCGAGATGCGCGGCGCCGTAATTGGCCGGGAAGGTCACCGTCACGGTCTTTTCGTCACCGGCCTTCACACCGACGAGCTGATCCTCGAAACCCGGGATAAAGGTGTTGGAGCCGAGATCGACGGAGATATCCTGCGCCGTACCGCCCTCGAAGGCCTCACCATCCATGGTGCCGACGAAATCGACCATGACGCGATCACCGCTTTCCGCCACGCGCCCTTCGGCACTGTCGAAGCTGCGGTTCTGCGCCGCCATGCGCTGCAGCGTCTCGTCCACTTCCTTGTCGGTCACCTCGGTCACGGGCTTGCGCACCGTGATGTCCGACATGTCGGCAAGCTCGAATTGCGGCAGGATTTCCAGTGCAACCTTGAAGGAGAGATCGGCCTTGGCGTCGAGCGCCTTTTCCATCTCTTCCTTGTCTTCCGGGAACTCGTAGCGCGGCTGGCCGGCCGGCTTCAGCGCATTCTCATCCACGATCTTGCGCTCGGCCTCGCCCACCAGCGTCTGAACCATCTCGGCCATGACCGAACGGCCATAGAGCCGGCGCAGATGCGCCACCGGGACCTTGCCCGGGCGAAATCCGTTGATCCGTACACGATCCTTCAGGGAAGAGAGCTCGCTGGTCAGCCGCTCCTCCAGCTCCGAGGCTGGCAGAACCACCTGGAACTCCCGCTTCAAACCCTGCGACAGCGTCTCCGTCACCTGCATCTTCAAAAACCCGTTTTCTGACCTCGTGAGCCGATGCAGGCAACGCCTGCACCGGAGCGAGCCCCTAGCACGTCGGACAGGCCGACGAAAGGAGCAGCCCGGAGATACGGCGCATTCATGGCGACAATGGTGCGGGCGGAGGGATTTGAACCCCCACGACTTGCGTCACTGGAACCTAAATCCAGCGCGTCTACCAATTCCGCCACGCCCGCGCATGCGGCGCCTGCGCCCCGCTCTCCGGTTTCGCGGCTCTATATCACGGTTGAAACGCCATGCATCAAAAAAGTTGCACGTTGCGCAACGCGCGCCAGACGAAATGACGCGATCTTGTCAGGCATCCGTGAGCAGATTGTAGATGATTGCGGCAACGAACGCGAACGCGATCGAAAGAGCCGTGAACGCAACCGGCGCGTCGTTCTGCACCAGCAAGGCGGCGATGATCGCGATGCCACAAGCACTCAGAAGAAGATGAAGCATGGCTGGATACTCCTGTACTCTGTTTCAGTTTAGCACAGCCCCGCGCAAAACCGAAACATTACCAAAGTCTGAAGTGATCTGGAGCAATCCTCATACCATTTTCGCAATCAGGAATTGGCAGGCCATTGATCCGGACCGGCCCGGTTCGTCCGACCGTCCCGCGCGCGACCGGATCAATGGCGTCTACTCGCAGCGCGACGATCAGACCCCACGTGCGCGCATCAGCGGCGAGGAGCCGAGGCGGTACCGGCCATGCGAAGAAACCGGCCGTGGCGAATCCTGCTTGGATGCATCACGCATGCGGGCCATCGTAGTACCTGTATCAAATCGTAATGCCTGTTCCGAAATGTCGTGCATGCGCAAGTTCCTCGCAGCGCTTCAGCCGCGGCATGCAACGCGCGCCAAACCGTGTGAGCACCTTCGCCATCACGCCGGGCTTGGTGACGAACGAAGAACAGATGGCGCTCGGGCATCTCGATAGCCAATGTCGGATCGCCCCGCGCGCTTCATCGCCCCACCTGCGCTTCATCACGCGGAAGCGGAGCCGATCATCTCGAAACAATAATCGAGGCGAATTTTTCCGGAATATCGCCGACCAGTTCTTCGACATGGTCATCGAACGGTACGACAGTTATCGAAGCATTGGCTGGAACGGTAATCCGGTCTCCCCGGGATATTTCTGCCCCGTCGACGTGAGCCGGGCCAAATTCCAAGCCAATCTCGTCATCCGTATCATTCTCGAAAACGACGGAAATTTTTCGCAGTGTTTTGACAATGGCACCCATATTCTCTCTTATCTCATTCTCTGCGAGTGCCAGGCGCTCGGTCGTGATGAAAAACAGATCGGTCCTACCGTTTTCCATCGGTGTAAAGCCTATACCGAAAAGACCTTTGGGATCGGCGTCGGAGATATCGGAAAATTGGGTCATTTCCACCCACATATCGACATGAATGAAACTGTGCGGGCTGGATATTTGCACCTGATCTTCCCAGAAGCGGTCCCAGTCTGCGCAACCCCTGTACCGCACATTATGGCCGTAACGCTCCAGTACCGGCATGATCGCCTCTTTGTATTCCTCGCAAGAGGTTTCCACTTGGATCATGACGCGAGCCTGGATCGTCTTCGTGGTGGAAAAGGGACGATTGGCAAGTTTGATGATTTCGGATGATGGCAGCGTAGCATGAACGATCGTGTTGCAAGCCCCCAGGGCCATGCAAGCGAGGGTGATGATCAGCGCTCTCATGTTGCCCCCTTCGCTCTGCCATACGGGCTTCGCCCCGCCGCGGCAGAAGAAAGTGTCGCGGATGCTATCCTATATTATAAGTTTTCCCTTAACGTAAATCTTTAATTGATAAATTCCGGCTGCCCATTCCAATCGAAGCAGCGTTCGAGGCATCATCCGAACAGCCTGGGTCGGATCAGGCGCTGTCACGCTTCGCTGCAGCCGATCATGCCAAATGGCAACCCATACGGCCGGTACGGCACGCTCCCTCACAGCCCCCGCAACACCCCCGGCAGCGCCTCGCTCAGATCCTCCGCGATCAGGCCTGGGCCGTAGACGATACCGGTGCGCGCGTGGAGCCAGACGGCGGCGCAGGCGGCTTCGAAAGCCGGCATGCCTTGCGCGATCAGGCCGGTAACGATGCCGGTGAGCACGTCGCCGGAGCCGGCTGTGGCGAGATAGGGGGTCGTCTCGGCGATGATCGCGGCGCGTCCGTCGGGGCTCGCGACGATCGTGTCGCCCCCCTTGCAAATCATTACCGAGCGGGCGATCTCGGCGGCGCGCAGGGCCGCCTGCCAGCGGTTGGGCGCATCGCGCACGCCTTCCGCCGATTCGAACAGACGGCGCATCTCGCCCTCATGCGGCGTCAGCACGCAGGCGCGCGCGGCGCTCGCCACCATGCCGAGCGTATAGGCCTCGCCGGCGAACGACGTCAGCGCATCGGCGTCGAGCACCAGCCCCCTGCCCGTGCGCGCCGCAGCCTTGACCATGGCGCGCGTCGCCTCGCCGACCCCGTAACCGGGGCCGAGCGCCACCGCCGTGAAGCGGCGATCTTCGAGCAGCACCCCGAGCTCCTCCGGCGTATCGCAGGGCGCGAGCATGATCGCGGTGAGATGGGCTGCATTGACCGCGAGGGCGGCACGCGGCGAGGCGAGCGTCACCGCGCCGGCGCCGACGCGCAACGCCCCGCGCGCTGCGAGACGCGCCGCACCCGTGCGATGCATCTCGCCGGAGAGCACCAGCGCGTGCCCGCGCTTGTATTTGTGAGTATCCGATTCGGGACGCGGTAGCGTATCGCGCCACAGGGCTGGCTCGTTGGCGAAGAGCGCGGGCGCGAAACCGTCGCACGTGGCATCGGGAATGCCGATATCGACGACGCTTATCGCCCCGCAAAGATCACGCCCGGGCAGCAGCAGGTGCCCCGGCTTTCGCGCGGCGAAGGTGACGGTGCGCGTGGCGGGGAGCGCGACACCGCGTATGGCGCCCGAATCACCGTCGATGCCCGACGGGATATCCACGGCCAGAACCGGCACGCCGCTTCGCGCGACACGTGCGATACAGGCCGCGACGGCGCCTTCCAGATCACGCGTCAGACCGGTGCCGAAGAGCGCGTCGATAACGAGACCGGCCTCGTCGCAAGTGATATCCTCCAGCGCAATGACGGGCCCATCATACAACCTCGCCGCAGCAGCCGCATCGCCGGAGAGCCTTTCACGCGGGCCGAGGAGACCGAGCGTCACCCTGTAGCCGTCCTCGGCGAGGCGGCGCGCGGCAATGAAACCGTCACCGCCGTTATTGCCCGGCCCGCAGAGAATCACCACACGCCCCGTCGGCGCAAGCATGGCGCGGGCGGCCTGCGCCACGCCCGCGCCGGCGCGCTCCATGAGAACCATGCCCGGCACGCCGGAAGCGATCGTGAGCCGGTCGGCTTCGCGCATATGGGCGACGGCAAGAATGCGATGATGGTTCATGGCGATCCTCCTGCAGGACAGGCATGCCCCATCTCTTTCTCCCGAGCAATGCGGAGTCGCGCGGCGAGGAAGGCGTGTGAACGGCTATGGCACAACATTACGGCTCAAATCGTCTGAAGAAGTGGCGAATGCATAAATTTTATGCAAACATCGCTGCGTAAATGGGCATACCTGCAGCGGGTTCCCTATCGGAGCCGTGGCAGGGGTGTCGTTAAGATGGTATCACCGTGGTGTTCAAAGAACGACAACCGCGCGGCAAAAGGCGGCTTCACATGCGAAAGATCGAAGCGATCATCAAACCGTTCAAGCTCGACGAGGTGAAGGAAGCTCTTCAGGACGTCGGCCTGCAGGGTATCACCGTCATCGAGGCCAAGGGTTTCGGGCGTCAGAAAGGCCATACGGAGCTTTATCGCGGCGCCGAATACGTGGTCGATTTCCTGCCCAAGGTGAAGCTGGAAATCGTATGCAGCGACGACCTCGTCGAGAAGGCCGTCGACGCCATTCGCAAGGCTGCCCAGACGGGTCGTATCGGGGATGGCAAGATTTTTGTATCTGCCGTCGAGGAGGCGATCCGCATCCGCACCGGCGAGACCGGGTCGGACGCAATCTGACTGTCTCGGAAACCAACCGCGAAACCCGGCCTCACGCCGGATCCTTCGCTTGCAAGCGTCAAGAAAAGAGGACAGGTCCATCATGAAGTCGGCCAACGATGTGCTCAAGGCACTCAAGGACAACGACGTCAAATACGTCGATTTTCGCTTCACCGATCCCAAGGGTAAGTGGCAGCACGTCACCTTTGACGTCACCATGGTCGATGAGGATCTCTTCGCCGATGGCGTGATGTTCGATGGTTCGTCCATCGCCGGCTGGAAGGCGATCAACGAATCCGACATGTGCCTGATGCCCGATCCGGAGACGGCCGTGATGGATCCGTTCTTCGCGGCGCCCACCATGTCGATCGTCTGCGACATCCTCGAACCCGCTTCCGGCGAGCCTTATAACCGCGATCCGCGCGGCATCGCCAAGAAGGCGGAAGCCTTTCTGAAGTCCACCGGTCTCGGCGACACCGTCATGATCGGCCCGGAAGCCGAGTTCTTCGTCTTCGACGACGTGAAGTTCGCCGCCGAGCCCTACAATACCGGCTTCGTGCTCGATTCCGTCGAGCTGCCCTCGAACTCCATGGCGGATTACGAGAGCGGCAACATGGGTCACCGCATCCGCACCAAGGGCGGCTACTTCCCCGTCCCGCCGCTGGATTCCGGGCAGGACATGCGCTCCGAAATGCTCGCCTCCATGGCCGAGATGGGCGTCCAGGTCGAGAAGCACCATCACGAGGTGGCCAGCGCCCAGCACGAGCTTGGCATGAAGTTTGATACGCTCACCCGCATGGGCGATCTGATGCAGGTCTACAAGTACTGCATCCACAACGTCGCCCATTCCTTCGGCAAGTCCGCCACCTTCATGCCCAAGCCCGTCTATGGTGACAACGGCTCCGGCATGCACGTGCACCAGTCGATCTGGAAGGACGGGAAGCCGCTCTTCGCCGGCGACAAATACGCCGATCTCAGCCAGGAATGCCTGTGGTATATCGGTGGCGTGATCAAGCATGCCCGTGCCATCAACGCTTTCACCAACCCCTCGACAAATTCGTACAAGCGTCTGGTCCCGGGCTTCGAGGCGCCGGTGCTGCTGGCTTATTCTTCGCGCAACCGCTCGGCCTCCTGCCGTATCCCGTGGACGACGTCGCCGAAAGCGAAGCGCGTCGAGGTTCGCTTCCCCGATCCGACGGCGAACCCGTATCTCGGCTTCGCGGCCCTCGTCATGGCCGGCCTCGACGGCATCCTGAACAAGATCGATCCCGGTCAGGCGATGGACAAGGATCTCTACGATCTGCCCCCGCGCGAACTGAAGAAGATCCCGACCGTCGCCACCTCCCTGCGCGAGGCGCTCACGGCTCTCGACAAGGATCGCGCCTTCCTCAAGGCCGGCGGCGTCTTCAACGACGACATGATCGATGCCTATATCGCCCTGAAGATGGAAGACGTCATCCGCTTCGATCACACGCCGCACCCGGTCGAGTTCGACATGTACTACTCCGTCTGATGCGACACCCGCCCGGCCCGCCGGGCGGCGTCCGGATCGTCCGAATACAGACCGGGGCGCGAAAGCGTCCCGGTTTTTCGTTTCGGCGCAACCATGCCAAAGCCTCCCTCCGGAATCACGCCTTGCGCGGTCACGCGACGGCGCTAGACTCGCGACCATATGAGAGCTGGTGAAAGCCGGTCGGAGGAAAGCATGAGCGACGAGCACCACGCCCATCATCACCACGCCCATCATCACCATGACCACGACCATGGCAGCGAACTCTCGCCCATGGATCTGCGCGTGCGCGCGCTCGAATCGATCCTCGTCGAGAAGGGCTATGTCGACCCCGCCGCGATCGATGTGCTCGTGGAGATGTATGAAACCCGCGTCGGCCCGCGCAACGGCGCGCAGGTGGTGGCGCGGGCCTGGGCCGATCCCGATTTCCGCGACTGGCTCAAACGCGACGCGACGGCGGCCATCGCATCAATGGGCTTCGAGGGCCGCCAGGGCGAGCATATGGTCGCGGTCGAGAACACGCCGGAAGAGCACAATCTCGTCGTCTGCACCCTTTGCTCCTGCTATCCCTGGCCCGTACTTGGCCTGCCGCCGAGCTGGTACAAATCCGCGCCCTACCGCTCGCGCGCGGTAATTGATCCGCGCGGCGTGCTGGCGGAATTCGGCGTCAGCCTGCCCGGGACGACGCGCATCCGGGTCTGGGATTCCACCGCCGAGATGCGCTACCTCGTCATCCCGATGCGCCCGGAAGGGACGCAGGGCTGGTCGCAGGAGGAACTCGCCGATCTCGTTACCCGCGATTCGATGATCGGTACCGGACTGGCGCGCGATCCGCAGAGCATCGCAAACGGGGAGAGCGCGGCATGAACGGCGCGCAGGATATGGGCGGCATGCACGGTTTCGGCCCCGTGCAGATCGAGGCGGGTGAAATCCCGTTCCATCACGACTGGGAAAGGCGCGCCTTCGGCATCACCATCGCCATGGGAGCCAGCGGCGCCTGGAATCTCGACATGAGCCGGCATGCGCGCGAGACCCTGCCGCCGCCCGATTATCTCGCCTCAAGCTATTTCGAGATCTGGACCAAGGGCGTCGAGCGGCTGGTCACGCGGCTCGGGCTCGTCAGTGAAGCCGAGCTCGCCGCCGGCGCGGCCCTCGAGGCGCCCGTTCCGGTCAGGCGCGTCCTGCGCGGGGGCGATGTCGAAGCCGCCATGAAGCGCGGCGGGCCGACGGAGCGCGAGCCGGCGCATCCCGCGCGATTCAAGCAGGGCGACAGTGTCGTCACCCGGGTGATGAACCCCGCCGGCCATACCCGCCTGCCCCGCTATGCGCGCGGCAAGCGCGGCGTCATCGCCATGGTCCACGGCGTCCACGTTTTTCCCGATACCCATGCCCACGGCCAGGGCGAGGAGCCGCAATGGCTCTACAATGTCCGCTTCACGGGGCGTGAGCTCTGGGGCGAGGAAGCCGATGCGACGCTGATCGTCGGGATCGATGCCTGGGAGAGCTATCTTGAACCTGCCTGACGCGCTCGACGCCGCCACCCGCGCCGCGCAGGTGCCGATCCCGCGTTGCGCCGACGGCCCGGTCTTTGCCGCGCCCTGGGAAGCACAGGCCTTCGCCATGACCCTGCGGCTGCACGAGCAGGGCGCCTTCAGCTGGAAAGAGTGGGCGCAGACGCTTTCAGCCGTCATCCGCGAGGCGCAGGCCGGAGGCGATCCCGATGACGGCGCAACCTATTACACGCATTGGCTCACCGCACTGGAGCGCATCATCGCGCAAAAGCAGCTCGTCGCGCAGGACCAGCTCGAAACCCGTCGCGCCGCCCTCGACCGCGCCGCGCGCGCCACGCCGCATGGTGAGCCGATCCGTCTGGAGAACGATCCGGAATTCCAGGCCTGAAGCGCCGGATCAGGCGACGCGTCGGTCCGCCTGATCGTTCGATGCCGTTCCGGGCCAGCCGTCTTCCGGCAATTCCACCTCGGGAAAGGCGATGATCTTCTCACGCAGGGCCACATGGCGCATCAGACGCCGCGCCGTCAGCGTGTCGATGGCATCGAAGACCTCGTAGACCTCGTTCGGGGCCTCCTGGCCCACACCGGCCTCGCTGCGGATCTGCCAGAACGGCTTCAGCGTGCCCCATTCGAAGCCGATCGCCTTCACCAGCATGGCTGCCGGGTAGAGCGAATCGGCAACGATCAGCCGTTGCACATATTCAGGGGGAATCGCGCTGAGAATGGCCAGCCCGGCAATGGCATCCTCATACTGGCGGCGGCGCAACCAACGCTCCAGATCCGCCTGCTCAACCGATCGCCGGAGCGCGCGCATCGCCACGTAATCGAAGGAAGCGGCCATCATCGCGCGCGAGAAGCGCGTCGGTCCTCCGTCACCCATGGCCGCGGACACGATGGCGACCAGCATCTCGCCCGGCAGCGCGGCATCGCCGTATTCCGCATCGAATTCCTCGCAGACGAGGGCGCCGTCGAGGCTGAGCAGCATGTCGAACTGCGCCGGCGGCATGTCCGGTCGCGAGCAGACCACGCTGCGCAGGATCGCATTGGCCCGCGCCCGCTCGGACAGGATATCGAAACCCTCCTCACTGAAACGCGCGCTGCGGTTGACGGAGAGAGCCAGGACCGTCTCGTCATCGCCCCGTCGCGCGATCGGGGTCGTGACCCGCTCGCCGATTTCGCCACGCCCGGCAAGAGCCTTCAAGTGCTTCTGCCCCCGTTGCTGCGCGACCGTTTCAAGCAACCGTTCCTTGATGCGCAGCGCACTGTTGAGCAACGGCTCGGCCACGCCCGGATCCTCATCCTGGACGAGCTTGTCGACAATGCCTTCCGGCGCGCGCGGATACATGGCCAGTGTCATGGCGAGATCGCGCTTCGTGGCCGCATCGATCCCGTCACTGAGATTCAGGAAAAGATGATCAAACATCGCCGCCCGATCATCGGGGAGCCGCCGGGCCTTGGCTTCGTAGAGCGCGCGCAGGCGTTCGACCACTTCGGACTTGTCCACGTGGACGGCGACATCCTCGCCCCCTTTCGCGTCCGCCTTCTTGGCCTGCTCGATCTGCTGGACGAGCTGATAGATTTCCTGGAGCATGACGTCTGAACCTCGATCGCGACAAGACGGGTGTTTCAGGCCGCGCGGCTTGCCTGTGCGGCGTCTTCACGCTTGCTGTCTCTTTCGGCAGCGAGGGCATTGACCAGATACGGTCGCCACAAGCCGAGCGCCCCGTGCAGGGTCCGGTTGACGTCGATCGCATCGAAGGGCTGGATCATCACATCCTTGATGCCGAACACCTCGAAGGCTCGGTGGGTTTCATCCACTGCCCGATCCATCAGCACGACGGAAATCCTGTCTTCACTGCGGCTGAGAAGCTGGCAGGCGGCCTCGAGGGCCGGCATGTCTGACAGGGCATGGCTGACAAAGGCCACCTCGAAATCCTGCTTGCGTGTATGCCGTATCGCCCGGCGACCCGTCTCGGCATCAATGGGCTGCAGCCGGAACTGGCTGCGATCCAGCACGTTGCGCAGAATGCCGCGGGTGCGCACGGACGGGTCGACGATCAGTGCCTGTCGCGTCCGGCGAATCTGCTGGAAGGTCTCCAGAAGCTGCGTCACTGCATGATCACGATAGGGCTTCGTCAGAACTTCGTAGGCGTGCAACTGCAGCGCGATCATCGTCCAGTTCTTGCGCAACCCCTCACTGACGAGCACGAGCCGGGTGCCGTTTTGTGCATGCATCAGGGCGATCACGCTCTTGAGCTTGGCGACATCGGTGTAGGGCAGCACCATGTCGAGGAAGACCATGTCGAAGGTTTCTTCCTGCACGACCTTGAAGAGCTGCCGGCCGGTATCGGCAAAGCGCAGCCGCGCATCTGGCCGTGCCTCGGAAACGATCCGGGCGAGTTGCTGCCGGGATTCGATATCCGCATCCGCAATCAGGATCTTCGTTTGCTGCATGACCGCCTCCTTACGCAACGTTATGGCGGCAATTCGTTGCAAATCCTTTTATTGATCTTCACAGAAACAGTTGGACACCCATGTCGCCGCATTTGTATTCGCCGCTATCCTTAAGGCTTCCTTTCGTCAGATGGATCCCGGATCACGGATAAGATCAGGCACGCCATAACACTCCATCGCCACGAAAAAGGGGCCGCGCCAAGCGCGACCCCTCGAATAGCCAAACGTGATCGTTGATTGATCAGCGCTTGGAGAACTGGAACGAACGGCGGGCCTTGGCGCGGCCGTACTTCTTGCGCTCAACGATACGCGAATCGCGCGTCAGGAAGCCTTCCTTCTTGAGGATGGCGCGCAGCTCGGGCTCGTAATAGGTCAGCGCCTTGGACAGACCGTGGCGCACGGCGCCGGCCTGGCCGGAGAGGCCGCCACCCTTGACCGTGACCTGGATGTCGTACTGGTCGACACGGTTGGTCAGCTGCAGGGGCTGGTTCATGATCATCCGCAGCACGGGGCGGGCGAAGTAGACTGCGAGCTCACGACCATTGACCGAGATCTTGCCGGAGCCGGGCTTGATCCAGACCCGGGCGATGGCGTCCTTGCGCTTGCCGGTGGCATAGGCGCGGCCATGGGCGTCGAGCTTCTGGACATGGACCGGTGCTTCGACCGGGGTCTCGTCCTGCTGGCCGAGATCGGAGAGGGACTGCAAGGTGGCCATGATCAGAGCCTCCGGTTCTTGGCGTTCAGGGAAGCGACATCGAGCGCTTCCGGCTGCTGCGCCTCATGGGGATGCTCGGAGCCGGGATAGACGCGCAGGTTGCCGAGGATCTTGCGGAAGAGCGGGCCGCGCGGCAGCATGCGCTCGACGGCCTTCTCGACCACGCGCTCGGGGAAACGACCCTCGAGGATCGACTTCGCCGTGCGGGCCTTGATGCCGCCCGGATGGCCGGTATGGTGGTAATAGACCTTCTGATTGCGCTTGCGGCCGGTGAGGACCACCTTGTCGGCGTTGATCACGATGACATTGTCACCGCAATCGACATGCGGCGTGTAGCTCGCCTTGTGCTTGCCGCGAAGGCGCATCGCCACGACCGAGGCGAGACGGCCCACGACGAGGCCCTCCGCGTCGATGATGACCCACTTCTTCTCGACATCGGCGGGCTTCAGCGAAAACGTTTTCATTGCGCTGTATCCCTAAAGGGGCAAAAACCCCGTTCCAAACGAAGAGCCGCCAGCCCGGGAACCCCGAACGCGGCGGCGATGAAGGCGGTTTATGCGCAGTTTCGTGCTGCGTCAAGGGGTTTTTGGGGAGATTGGTGGGGCTGGAAGGGTTGGTATGCAAGGGATTCGGGGTGGTGGTATTGGGATACCGGAGTGTGCGGTATTTGGGTGCCGCCTAACATCTTTGCCGGCTCTTTGCGCGCGACGGCGACCAATTCCCTTTCCATGCCGTGAATCAGAATCAAGCATCGCTATGACTATATAACCAAACCCAAATACCTCGCCTCGCTCCTCCAGATAGGAGACATAATGGACGCGACGTTTACGCCGAACGATCTATGCAACCGCGATGCTGCTCCAAACCAGAAGCGCCCCCGATCCAACAAAATAATAAGCACAACTATAACACAGAGACCATTTTCAAAATTAAACAGATGCTTATCATGTAAATCTGTAGGGATTTAAACGAAGATGGTCGCGACTCTGCAAAAATTAATCTAACATTTTTGAATTAATACAAAGTATAAATCACAGCCACTTAATGTAGTGAGCAGACATAGTTTTAAATTCTTTGCTAGATAAACAATTTCTATTATGTGGTAAATTATTTATTAAATAGTCTAGACATTCTGATATACGTTCATTTATAGTATATTTTCTTACAATTTTCAACGCATCAACTGCATGCCTTAAACAACGCTCATTATTTAACCGCATTTTGATTTCATAGTGAGGTAACGCCGCCATTACATGAGGTGCATATTTGTCACCAGACATTGCTAGAATTGCATCGTAGTATCGCTTGCCCACAGGAGACACACCTGATTGATATGAAACGCCATTTCCGATACGGCATATCATAATTATTTTGAATAATTTAAATGCTAAATGCTCAATTATTGATGATTGGTCCGGGACATATGAATATATTTCAGCGGCAATAGGTGCTTCATGATGAAAATTATCCCACCCGTTGTGTTTGCTTTCCAGTTCGCTCAACAGCCTATCAACAATAATTGCTCTCTCAGATGGCGACCGAAAGGATTGACCACCAACAATCTCAAAAAATTCAATACCTAATGAGTGCTTAATCTCATAAAGATTTATATTGTATCCCTCTAGTAAAATACCTAGCTTAAACTTTACATCATCGCCACATGAATCCCAGAGCTTGGGCGCAATAAGTGAAATATTCTTACGTACTGGCGGCTCTGTTTCGGGAGAAACATAAATTCCAAAAATAGTGCGTAGCAGATTTTCACACATATTCGACGGAAGCTGTGCAATTTGTGACTCGATACCCTGTTGCGCAGTAGCATCCAAAGGAATCTTTCTGTCTTTTAAGTTAGCAATAAATGCTTGAACTTGTAGTGCCGCGGCTGTTGGATTGTCGCTTAGTACGTCCTGTATGCAAGTTTGTAAATAACTCAACAACTCATAAGCATTAATCGAGTATCTATTTGGATGAGAAATACCAATGTCGTTCCTCATTTCAAGTATATGCTTCAGTTTTTTATATGTAACATCATTTATAAGCTCAAGCTTTCTACACGTATCTAGCAAAACAGAATCTTTTATCGAAGAAAGATGCTCTTCTGAATCGTAAAATTCCCGCGCCTTACTTGATCCAATCGCAGCATCAAAAAAAATATCAATACCATACAGCACAACCTTAGATCTTAATTTTAAGACAACTTCATTCCAAATCGCATTCAAAGAATAATCAAAAAGACCGATCCCAGCGCCAACAACAAATTTTGATAAATAAACTGCATCTTTTTTCTGTTCATCAGGAATCTTTGAAATTAATGTACTAAGGTTTTCACCGACAATTTCACGCTGAGACTGGTCAGCAATTATATTTTCTGCTGGAAGCCCCAATTCAGATAGATAATCGACTATCCGCTGGGCTTGGGGGTCAATTATTGCGTTTGACTTCAGATTGATTAAGTTATTCACTGGTTTCTCCATTTAATTATCTCAACGAAATCCGATTACAGATTCCGGCTCGGATTTCGGCACCAGACCCCAAAGCCCAAAGCCCAAAGCCCAATCTGTAGTCAAGAAAATATAACTCTGCAATAATGACGTGCCAATCCCCCATCACCCCCGCGGAATCGCATATGTCCCCGTCGCGTGGCACACCATCGCCGCCTCCCCGTCCGATCGTATCGCCACATCCCCCACCGCGAGCGTCCGCCCCAGCTTCAATAACCTGCATTCGGCGATCAGGTCGCGCTGGGCGGGTTTGCGCATGAAGTTGAAGTTGAGGTTGGTGGTGACGGCGAGCGCGACGGGGCCGAGTTGGGCGAGGATGGCGACGTAGAGGGCGAGGTCGGCCAGCGACATCATGGCGGGGCCGGAGATGGTGCCGCCGGGGCGGATGTGGCGTTCGTGGTAGAGCATGCGCATGCGCGCTGCCATCGGCGCGACTTCCTCGACGACGAAGCTGCGCCCGCCGAGATGGATCTGGGGGAATTCCTCGTCGAGGAAGGCGGTGATTTCCTCGGCGCTCATCTTCAGCGCGGGCGGCGTTGCGTTTGCTTTGCTCATTGTCCTGACGGCTTTCCTTTGGCACTGTGTCTTGAAAGATCACGTGTGCGTGTCCGGGCGGTTTCCTCTGCGTCCATGAGAGCGCCTCGACCCGCGCAAGACAAGACGAATCCGCGCAGAGCGGACAGGCAATCAGGAGGAGGCCATATGGGTTTCGAACAACACGTACCGGCGGCGGACCAGGCGGCGTTTCCCCTGCGGCGCGCGGATGCGGATGGCATCGCCACCATCACCCTGGACCACGCACCCTCGCGCAACGCGCTCTCGGATGCGATGATCGCGGCGCTCTCCGACACGCTCGCTGCCATCGCCGATGACCGCGACATCCGCGTCGTGATCCTCACGGCGGAGGGCCCGGCCTTCTGCGCCGGGCATCATCTCAAGGAAATGACCGCGCGGCGCGCCGATCCCGATGGCGGGGCAGCGTATTTCGCTGATCTGATGCAGCGTTGCTCGGCCCTGATGCAGAAGATCGTCGCCCTGCCCCAGCCCGTCATCGCGTCGGTCGAGGGCGTCGCCACCGCCGCCGGCTGCCAGCTCGTCGCGAGCTGCGATCTCGCCGTGGCCGGGGCGAAGGCGCGTTTCGCCACGCCGGGGGTGAATATCGGGCTGTTCTGCTCCACGCCGATGGTCGCGCTCTCGCGCAACCTCGCCAACAAGCACGCCATGGAAATGCTACTGCTCGGCGAGCTCGCGGATGCCGAGACCGCACACCGCTTCGGCCTCGTCAACCGCGTCGCGCCCGAGGGCGAGGCGCTGGCGCAGGCGCGGGCCATGGCGACAACCATCGCCTCGAAATCAGGCCATACCCTCGCCATCGGCAAACGCGCCTTCTATGCGCAGCGCGAAATGGGGCTCGAGGAGGCTTATGACTATGCGGCGAAGGTGATGGCTGAGAACATGATGGCGCGCGACGCCGAAGAAGGCATCGGCGCCTTCATCGAAAAGCGCGAACCGCGCTGGCAGGGGCGATAGGGCGCAAGGCAGGGCGGGGAGGCCCCGCCCCTCACCACATGTCGAG